>P_A23_Liq_3_FmtDRAFT_1000235_pt1 | contig 12169 bp, 12 predicted proteins | sample PonA233FremontCA_FD_10237 | JGI IMG/M metagenome (IMG submission 10237)
TGACATAGCGGGCAGCCACGGATCCGTGACGCTGTCACGGTCGGTTTCCCCCAACATGTGGTCGTCGAGCTGGTGCATTTCTTCGCCCGCAAAGCATACGAACGGGAGTCATAGCCCGTCGCACCGCCGGTTACCCGACCCCATGTGGCGACCGTCGAATCGGAGCGTTGCTTCGCTAGGAACTCGCAGGTTCAAATCCTGTCGGTGGCACAGTCCACCGAGAACATCCCGGACAAAGAGAGTACGAGGGTGCTCTCGACACCGGTTCCGCTCCGACGGTTTTCCGGTCGCCGTGCCGCCAGTGGCCGTCGACCTGGAGCGATACATCGATTGCACTCTACGGGGTCGAATCCCGTCGTTCGCTCCAGGAATTGTCCGGCCACTCGTATTCCCGTAGCTCAGTCAGGACAGAGCACCGGCCTTCGAAGCCGGGCGTCGCACGTTCGAATCGTGCCGGGAATGTCCAGCCGAGCGAAACGAGGCTGGTTCGGGAAGTTTCACTCCCGACACTCGCTGCTCACAGAGCGTGTGGGCAGCACTGGTATCGGAGTCGCCTGTTGCGGCTCCGGGTGATAGTATGGAATTCAACACGCCGAAGCAAACGGTCGCGGAGGCAACGCGAACCACCAACCACGAGGATGGCGAAGCGTTCGAGCCTGCTGACCCTCGACTCGCATTGTACAAGCGCACGATTAATCAGTTGCTGGAAGGATCGTTCTACGAGGCCGATGACGAGCAGTTGGCTGCTGTCGTCCAGCGGTTCGATGCCGCCGCAAACGAAAATCCGGAATTCGTCCTGAAGCTCGCGGCTTATGCGCGGCAGGAACTGTACTTGCGAGATATCCCACAAGTACTGCTCGTGCTGGCAGCCAACGACGATCGGTTCAAGGACGACTCTCCGGAGTCACTCATCCGCCAATGGGCGCCGGCGATCATCCAGCGGATGGACGAGACAGCCACCGCGCTCGCGGTTCACGATCAGCTGTTCGGTGGGACTGCGCCGTGGCCGCTTCGACGCGGGATCGAGGACGCGTTGGTTGAGATGGCCGACGCCTACACGCTGGGCAAGTACGACCTGTCGCGGCGCGAGGTGACGCTGCACGACGTCTTTAACTGCGTCCACCCCACGCCAGTTGACGCCGAGCAGGAAGCACTCTTCGAACGGTTCATGCGTGGCAGCCTCGACGACTATCCCGACGTCGACCCGTTGCCGGCACCGAACACGTGGGAGACGGTCATCTCAGACCGTGGCAACACCCAAGATGCCTGGGAACTACTTATACGGGACGACGAGTACACGCTGCCCATCTTCGCGTCGATCCGGAACCTCCGGAACATGCTCGAAGCCGGCGTTCCGGAAGAAACCATCGTCGCTCATCTCGACCTGGAGGCAGTCCGACATGCGCCGCTGTACCCATTCCGGTACTACCAGGCCTACATCGCGCTGCAAGACGCAGATGTTCAGGCACNGATGGTNGAGCAGTGGCTCGAAGGCGCAATTGATGTTGCAGTCGAAACAGCACCTGGCGGTTTCGGCGATACCTTTGTCGCAGTCGACCTGTCGGGATCGATGGATCATCCGCTGTCCGCGAACAGCACGCTTCGACTGAAAGAGATCGGTGCGTTGTTCGGTGCGATCCTAGCCGACCAGGGTGCCGAAGTCGGCGGGTTCGGCGATGACTTCCAGACAGTTCCGATGCACGTCGACACGCCAGTACTGCAGCACCAATCGGCGGTGTTGGCGATTGATGAGGACGTTGGGCACTCGACGAACGGCTGGAAGGCAATCACACACCTCCACGACCGCGGGGATGCTGTTGAACGTATCGTCGTCTTCACTGATATGCAGATCTGGGATAACACACCGTTCACAGCCCGCGATTCCCAGACAGTCAAGGATGCGTTCGACACGTATCGAGACGAGGTGTCTGGGGACACCGCGCTGTATCTCGTCGATCTCGCGGCCTACGGCGACCTGATGACGCCAGAAGGCTACGAGAACGTCTACAACATCTCTGGGTGGTCGGAGAACATCCTCTCGTTCATTGAACACGCTGAGGATCCAACACAGATCATCGATGAGATTGAGGCGTTCGAGTCGACCTAGCCCTGTCCGTATCTTTTCTTTGAGAATGCGCGAGTGGTGGAGTTCGGAACCACGCGGTCGTGCCACGACCGAGACGGGCGTTCGAATCGTTCCTCGCGCACTCGGAGTAACACCCATGGACTAATCAGCCCGTGCGGTGCTCCTCCACGGAGATGATAGTATGGCAGCACTCAATACCAACGACTCACATTCGACGACGACCGCTGTTGTGACGATCCGCATCCCCTGTAGTACAGACGGTGGTCTCATTGCCGATGCCGAGGAGCGGTTCTCGCGGATAGAACACGTCGATGCTGTAACGATTGACGAACTCCACAGTATCGATCCGAGGCTTTCGGCCACGGTCATCACCGTCGATATCACGGTTCGATGGATATCGATGATGACCGCTGAGGAGATCAGCGAGCAACTCGCCGAGGTCTCAGGTCTAGAGTCAATCCAGCGGATCGGATGATTCTCTCTCATACCAAATTGACTATTCCATTCGTTGATTACCACGTGCCGTCGACGGCACGGTGACAGCTTCCGCCTGGTCGGTGATAGCTCAAAAGTGGGATGATCTCTCAATCGACTCACTACTAATGTTGTGAGTAATTAATCTGTTTCAGAATAGCCTAATATTGAATAGCCTATCCTAAATTAGGTTACTCGGCTCTCCACGTTTATATACAACCCTCAGAGCCTGCGAGGTACTGATACTCTGTTTCTGACTCCGCGGCACGCACTGCGGAAGTGTGGTTGTCGTCGGGGTCGAACCCGTAGAGTGTGAGCGCGGCCTGTGCGATCTCGAGGTTCTGCTCGATTTGGTGCCAGCGTGCGATGTCCCCCAGCTGTCGTCGCCGCCCTCGAGGGCAAGTGTGAGTTCGTCGATCGTTCCGACCTCGTGGGTTCGCTTAATGTTCGCGCGCTCTTCTTGAAGCTCCTTGATCGATTTGCAGATCTCGTCTTTCGTGTGTTCGCGGTGGATCGCAGCGATACGACCCGTCGCGAACATGACCTCACGTGTGCGGAGGTCGTGTCGAACGCACCTGAGAGGAGGTTGATGTTCTTGTGTTCGATCAGCTCCCTCACGAAGCACATCCCCCGTCGGTACCTTCCTACACAGTCAAATTTCATGAAACAGAAATAATTCAGTGAGCCATAGATATATGTCGTTAGAACAGATAGGTACAGTAAGGCGGCCCAACAGATGGATTTCACAGACATTCCCGACGAGGCATACGCAGACGAAGAGTCACCACCTAATCTCGATGAAATAAACTCACCAGACTCGCTGCTGAAAAGCGGGCCGATCCGAGAACGACTCCTCGACATTGTGATCGGGCTTCGCACGCCGACAAANGTCTCGACAATTGCGAATCGAGCTGACTGCGACACCGAGACAGCCCGGGACTACCTCAAATGGTTCGATGAGATGGGGATGGTTCATCGCCACGACGGCCGCCCCGTTCGCTACGAGCGCAATAATTCGTACTTCCAGTGGCGGCGTATCAACCAGCTTCGCGAAGCATACTCTAAACCGGAGATCGTCGACGCACTCACAGACACTATCGAAGCGATTGAAGCCTACAGGACACAGTTCGACGCACAGCATCCAGACGACATCTCTCTTGTCGACGCCACTCGGGAGCAGAATCTCTCCACCGAAGCAGCCTGGGACGCGCTCTCCGAGTGGGAGACACTTGAACGGCGAGCAGCCCTACTCGATGCAGCACGCCGAACCGACCCGGTCTCGCGTAGCAAGTCTGGCCCCGTCGATGCCTGACGACGTGACCGAACCACCCGATCGTGGCCCCGTTGATTCGGAACTTCTCGATCGGATCGCCACACACCTCGCCAGGAGTAATCGATTCAACAGTATCGACACACGACCTGCATACGCACCGAATGCCGTGATCGCAGACTACGATCTCGGTTACTTCCCGAACGGCGTCACGCGTGCATATCTTCGGATCCGATGGTTCGAAACCGACGACTTCAGTATCCACTACTCTGAGCAGTATCAAACCGGCAACGTGTGGGAATGTCGCTGGGATAGCCACCCGAATGACCACAACACTCGCGAACACTTCCACCCGCCATCGGATGCATCGACACCCGGATCAGACAGAGAGTACCCTGACGACTGGCGCGACGTACTCACAACCGTACTCACTCGACTCGACGATCGAATCGAAGCATTCTGGGACGATTGAACCGCAAGCGCGCCGAGTGCCGGACACACTCCTTTACGCCGCTCTCGAAAGCAATTATAGCCGAGTGCGCCGCCCGAAACGTCGGGACGATTGCCGTGGGCGATCTGACTGGTATCCAGGAGTACGCTGACCGCGACGACTAGGGAACTCTCGACCTGCATGGATGGGCCTTCGACAGCTTCACGGAAATGTTGGAATACAAAGCCGCTGGACGAGGTATCAGCGTTGAGCGTGTAGATGAGCGTGACACGTCCAACTCATGCGCGTCGTGTAGGACCACCGACGACAGCCAGCGAGTCGAGCGCAGGTTGTACGTCTGCGACGTGTGTGGATTGGTCGCCGATGCTGATGTGAATGGGGTCAAAAACGTCTGACAGAGGGTACTCTCGAATCTTGTCTGTGACGGAGAAGATACCGATAACGAGCTGTGAGGCACGGTGTGCGGCATCAAGATAACTGTGGAGCAACAGTGTCCAAAATCGCAAGACGACAGCAACTTCAAGGCATGCAATCCCGACTGATATAATACTAATACTTCCAATATACCACCCTACCGATGGCATGTGAGTACTGCTTCAGGAGGAACCCAAGACCCAGTCAGGAACCCACACACACAGGGGGCCCACTCCCAAGCGAACCACCAAGAATCCAGAGTTGCGGACGCCCCCCCAGGGGCAGCATCCGTCACAACCACCGGTAGCAGACGGACTCGCTGACCATCAAAACAGTCGGCTACCCGGTCGATCATAACCCAAGCATATTTAGAAAACTACTGGGAAGACAACAGTAGTAATGAGCAACTCAATATCAGTAACCCGCCGACTTTCCGAAGCGGAACTAAATACCAAACTGAAGACGGCCGACAACACAGAACTCCTGAGTCGACTGGGATTTATCAAGAATCTTTATCAGGGCGATACAATTTCGGAGGCAATTGCTCGCGAAGGCCGCTCAGAATCAACTGGGTATCGCTGGATCAAAGACTACAACGATGGCGGTCTCGAAGCGTTAGTCCCTGATCAAGGGGGCGGACGACCACCGAAACTCACAGCCACAGAACAGAAGGCGTTCCGCGAACTGATAGAGCGTCACCAACCGGTCTCGACAGCGACAATCAAGTCCATCCTCCACTCCGAGTTTGACGTCGAGTACGCGGCCGACTACTTGCCCCGGAAACTCGAAGCGATGGGGCTCAGATACCAGCCACCCGCCCGCGAGACCGTTGATCGACAGGCGGTAGATGAGGCAATTGAGTGGGATGAAAAAGACCCAGTAGACACCACACGACGACATCCATACGACAACCAGTCGAGTCGACCGAAAGCAGGTTGGCGCATCGCTGAGTAGCCAGCGACGGAAGCGTCACCGAGTCTGCTTCGACTGCGGGACGGCTGGCTCGAATTGTGCGATCGAGACATAGAGTCCCACTGTAGTCCCAATCGTTTTCTCACAGCAACTGTGTTTTTGATTGAAAGAAACGATCCCAGAGAGAGTAGTCACCGTCGGTGGTGCCTACCGCGTGCGTCGTTGTGCCCGGGCACTCACAACGCAGACTCGACACGAACTGCCGGCCGGCAATCGAACCGTTGGATCCCCAACCTGTTGGTACTGACACGGGGGCTCATGAGACCGCGCTCATAGTCGCCATCGATCTGCGTTGTCGACGCCGCAATTTGACTGAGAGTTCTGCGATTGGACAGCGGGATATCTCATCGCACAATCAAAGGTGAGCGTTCCGTCCTGAATCTGAACATGACACTGATCGTTACATCTCAATTTCCGCACTAATCTACCAGTCAGGGGTGAGGCCTTGGTCGCGATCTGATTCGACGATCGATTTTGATGGGCGGTCATCTGCGCTGGGGCCGGTCGCGGTTCCGCTGGGCTCGAGCACAAACGTGATCGGTAGCAGATTACTGCTGCGTTGGGAACTACCCTTGGGATCATCCCAGATGCGAGGGGTTGGGACGGATGGATCAATCTGGGCAACCGTCGGTTGTCTCACCGCGGCCGCCACTAGTCTCGCCCTCGATTGCATGTGTGAGAGCCATTCCCACAGGTGGTGAGCGTGATGGGCAACGCATGGGGTTCGCTATCGGTGGCTCGATACGAGTGTCGGTGTGGTGACTGCACTGCCGGGGGTGGGACGAACATGGCGTGCCGAGTAAGGGTCAGTCGGTTCGTCTCGAATCGGTAATCCTCGATCGGAGACAGATCGCTACTGGCATCTACGACTACCGACGGCGAGTTCCTGAGAGAGTGTCAGGTGGAGTTGCCTTGAGAGTAGTCGATGCGTTTGAAATGCGAGAGGGTGGTACTGTCGGAGGCCGCTCTCTCTAAGGCCATCGAATCAGATGTCGTTGGGCTTGGGTTCTTCTTGGAGTAGGTGTGCTCGTCCGCTAGTTACCCAGCAGTGATGGATACGTATTAGTATTATATCAGTCGGTGTTGGGTGCCTTGAAGTTGCTTCTGTCTGGCGATTCTTCCGATCAGTCCCTCACAGCTCTGGCAGTGCCGGCCACCGTGCCTGACAGCTCGTCAGCGGCCTCTGAGAGCCATCCTGTATGAGGTTGATTGGGTCTCTATCGCGTTGAGGCGACCAACTCGTCGTCTGTTTCTGGCCGGAGGCGGGTTTTCTGCGGGATCGAAGCGCGATCTCTCTTCAACTGGCACCTGTATCGTTGTAGTAGTATCTACGCGGTGTGCTTTACTCTAAGAGGAGATGCATACGGACTCACCAAGAAATCAAGCACAACTTGCCTACAGGATGCACACAGACTCAACGGAGACTCACCACAATTCCCGCACAGAACGAGCGCGTCCTCGACGAAGATAGCCCACTCACTTCACACCGTTACAACAGAATGGATACTGTCTATGGCGTCGCGAGTCACCTCTTCGTTACGTCTCAAGACAGCGTCAGTAAAGCCGACGAAAACGATGAACCCACGCGTAGACTGGAGGAAAATAGCTGTAGCAAGACGCCAGTTTGTCGCGAGTTTCGAAGATGGAGCGATCGAGGTGATCCCTATCGTACCATCTGGAAAGACTGTCGAATACATTTACTACCGCACTCGTCGATTGCTGTTGGTTCTCTGCTCGGTCGAAGAGACGGCAGCTTCCCTCTGGAAAACGTCTGCACAACGCTCGTCAGCACAGATCACATAAGACACAGACAGCTTCGAGCAATGAGTGAATACAATCAGTGCAGCTTCTCGGATCGTTGAGTCACTCACAGTTGACCGGCAGGAACTCGACTTGCGAACATCAGGGGAACGCTGTCACAAACACGCTCGGATGTTCCCCTTGACTCTGGCACGCCTCAAACACGTCTGAGGTTTATCGAAATATCGGCTCCACACAGACGGTAGATCAAGTTCAATCAAAACTTCATCGGCCTACACAGACGTTTGCGTAGTTCTCTATGGGCTCAGTATAGTTCTCTCATGGGTGTTTGCGTAGTTCTCTATGGGCTCAGTATAGTTCTCTCACGGGTGTTTGCGTAGTTCTCTATGGGCTCAGTATAGTTCTCTCACGGGTGTTTGCGTAGCTCTCTCACGCCTGAGATTACACCAATAGATCCGTGAGAGAATGCGAATACACACGAAAAGATAGCTTTTTACAGACGATGCTAAACGAAAATTCACAATTATTCGACATTCCTTCTGACTCCAACAGCGATTATTATAATCCCCCTTGACGGTCGTCCCAGGAGGTCAGCTCCCTGAATCAATGAGCAAACACAAACCACATTCGATGCTGTCGAGGGTCGTGGCCGATGCGTTGGCGGCAACACCAGCTGTTAGGCATGTACGCGATGCGCGAGACGGCCCTTCAGGCGTCCAGCTCTACTGCTACCTTGCTGACGAACCGGCAGATGTGACCGTCATCACGGCTAAAAATATGCCTACACTCGCGGTACAAGCGGCATATAACGCCACAGAGCGCGACACGGCCCACTTGATCGTCGCTCCTAACGAAAGGACTGGGAGCCGTATCATCCGCTGGCTACGTGCTCCCATCCTGAATGCGACCGATGAGGCCATCCAGCTTTATCAGCAGATGGAGGCCCTTGAGCGCGAGGAAACGGTGGCCGTCACCGCAGCCGAGACTACCATGCCAGAATGGTGGGTTTACAGCACTGACGCCGACGAAGACCGTACTCGAGTCTGCGAGTTGCGGGACGACGATCAGGTTCTCGCTACCTACGACTTCGAACGCGGAACCACCAGATTCAAAGACGATGCTTGGGCCGAAATCGATCGACAGGAAAGCGATGAGCCGCGCCCAGCTATCGCACCGATCGCGGATCATCAAACGGTCTCGCGGCCAGCAACCTGGCAGCCGATCACCCGCCCGCTCACTGTGCCGTCGAAAGCACCGCTGACGGATAGCGCAGTGTACGCGCTCCCAGAGGCGGCTGGTGACGGGCTGATCCAGATGGACACGATATCCCAACGGACACGCCCAGAGTTGGGCACTGACTACGAGCAGACCACCGCCGTCGTCGACACTCTGCTCAGCCAGCGGACGGTTGCATCACCGACGACCGCGATTGGGTACGACGCGTTCAAGATGTTGGTCGCCTCCCGCCTCCAAACTGACGGCTGTGCCCCCTCGAAACTGCTGATACACAAGGCCCTGACGCATTCGGATCGCGTCACAATCAAGCGGGCAGCCGTAGACGGCCAGCGACAGCTCTGTGGCCGCGCTTGGGCAGTCCCACCGTCTAACGACTAGTGCTGCCGACGACGGTTTCACGGCCAGTTCAGCACCGCCCATAGAGTGACCACAGCGGGTGGCTCTACCGGCCGCCCGCAATCAGCTTCGAGTATCGAACCGAACCGACACCCGACCAAACCCACAACACAGCGACTACACAGCGAATGGCATCAACCCAAACAAAAATCGACACAGGACTGGAGTCAGACGCGGCAGCGTCAGACTCAGGGGATCAATCCCCCTCCTATCAGCACGGCATCGGCGTCCAACCAGCAACGTACGAGACGAAAACATACGATCGTGAGCAGGTCGTGTTTGTGAAGATACCCGCATCAACGGACGAGACATTCACTACTGGTCCAAAACGCGGCGCAAAAACCATTGCTGGGCTGTTCACGAAGTCTGAATTAACCATTGATAAAGTCGAAGAGATTGCATGGCCCGTTGCAGATGGCATGATGTATGCGTTCCGCGCAGAGACACCGTCCCGGAAGTTGTCGTCTCAGGCGGACGTAGAGAATTGTGCTGATGGCACCGGGCCGCTTCCGGAGCCATTACAGACGCTCTACAAGGAACTGAAAGCCAAACTTCCAGACTACCTCACGATTCGTGTTGGAACTCTGCCGATGGAACTCTTCGGCTCGGAACCGGCAATCGGAACCCGGCTTGTGATGGAAGATCAGAATCAAAAACCGGCAGGTCGCCAAGCGGTCTCCGGCGCAGACGCCGAGGCTCTCTTCGAAGATCTTGCTGGTGAACCCTTCCTTTATCATGTCCTGTACCGGCGTTCAGCTAAACTTCCAGAAGAATACGAATACCAGGTCACCGTCCGAATTTTTTTATTCAATCCAAAATATAAAATTAGCACTGAAAGCGAGTACGCGAAGACCCTTCGATGCGGTCGACAGTGTGATCCTGCGGAGTCGTTTGCCGATCTCGGCGTTTCATCGAATCTTGCTGTTATCGACGATGAATATGTTTATCGGCCATACGATAAGTCAACGGCGTCTCCTGCTCGTGGAAGTGGCCTCCCCCATTTCAGTACGGGCCAATCGCTAATCAACGGCGAAAACCAGTTCACGCAGATGCAGCGCGGGCATTATGGGGCATCAGATGTGCTTGAAGATCGGTGTGCGTATACGAGTCTCCTCGCACGCGAGATTGATTTAGAACACTACGTCGGGCTCACTACCACCAATTCGGGCATCGATCCTTGGCAAAAGGCCCCACAGGCTACCGGGCTCGACATTGATGATGTCGGAACCGATCCTGAAGAACTGCTTCCAGACGAAATAACAATTGGCATTGATGCGGCGGTCGAAGATACTGAGTTCGATCAAGAACTCACAACTGCCAACGACGGCACTGAAGAACATAAGGAAGCGATCAAAAATGTCGCTATCGCCTTCAAGAAACTCGGATACGATGTCGTTATTATCAACCAAGACACCGAGTCGCGTCCAGACCTATGGGTGCGTCGTGATGATGGCGAAATCTTCGCCGTCGAAGTCGAGTACCGAACGCGGTCGAAGGCTGGAAGCTTCTATACGAATCTCATCCGGCAGGCAGTCTGGGGGTACAAGACGATCACCGTGATGGTGCCACAGACAGACGATGAGGGGCGGACTGAATCACTCGATACGCTTGGTGAGTGGGCACTCAACAGGGTCGCCGTTCCGATGAAAGATCGGGAGCCGACGAAGACACAACTCCACAACTGTTCTGGAGACATCGTCGTCGATGGGAAGACATTGCTGTTGCCTGAGGGGTCTCTGAGGCCAGCTGGTGGCTTACCTGTGAGTCAACGTATCTTCTCATCCACGACGATCAAGTACTCGCGCGTGGGGATGCAACAGAACCCTTCGACGCCTTCGAGTTCAACGTCCCACGGTACTACAACAACGGCGACCACTACGTCGTCGAAAACAAGCACGGAAAGACCATCCAGACATGCGCTCAGCAATCGGATATCGAGCACACGACGCTCCGTCCCTGTCACCGCCCTGTCGATCTGAGTTACATCCAGTTTCTTGAGGCACTCTACTGCTATGATCCAGAAAGCAAAGACCTCGTCCAACAGGACATGACTGCTGGCTGGGATGTCGGACAAGCCTCGATGCGGAATGAGAAGAGCCATCAGCAGGCCTTCGAAGCATTCCTCGTTGAACACGAAAACGATGATCCAATCCTCGAACGAGAGTGCCGTCCGTTTATTACAAATTGGATCGATCAGCTCAGTACTCACGGTCACCCTGGGCCGAACGTCTATGGCGGACATAGAAAGGATCACTATGGACGTAAACGGATCTCCACGAATCGAGGCATGGAGCAAAGCTATCCCGGAGTCTCATTCCGCTACCCACGTGGACTCATCTCACCGGATCTGCCCGGACTCAACAGCAAACCGGTGTTGCCTGACGAGTGGAATGTTGCCGCTGAGGATGTCCTTCGGGAGCCGTTGATCCACGGGCTGGATGACCGAAGTGAAATCGACGGCGTAGCCAGCGTAGACGCCCAACAAGAAGATACGCCCTGATCCGGCACTCGAAACCATCTGAGATTCGATTCAATCAATGATCGACCAACAGTATTCGAGTGGATCTCCTGAGAAGGTTGTGACAGTCTCCCAAGACGACGAGTTACGCTTGAATGCGACGGTATACCAGTCACATTTCACAGACACAGCGTACGTCCGGTTGGGGACACACCAAGACTTGGATCTCATCACTGTCCGTCGAGTAGACGGTTCTGCTGAGAGCCTGCCTGAGTCGGTTCTTAAAAAGTCCTACAAGATCGATCATAGAGGGTATACCGGCGAAGTAACCTGTCGGCGATTTCTCCAACAGCATAATTACCACCACACGACCACGACAAAGTACGCTGCGGAGTGGTGGGACGATGAGGCTATCCTCTGTGTGGATCTGACAGATCCAGTTCGGTGACATCCTCCGCCCGTTCAACGAACGTGACTTCTCGTACCGCAGGAATTGGATCGATGTCACCTTCTCCGCGTTGACATCCTCTCTGTCCTAAAGGGCGAAGATTCCCACGGCACCGCACCGCTGGATTGGGATATTGTGGTTCACAAGGTTGGCAAGGCGGATGCCACGGGGCTTGCTCCCGGGTAAGAAAGCTCAAGAATTTG
>P_A23_Liq_3_FmtDRAFT_1000237_pt1 | contig 12108 bp, 11 predicted proteins | sample PonA233FremontCA_FD_10237 | JGI IMG/M metagenome (IMG submission 10237)
GTCATCGACGCGCCGACGATCGCAACGCGATCCATACCACCTCTCTCACAGCGTGGTAGTTACCGATTTCCCTTCGGGCCCATCTCGGGCGATTTAACAGGCCGGCAGGCCGAGCACTCGGTATGGAGCCGGATCGCACGCTGCCGTATCTCGGAGCCGTGGCGTCACTCGTCTTTGCCGTGGTCGCCGCCGCGCCGTACGTGCTTGTCACCGGACAGACGGAGCTGTTGGGTGCCTATTATGCGGCCGGCCCGTTTGGTCTCACCGGCGGGATCTTTCTGGCGATCTTGGGGGTTGTGATCTTCCTGTCGGGCGTTCGCGGGCAGGCGGATCCGACGCTTGTCGCCGGGATCATGCTCGTGGTTGGGCTGGCTATCTTTGGGCTGACAGCCGCCTGGACGCTGCTGCTCCCGTCGGAGGTTATCTACAGTTTCCCGGCACAGTACGACTGGTTGGAGTTCCATCCCTGGGCAACCCTCGTCGCCAGCGGGCTCATCGGTGGTGCCGCCGCAGGATACGCGTTCGTTGTCAACTGATCCTTGACAACGATGGCCGCCCACTCAGGGGGTGACAACGAGTTTACCGAGGAAACTCTCATCCAGTACCGCGCGCTGAGCCTCGGCTGCACCGCTAAGATCGTACTGCTGAGCGATCTCGATCTCCACGTCACCAGCGGCCAGTAGTCGCGAGATATCCCGGAGCGGGTTTCGCAGATCGGGCGTGTTGAACATGCTCATCAGTGTCAGCTGCAGATCCTTTCGGCGAACGGCTGAAGACTGGTTGAACCCAACCGATTGTTTCTTTTCGCCGATGCCGACAACCCGACAGCCGGTGGCGGCCACGTCGGCATCAAGCTGGAGGTACTCGTGCATGCGATGGTCAAGAATCACATCGACACCGCCATCGGTGGTGGCAACGACTGCGTCGGCGAGATCACCGCGGTGGTAGTCGAAGACGTGATCGGCGCCAAGCTCGCCGAGCTCGTCGTGATACTCCGGACGGGCGGTCGTGATAACCTCCGCGCCCGCAGCGGCCGCGATCTGGACAGCCGCGTGGCCGACGCCGCCGCTCCCGCCGTGGATCAGACACCGATCGCCGAGCTGGAGGGTTGCGTGGTCGACGAGCGCGCGCCAGGCGGTGACAGCGGCAACGCCTGCCGCGCCGGCTTCGACGGTGTCGACGCCGTCGGAGAGGGTGACGACGCGGTCGTCGGGGATCGCGGCGTACTCGGCGTAGCCGCCGTGGTGGGTCTTGCCGATCCCGGTGGCCATGACCGTGTCGCCTTCGATGAANCCGGTCACGTCGTCGCCGACGGCAACGACCTCGCCGGCGGCGTCGATGCCGGGGATCATCGGCAGCGTGAACGGCTCGTAGGAACCCTCCCGAAAGTAGGTGTCAACGGGATTGACGGCTGCGCTGTCGACGGCGATCAGTACCTCGTCGGCCGCCGGTTCCGGCCGCTCGATTTCGTCGACCTGCAGGATGTCGGTACCACCGTGGCTGTGGAATCTGACGGCGCGCATGTCGGAAGAACGGTCGGTGGTCGAATAAACGCCCCGGCGGTGGCGAGGGGGTCAGTCGGGGAAATGGGGCTCCTCGCGTTTTTCACCACGGTCAGCGATAGGTTGTCTGAATGTACTTTCCGTCCGAGTAACTACCTGCCCGCTGATCGCAACGAGCCCGATCCCTGCAAACCGGTTACGTCAACCGGTTCAGATCTCCGGCAAGATAGTCGATGCTCTGTTGGATGATCCGCTTGGTTGTTGCCTCTGTTAGGCATCCCTGCTCTTCAGCGATCGAATCGTGTTTGACCGTCGAGAGAACCCACGGTGAACAGTACGATGTCTTCTCCGGATTGTTTCCGACGATCCAGTCGTCATCACTCAGCCGCACGTTGTCCGGGAGATCACTCAGCGTCAACGCCGCACACATGTATTCCTCGCCGGCGTAGGGGATACTTTCGGCCGCTAACACGAGCCACAGTCGGGGATTGCTCCCGGCACTGTACGGGTTCGGAGCCCAGAACACATCGCCCGACGCGAACGTTTTACTCGCCGTCTCGGTGTGTTCGCGGATCAACGGCGTGTTTCTGTCACTCCTCTATCGATGGCGTTATGTCTTCCTGCTTTCGGTCGGCCATCGGCCACCGTGTCGGCGGCGTGCCCGACAGCGGCGTCACCGCGCCGGTCGTGATCATTGACACGCCAGTAGGTCCCGCGGTGATCGACACGCCCGCGCTCCCGCAGCCGAACGGGTGTCAGTCGATCACATTGGGAAGGTCACAGTATCCACTAGCGGATGCTAAATCGGTGGTCTCGGTAACGATCTGAGCGATGTGGCGATGTGAATAGGGGCTTCTGGTCTTGACCGTCGCTGTCGACGGCGATCCGCCGCCGCGACAGTGTTGCCACTCACAACGGTCGCCCACGCTGGCGACAGCTACCGGAAGAACCGCCCGTCGAGTGATTGATTCGCTGGAACGGAGTTACGAACGCCAAGCACTGTCCACGCTGCTCGGAGCACCATCTCGCAGAATTCAATGAACGACCACTCACAGAGGTGGCGGCCGCCGCGACGCGGCGCAGCCAGTTTGCACACCTTCTCCGAGCAGACACTTTCATTAACCCGATGTGACCGATTGAGTGTATGCTGTACAGTTAACAAAACTTGCACAGCAGCGTGGTGATCAACCCATGCCGACCACAACTGATATTCGTTATCGACGGTATGTGCTCACATGGCAGAGCCGGCTGGAGGCCACGATGTGTGTGCCCGGATGCGACCACCAACAATCCCGACGATACCTGAGAGGAACGACCGGTCTGATGGAGACAACAGCCGGGATAACGCCGATCGGTACCGACCGACCGACAGAAAGCTTGACTGCCGACAGGGGTGTTAACTCAGCTACATGTCACGACAAACAGCACGGGCCGACACCACGCGGCAGTTGAACCGGCGACAGTGGTTGCAGGCTCTCGGGGCCGGGAGCGTTGCCGCCGTGGCAGGCTGTGCCGGCGACCAAACGGACAGCGAGGGTTCCTCAACAGCCGCGGAACCCGATCCGATCGATCTCGGTGGATCGCCACCGCCGGTTGAAGGCGAGTATCACGCCGTCCAAGGGTCGTCCTTTGAGACGATCAATCCGATCTTCAACACCGAGGCCGGTGCGGGGACAGCCGTCGGCTACGCGCTCGATATGGGGTACACGTTTGACCACGACGACACCCTCTTTCCGTTGTTGTTTAGCGATATCCGAACCGAGGACAACGGAACGACCTGGCGTATTGAACTCCGCGATAACCTCTCGTTTAGCGATCCATACGGTCAGTATACCGCCGCGGACTACGTCTACTACGTGCAAACATCCACCAGGCCGACTGGGCACCCAGTGCGAACAGTGCCGACTGGCAGGGCGTCGAGATCGAACAGATCGACAAGCTCACCGCACGCGCGACGCTCACAAACCCGACTGTCATCTGGCCCGAGACGTTCGCACCCTTGGAGTACCCCATTCCACAGGGGTTACTGGAGCCCTACGTTGCAGACGAAGACGTTGAGGGTCTCCAACGGGACGAGGAACTGCTTGATCTGTCGTTTGCCGGCAACCTCGGAGCCTACACGCTGACCGAGTGGATCCGCGACGGCGGCACCCGGTATGAGCGAAACAGCGACTACTATCTCCGTGCTGTCGGCGCGGCGCGTGACGACCGGTCGCTGCTCAGTGCTGCCCCGTACTTTGAGACCGCACGGATCGAGATCATCCCCGAGCAGTCAAGTCGGGTTGCTGCCCTCGAAACCGGGAACGTCGACAACGTGAGTCTTCCACCGGATCGCGGCCAGCAGTTTATCAACGACGACGAGACGATGGTGGTGTTGGAGCCGACGCCGTACAACACCATTCTCTCGGTGAACATGCGCGACAACGGGTGGACGTTCGGCCCCGGGAACCTGTTTCGAGCCACCGCGTTCCGTCAGGCGCTTGCGGCTGCGATCGACAAACAACAGCTCATCGAGGGGATTCTCAACGGGTTTGGAACCGAACACGTCACATGGCAACCGGCGTTCTCCGAGTGGTTTCCCGGCACCGAGGAGCTGACCATGTGGGGTGTCCCCGACGACGGTGTGTACGGTGCCGAGCCGGCCCGTGACCGCGCCAAAGACGCTCTCGAAGAGATCGATGCCGACTACAGGTACGACGGCGACACACTTGTCGGCCCGGCGGGCAACCAGGTCGAGCTTGAACTCTACTACAACGCGGCCTCTCCGACTCAGGAACTGGCCGCGGAGTTTTACCGCCAGGAGTTTGAGGCGAATCTTGGCTTTACGCTTAACATCAACGCGATCGATGCAACACCGTTTTCGGAGAACTATTGGAGTGGCTCTCCGGGTGAGGGCGAAGAACTCGTCGAGACGATCGACGGTCAGACGGTTCGCTGGGAGCGACCGAGCCCGGCCAACCCCGGGCCGCGGAGCGTCACCGCCGAGGAGGCGTGGGATCTGAGCACCATCTTCGGGCTGAACACCTACCCCCGCAATCCGTTGACAAACGAGAGCTTCTTTGACGGCCCAAACAGCGCGTACAATCCGGTCGGCTACTACCCGGAGTTCGATGCCCAAGCGGTTTTTCAGCGAATGCGTGAGGCCGAAACGCGTGCGGAGCTACCGATGCTGCCGAGGAGTTGTTTTTCGCACTCAACGAGGAACAGCCCTACATTATGCTCGCGTTCAGCGAGAACATTCAGGGCTACAACCCCGCGGTTCGCGGCCCGGTCGCCAACTTCGCAAACGGGTTCGACTTCGCCGGATGGTACAAGGAGTAATCGATGCCACAAGCCGACCGTCCCAACAGGATGAACCGGGATCATCGATCAACCACGCGCCGACTGTCCGGGGGTGACTGCCCCACCGGGGGTGGATAACCGATGGGCATCGGCCGCTATATCGTTGCGCGGATGGCGTGGGCTGTGATGGTGTCGTTGATTATCGTCACAATCACCTTTCTCCTGTTGGCCTTTGCACCGAACCCATCGGTTTCGGAGGCGGCCACACAGGCGGCACTGCAGGGGGGCGACCCAGCGGCCGCCGCCGAGCGAGAGCGGGCACTTCGCGGGCTCGACCAGCCGTTGTACGTGCGGTACGCCGACTTTCTACGGGGGGTCTACACGTTTGAGTGGGGATGGTCACAGAACCGTGCCCAACCAGTGACCGCGGCGTTGAAGGAGGGGATCTACTACACCGCACAGTACTCGATCCCGTGGACGGTGTTGACGATCCTCATCGGCCCGCTTGTCGGCGTCTACTCGGCGGCCAACATGTACTCGTGGCGCGATCACGTCGCAACCGGATTTGCCTTTTTTGGGTGGGCGATCCCCAACTTCTTTTTCGGGATCGTGTTGCTCGTGATCTTTGGTGTCTCCCTCGAATGGGTGCCGATCTCGTATGATCCGACAGTGCCGGTCGTCAGCGTCGCCAACGCGTTCCAGCTTCTCCTCCCGGTCGTGGTCTTGGTTACCGGATCGATCGGGGCGATAATGCGGGTGTCGCGAAACGAGTCCGCGGAGTTTCAAAACGCCGCGTTCATGAAGACCGCACGAGCAAAGGGGGTGTCGCCGCTCAGAGCCTACGCCTACCACGTAATGCGGCCGACGATGGTGCCGTTATCGACAACGCTTGTGAGTCAGCTGCTGGTTATCTTTCTCGGCTCGTCGCTGCTCATCGAGATCGTCTTTGGCATCCCCGGATTGGGTCGGGTGACGTTTGACGCGCTCATCAATCAGGACACAAACCTGGTGCTCGGTTCGACGCTTCTGTTTACGTTTATCGCCGTGGTCGGCAACCTCATCGAGGATATCGTGTTTACGATTCTTGATCCCCGCATCAGCTACGACGACAGGTGATAGCTATGGAGGACGACACACCACGCACGTTTGACGAGGTCGATTGGGAGCAACACTCCGACCGGGGTGGGATCGCTCTCTCACGACGGCTGCGCACCCTTATCGTCGGTGGGACGCCGATCGCGCTGCTGTGGCTTTACGACCGGCTGGCCGTTGGACAGCGTGAGCGAACCTTCGTGCGTCTCGGCGAGGATCTTGGGCTCTCCGGGCTTTTTTCGACGCTTGGAATCGATTTTGACCCCTCGTCGCTCGATCTGCTGTTCGTGTTCACGATCCTCATCTTTGGCGCGTACGTGTTGTTGCCGCTGTTGCAGAACCCACGGATGACGCGGTATTACTGGCGTGAGTTCACCCGAAACCGCCCGGCCGTCGTGAGTCTTGGTTGGCTCGGGATTGTCTTTGTTGGCGGTGTTGTCGGCCCGTTTGTGATCGCGATGCCGGAACAAAATCTGCTGGCCGCCTACCAGCCACCGGTGTTTGGCTCCATCGAGACGGCGTATGTCAACAACTGTGTTGGCGTTATCGAAAACGGGCGGTGTTACGGCACGTGGGCCCACCCGCTCGGAACCGATCGTGGTGGCAGGGATGTCTTTGCGGCGGTTGTCCACGGGATGACTGTCACGATGCAGATCACGTTTATCACGACGACGCTTGTCGCGCTGATCGGGATCACCGTCGGCACGGTGAGTGCCTACGCCGGCGGGTGGGTCGACGAGCTACTGATGCGGTTTGTCGACATCGTGTTGTCGTTTCCAACGCTCCTGTTCTTCCTGCTCATTCTGTACATCTACGGGGCGGGCCTCGGGATGTTCATTCTGGTTTTCTCGTTGTTCGGCTGGGGGGCAACCGCCCGGTACGTGCGAAGCAAGGCACTGGCCGTCTCGGAGGCGGCGTTTATCGACTCGGCGCGGCTGAGCGGGGCCAGCACCTACTATATCGTCCGGCGGCATGTCGTTCCAAACACCGCCAGTAGCATTATCACCCAACTTACACTCATCGTCCCCGGGTTCCTGCTGGCGGAGGCTCAGCTGGCGTTTTTGGGTATCGGCGACACGGCGGTGCCAACGTGGGGGGAGCTGATCTCCTCGGGGCGGACGGCGATCGACTTCGCGCCGTGGATCGTCCTTGTGCCCGGATCCGCGCTGTTTTTGACGATCCTCGCGTTCAACTTTGTTGGCGACGCGCTGCTGGATGCGATCAACCCCGAGTCCGACGCCGAGGCTGATAGATAACGATGTCTTCGAGCAATACCTCACCGGATGAGCCGAGCACAGCAGACGACCGCTCGGAGGATGACTCACCGCTGCTTTCGGTGCGTGATCTCACGACCACGTTTGCAACCGAGAACGGAGCCAGACGCGCGGTCGATGGGGTCTCGTTCACCGTCGACGCCGGTGAGACCGTCTGTCTCGTCGGCGAGTCCGGATCGGGGAAAACTGTTGCAACGGAGTCGATCACACGGCTGATCGACCAGCCACCGGGAACGATCCGTGGCGACCTGCGGTTCAACGGGACGGATCTGCTCGCCTTATCCCAGCCGGAGCTTCGCTCGATCCGCGGGGCCGAGATCGCCCACATCTTCCAGAACCCACAGGAGTCGATGAACCCCTGCTATACGGTTGGGTGGCAGCTTGTTGAGGCGATGCAGGTACACGAGGAACTCTCGGAGCCGCAGGCTCGTCGGCGGGCCGTTGAGCTGCTCGATCGCGTCGGGATCGACAGCGCGAGCAGCCGGTTTAGCGACTACCCCCACGAGTTTTCGGGTGGCCAGAAACAACGGGTGATGATCGCGATGGCACTTGTCGGCAGCCCGCAGCTGTTGCTTGCCGACGAGCCGACGACGGCACTCGATGTGACCGTTCAGGCACAGATTCTTGACGTGCTCGCCGAGCTCCAAGCCGAGACGGGGATGGGGATTCTCTTTGTCACCCATGATCTCGGTGTCGTCGCCGAGATCGCCGACCGGGTGGTGGTCATGTACGCGGGCAAGATAATGGAACGCGGGTCGGTTGAGGATGTGTTCCGCCGACCCTCCCACCCGTACACACGGGCGTTGCTTGCCTGCCTGCCGGCGTACGGCGGCACCGACGGCGGGATCCCCGGGTCGTTGCCCGATCCGACCGAGCCACCCGACGGCTGTCGGTTTGCCGACCGCTGTGAGCACGCCGTGTCGGCGTGTCGAACCGGCGATCAACCACAGGCGGTCGACCTCTCGGATGGCCACCGCGTTTCGTGTGTCCACTATCAGTCCGGCTACGACCCACAGACCGTCCGGGAGGATGGAACGATACAACGGGAGGAGACCGATGACTGAACCGTTGTTATCGGTTCGGGATCTGACAAAGTATTATTCGCGTACGGAGGGCCTGCTGAACCGGGAGGTCGGCCGGGTCAAGGCGGTCGACGGCATCAGTCTCGATGTTTCGCCCGGCGAAACTGTCGGGATCGTCGGCGAATCCGGCTGTGGAAAGTCGACCGCGGCCGGTGCGATCGTTCGGCTTGAGGAGCCGACCGCGGGGGAGGTCATCTTCAGAGGCGGCAGCCGACAACCGGCAGAGCGTCGTGAGGACGGCAGCCACCCAAACGACGTGACCACGTTTGATCGCAGCGAACTGAAACGGTTCCGTCGGAATGTGCAGATGATCTTTCAGGATCCCGCATCGAGCTTTAATCCGCGACAACGGGTTGGCGACGCTGTCGGCGAGCTGCTCGCGGTACACGGGATGGGCGACCGCCAGCAGCGACGACAGATCGTCGAGGATTTACTGACACGCGTGGGGCTCTCGGCGGCGGATTACGATCGGTACCCCCACGAGTTCTCCGGCGGCGAAAAACAACGGATCGCTATCGCCCGCGCGCTTGTGTTGAACCCGGATCTCATCATCGCCGACGAGCCGGTATCCGCGCTCGATGTTTCGGTGCAAGCCGAGGTGCTGTCGCTTATCGACGACCTCCAACAGGCATTCGGGCTGTCGATTATCCTGATCAGCCACGACATGTCTGTTGTCAACGCGATCTGTGATCGGGTCGCCGTGATGTATCTCGGCGAGTTCGTCGAAACCGGAACGGTAGACGCCGTGTTCACCGATCCGCAACATCCGTACACCGAGACGCTGGTCTCTGCGATCCCAACCCCAGACCCCACAGTGAGCCGCCAGCAGATCACACTTCCCGGCACCGTCCCCAGCCCGGCCGATCCCCCGAGCGGTTGTCGGTTCCACACACGCTGTCCGAAGGTGATCCAACCGGATGAGCTCGATCTCGACCACGAGACGTGGCTTGCGGTACACCGGTTCCGCCAAGCGATCGTGGCGGGATCGATCGATATCGACGACCTGCGGGACACCGCCGCCCAACAGAGCGACGAGTGGTCGGTTGCTGCACAGTTGCGTGAGTCGTTCGATCTTCCGGCCCAGTTCGACGACGAAACCGTGGCGACAGCGGTCACGACAGCGATCACCCATCTTGTCGATGACTCACCGGAGAAGGCGGCCGCTGTGCTCGCCGAAGTGTTTCAAACGCCCTGTGAGGCGACAGCCCCCGCCTTTACCGACCACGGCGATGGCCATCAGTCTGCGTGTCTGTTGCATACAACCGACGGAAATGCGGGTCGCACAGACGAGTAGATGGGGTTTGGAGGTCGATACCGTGAGGGTCGTTGAGCGGGTTGTTTTGTCCTATGACACGAGGAACTCGATGAGATTCCCGATAAACACGTTGTTGTCGCTGTTGTACGCGTACTCGCTGGTCAGCAGCGACCGGTCGCCAACCGCAACGACAGTGCCACGCTGGGCAACGACGGTGTAGGAATCCTCCCGCTCGGTTGTCGAGAGCATCGTTGTCGACTCGGTTTCGTATGCCCCGCTGCCACCGATCACCGGATGACCGGTCGCCACGGTGAGTTGGTCGACACCATCGGTAAGTGAGCCGTTGTCGACCGGGGAGGCATACACGTTCTGGTGGTTGGTGTTGTACGTCTCCATGTCGTACAGATAGCCGGATTCAAAGCCGAAGCCCTGCTCGCTGGCCAACTGTGTCATCCCTGTGTTTGCCTTAGCTCCGACCTGTTTTGGGTCACTCACCAACAACACATTCCCGCCGGTCGCGGCGAACTCCCGGATACTGTCGAGGCTCTCCTCACTGTAGGTTTGTTTCGGTGCAACCACAACCAGCCCGTCGGCGGTGTCGAGTTTCTCCCCGATCGACCCCGACTCGTGTATCGTCACACTGTGGTCGGCACCCACCAAGCCCTCAACAAGCGGGCTTGATCCGCTTAGAGCCGGGTTCTGGTGTTTTTGATCGATAACGACGGTCTGCCGTGGGATGCTGCTGTTGACGGGGATCGTCCCGTTTTCGGCGGGCGGCTCGGCGATAATCGCCTCTGGTTGGTGGCTCTCGATCGTGACCGACTCACCGCCGCCAACCGGAATCGATACCGAACCGACCACAGCCACCACACCGGCAACGAGCAGAATCCCGGCAACAACGCCGAGTCGCCGTTTGATCGCCTGCTGATCTAATGTGACATACTCAGCAATGCGGGCCGCTACGTTTGACGCGATATCATCAACCCGTTGTGTGACCTCATTGCGATCCATCGCTGCGCACCTCCTGGTAGTCGGCAGCCGTTTCAAGCGTTCCCCACATCATCAGATACTGTGGCCGTTCGATCCCTGGCGGGGTGACTCCCGGGCCGGCGGCCGTCGCCGTTGTCGTACTGTTTGCCCCACCGCCACCCAGCAGTAGGGGGATCTCCGCGCTTGTCGAGCGGTATTCGACGGTGTAATCGCTGACACCGGCGAGATCCCCGGCGGCTGCAAGTGCGGTCTCAAGTCCACCGATCTCGTCGGCCATCCCGTTTTCAACGGCGGTGGCCCCGCCGTAGGTTTTCGCACTTGCCAGCTCAGTTCGTTCAAGTGTGATCCGGTCTCCTCGTTCGTTCTGTACCGACTGAACAAAGGAGTTTTTCAGCGTCTCAACCCGGGTTTGGATATCGGTTCGATCGAAGGTTGCCTTATCGGGGCCGGTCGTGAGTGATTGTGGGGCACCACTCTGCTGTGGCACGAGTGCTCTGACACCGACGCTGCCGACTGTTCCGCCAGGGGTTACGTAGATCTCCTCGCTTGGGAGTGCCGTGTAGTACGCTCCGGAGGCAGCAACGCCGCGAACACTGGTAACGACCGGCTTCTCGGCGGCGAGTCGTTTGACCGCCCGATACTGGGCTTCGCTGGCAGCGACCCCGCCACCACCACTATCGACACGCAGGACGACCGCATCGATCGACCCATCGGTTCGGACGTCCCTGAGCTCCTGAATGACGTTGTCCGCCGACGAGCCGCTGATTGGCCCCTCGATACTGACCGCGGCGATCGTTCCACCGCTGTCGACCGGAGCGGAGAGTATCGCTGGGACGATTGTCGCTCCCAACAGCAGTGCAATGAGGATGATCACCGTATAGGAGGTGAGTGCCTCCCGCACATAGCTGTCAATCGTATTTTCCATTATCACCTGTTCAACACGCATCGGATAAACAATCTTTGTGTCTCCACGCGAATTTTACACCACAGCACGTGCTGAGAAAAAGGAAGGCACATGTTGTTTGTTCTCGCTGCTCGCATCGATTTTGCTCAGACTCGTGGTCGCATTCGGGTTGATTTCGAACACGCCGGCTGCTAGTGTGCGTTCTCCTACTGTGTCGACGTAGCGGGTCTTTCAGGTGTTGAGCGCACCGTAGCAAGTCTCTCGCGTGTCGAGCGAGGGGTTTCTCCACCGATACAGCTCGGTCAACCCCGGAGTTGACGACGGTCGATCAGCCGAGGAAATCGGGTTCCTCGCGTTTCTCGGCGCGTTCGCCTTCGAGGTGATCGATGAACGTCTCGGGTTCCACGTCCTGCTCTTCGCGCTCCTTACGATCCCGGACTGAAACGGTGCCGGCCTCGGCTTCGTCGCTGCCGACGACGAGCATGTAGGGTACTCGGTCGTCCTGTGCGGCGCGGATCTTCCGGCCAAGCGTCCAGGAGCGATCCTCGATGTCGACGCGGAAGTCGCTGTCTTCGAGATCGTTTTTTAGTCGATGCGCGTAGCCGAGTTCATCATCGCTGATCGGGAGGATACGGACCTGTTCGGGCGCGAGCCACAGCGGGAACTTGCCATCGTAGTGCTCGATGAGCACCATGAAGAACCGCTCGAAACTGCCGTAGAGCGCGCG
>P_A23_Liq_3_FmtDRAFT_1000238_pt1 | contig 12096 bp, 14 predicted proteins | sample PonA233FremontCA_FD_10237 | JGI IMG/M metagenome (IMG submission 10237)
GTCCCACCTCATCCCCGCCCCGTCTCGCGGCGACGTGAAAACGGTTCGGCAGGCGGATCCGACTCGGTCGGAGGCGGGGCTCCGCGGGCGGCGGCGACTCGACGGTCAGACCTCTTCGCGGCTGTCGATCCCGGTGTAGATGAACCACGCCGTCGTGTACACGCCGACGAACAGCAGGTAGCCGACGATCAGTCCCCCGAGCTGGCGGCTCGCGAGCCCGCCGGGGAGCGTCCGCGAGAGGATGCCGAGCGCGAGGGCGAAGACGACGAGCGAGAACAGCCCCGAAAGGGCGTACACGCCGAGGTCGGAGGTGAAGCGGTCGCGCACGCACCCACCAACGCGTTCCCCTTACATACCGCCGTCGGTCGCGCGCCGGTCGGCGCGTCGTCTCGAAGTCCGGGCGAGCGCCGCTCGTTGCGCGGATTGCAACCCCTATAAGCCCCCGGCCACACGTACCGGTATGAACGGGAACCGGTTCGGCCGACTCTTCCAGCTGACGACCTACGGCGAGAGCCACGGCGACGCGATGGGCGTCACCGTCTCCGGCGTGCCAGCGGGCGTCGAGCTCGACGAGGAGGCGATCCAGGCGCAGCTCGACCGGCGCAAGCCGGGCCAGTCGATGATCACCACCTCGCGGGGCGAGCCCGACGAGGTCGTCGTCAACTCCGGCGTCCAGGACGGCTACACCACGGGCACCCCGATCGGAATGGTGATCCAGAACAAGGACGCCCGCTCGGGGAAGTACGAGCCGTTCGTCACCGCGCCGCGCCCCTCGCACGGCGACTACACCTACTCCGCGAAGTTCGGCACACGCAACTGGGGCGGCGGCGGGCGCTCCTCGGCGCGCGAGACGGTGAACTGGGTCGCGGCCGGCGCGGTCGCCGAACAGGTGCTCGACGCCTCTGACCACGACGTCGAGATCAAAGCGCACGTCAATCGCATCGGCGACATCGAGGCCGCCCCGGTGAGCTTCGGGCAGATCCTCGAACACAGCGAGGAGAACGACGTGCGCTGCGCCGACCCCGAGGCGGCCGCGGAGATGCAGGAGCTGATCGAGGAGTACCAGGAGGAGGGCGACTCGATCGGCGGTTCGATCTACTTCGAGTGCCGGGGCGTCCCCCGGGGGCTCGGATCGCCGCGCTTCGACAGCTTCCCCGCCCGCCTCGGGCAGGCGATGTTCTCCATCCCGGCGACCACCGGCGTCGAGTACGGGCTGGGGAAGGACGCAACGCACGTGGCGGGCAGCGAGCGCAACGAGGACTGGACGTTCGACGACGGCGAGTCGTTCGACCACGTCGAGAGCGAGGAGGGCGACCCGGTCCCCGAGGGGAACGACCACGGGGGGCTTCAGGGCGGGATCACCACCGGCGAGCCGATCTACGGCGAGGCGACGTGGCACGCGCCGACCTCGATCCCGAAGAAGCAGCGCTCGGCCGACTGGGAGACCGGCGAGGAGAAGGAGGTCCAGGTCGTCGGCCGCCACGACCCCGTCCTCCCGCCGCGGGCCGTCCCCGTCGTCGAGGCGATGCTGTACTGTACGGTGCTCGACTTCATGCTGCTCGGCGGCCGGATCAACCCGGACCGCGTCGACGGCAATCCGGGACAGTACGACACCGATTACCACCCGAGTAGCCCGCGCAACGAGTAGCGACCGACGCCCGCACCCGGGCCTGTGCCGCGGTCGTGCGCTTCCAGCGTCCGGCGCCCGCTCACACCACGACGACGGCGTCGACGACGACGAGCAGGACGAAGCCGACGAGGAACGCGCCGGTCGCGGCGTCGGCGTGCCCGTGCCCGTGCGAGGATGGGATCAGCTCGCGGAAGACGACCGCGAGCATCGCGCCCGCGGCGAACCCCGACGACACCGGGAACAGTCCGGCCCCGACCGACACGAGCGAGAAGCCGAAGACCGCGGCGACGACCTGCGGGACCACTCCCGAGAGGGTCGTGTACCAGACCACCCGGAGGTTCGACATCCCGGTCTCCGCCATCGGCACCGCGAACGCGAACCCGTCGGGCACGTTCTGAAGGCCGATGACGACCGCGAGCAACAGCGCGACCTCCTCCAGCCCGGAGGCGAACGCGACGCCGATCGCCAGCCCCTCGGGGGCGTTGTGGAGGGTGATCGCCCCGCCGATGAGCAGCGCCTTCCGGAGCGAGGACTCGCGCTCGGCGAGCGTCCCGGCGTCCTCGTCGACCGATTCCGGCTCCGCGTCGCCTCCCTCGGCGGCGGAGCCCCGGGTGGCGAAACCCTCGGTGACAGAGTCCCCGGTCGGCGGCTCCATGACCGCGGCGTCGTCTGCGGTCGCGCCGCCCTCGACGAACCACGCCCGGTACTCCGCGTGGAGGTGCGGAATGAGGTAGTTCCCGCCAAGCAGCGTCGCCCCGCCGAGGAGCACCCCCGCCATCACCGCGCGGAGCGTCCCCTCCTCCATGCCGGGGATCACGAGGCCGAACACGCTGGCGGCGACCATCAGCCCGGCCGCCAGCCCGAGGGCACCGTCGTAGATCCGGTGTGTCACGCGATGCCGGAAGAAGACGGGGAGGGCCCCGATCCCGGTCGCGACCCCGGCGACGGTCGTCACGCCGAGGACCGAGGCGAGCGTCGTCATACACTGCGAGACCGCGCACTGGGATATAAATGGGCGGGGACGGCGGGAGGGCGGGGCGGGTTCCGGCGGCCGCTCAGCGAGTGGCTATCCCGGCGAGGTCGCGCCCGTAGGCCCCGAGGGCGACGAGGAGCGCCGCGACCGCGCCCGCGGGGATGACCGAGAGCCAGCCGGCGGTCGACCCGACGCCGAAGCGCACGCCCAGCCCCGCGGCGACCCACAGCGTCGCGGCCGCGGCGAACACGAGCAGGCCGCCGGTGACCCGCCGGTCCTCGCGACCGAGCGCGACTCCGCCCGTGGCGCTCCCGAGCGCGAGCAGGTGGAACCCGACGGCGAGCGGCCACGCGCGGATCGACGGAGGGAGCGTCGCGAACGGCCGCGGCTGGTCGAGGAAGTACGACCACACCGGGTACCCGCCGATCCCGCCGTCGGCGCCGAGCGTCACGAATCCCCAGAGGCTCACCAGCGTCGCGGTCCCGTCGCCGCCGGGCACGACCGCCATCGGGACCGCGAGCAACGCGGCGGCGAGGAGCCATTCGACGCGCCCGCTGGTCGACGGGCCGTCCGACTTCGACGCGGGTCGGGGCCTCGATTCCGCCTCCGGCCGTGCGGTCGATTCGGCCGACGACTGCGACCCCGACCCTGCCCGACCCCGAAGCGCCGTCCGGTCTCTCCATGCGAGCGGTTCGACGCCCGGAAGTAAGTATGGTCGGGGCGTCGGGGCGGCGGTGCGTCGGTGCCGCCGCGCGAGCGGTCCCCGTCAAGCGTAACTCATCGCCGCCCGTAAGCAGGGTGTGAACACTGACGACGGCGGCCACCACGACGCGGCGGTCGACGCGCTGGCGGCGCGAGCGTACGAGCGGGCGGGCGACCGCTACACCCGCGGGGGGCGACGCGTGCTGGCCGACCCGCGGCCGGAGGTCGACCCCTTCGAGCCCGACGAGAAGGGGTGGATCGGACAGGGGCTCCAACAGCTGCTCGCCGCGGCGGTCGCGTACCGCGTCGCGGGCGCCGACGGTCGCGCGACCCAGCGCGCGGTCGAGGGGATCGCCGCGAGCCGCGACTTCGGACGCGTCCTCGACGAGCCGGGGCAGGGGGCCTGCCTGAGCGAGTTCGTCGCAGACTTCCGGGTCGCCGGCGGGCTGGGCGGCGCCGACGACGCGTACGACGACGCGGCGGCGCGCTACGAGGCGGCGGNCGACGGCGTCGACGCGCCGCAGGCGCTCGCGACGACGCCGCTCTTNGAGGCCGCGGCCGCGACGATCAAGCAGGTCGCGCGGGGNCAGGCGGACGGCGAGATCGCGATCAAGTGGGAGGACCTCCACGGCGCCGACCCCGACCGCCCGGGCGATTTCCTCGCGCACCGCGCCCGATTCAAGAAGCAGCGGTTCCGCGGCCTGATCGAGCGCGCGGTTGATGACGGCCACCTCGCCGCGCCCCGAGGGACGACCGAGTACAACAACGACGGGAACCGCTGTCCGAACTGCGGGTCGACCCACGTGAACTGGGCCGGCACCGGGATCCTCTGTCTGCGGTGTTCGACGCCGACCGAGAGCATTTAACGGTCGGAGTCGAACCGGCCGATCGACACCGATGTCGCCCTCCATTCCCTCGTTCGGGAGCGACGAGCGGTCGGACCTCCCGTCCGACCACCTCGCGGTCGACGCGACGGGAGCGTACGTCGCGGAGAACTCGGGCGGATTCAACGATCCCACCCGGGGGCGCATGGTCGCGCTCGGTTCCGGCGGGTCCATGCGGTGGGAGGCGCCGTTTCCCGACGAGATCGAACCGCGGGCCCTGTTCGCCATCGGCGGCCGACTGGTCGCCGTCGAGCGCGAGACCGCGTACGCGTTCCGCGCGACCCCGGGCGAGCGCTGGTCGCCGCTGTGAGGGCTGTGAGTCCGGGGCGTCGTCCGGCTACGCGGTGAGCGCGTCGAGCACATCCGAGACGGAGAACGTCGTGTTGGGCTGCCGTAGTCGGTCGATCGGAATCCACCGCGAGACGTGTTCGGTCCCTCGCTCCGGTTCAACGAGCGCGAACGAATCGCCGCAATACGGCCATTCCTCAGCGATTCGACCCTCGTAGACGCGCCACACCTCGTGGGCAGGCTCCCCGCCGCGCTCGAAGACGCGCTCGAAGGTACCGACCGCCGTCGGGTCGAGCGGCTCCACGCCGAGCATCTCGTCGAACTCGCGGACGACCCCCTCGCGGCTGTGTTCGTCGAACGGCGCCGAGCGCGACGAAGCGAACGCCGTCGGTCATCACACGCGATACGCCGTCCGCCCGGAGGGTGACCGTGTCGGATACGCCCGCCGCGGGACGGCGGCGTCGGCGAGGTCGCTACGACAGCAGGCTCTCGCCGTCGAACTCGGCGTCGGCGTCGACGTCGAGCAGGTCGAGCACCGTCGGCGTCACGTCGAAGAGGTTCGCGTCGGCCAGGTCGAGGTCTGGATCGGTCGCGTACAGCAGCGAGTTCTCGAACTTGTGCATCCCGTTGCGCGGTCCCTCGGTGAACACCGCCTCCTTGCCGGAGAAGCCCGACTTGAGGTCGAACCCGTCCGCGGGGATGACGACCAGGTCGGGGGCGATGTCGTCGTGGGCGCCGTCGAAGGCGTCCTCGCCTTTCACGATCCGCTTACACACCTGTCGGCCGTCGGGGCCGGTGAGCGATTCGAGGTCGTCGATGAGCTCCTCGCGCGTCGCCTCGTACTCGTCCTCGGGCACGACGCCGTTCGGCTCGCGGCCCTCCACGTTGAGGTAGAAGCGCCCGGGAATGAGCGAGTACGCGCGCGCCTCGTCGTCGATGTCGGTCAGCGAATCGTGGTCGTCGTCCTCGTATGAGAGCCACCCCTCGTCGGCGAGGAACTGGTTACAGTTCACCTCCCACTCCAGCCGGGTGAAGCCGTGGTCGGAGGCGACGACCAGGGTGGTGTCGTCGTCGAGCGAGTCGCGGATCGCACCGATGTACTCGTCGAGCGTGCGGTAGAACTCGAGGAACTCCTCGGCGTACTCGCCGTCCGTCGCGTAGTCGCCGAAGAGGAAGTGGTTCACGCGGTCGGTGCTCATGAACACGCCGAAAAAGAGGTCCCAGTCGTCCTCGGCGAGGTAGTGGTCGAACGCCTCGTACCGGGCGTCGAGGGTCGCGTGCGCGTCTTCGATGAACTCCGTCTTGTCGTCGTCGTGGCCGAGCTTGGCGTTGACGTCGATCTTGTAGTCGAAGCCGTCGAGCGTCTCGCGGAGCGACTCGTCGCTCGTAGCCGACTCGAGGTCGGGCGAGAGGAAGCCGGAGGCCATCCGCTGGATCCGCGTCGAGGGCGGGAAGGTGACCGGGACGTTGAGGACGGTCGCGTCGCGCCCGGCGTCGGTGACGCGGTCCCACAGCCGGGTCGCCTGTACGTGGCGCCCGAGCGGGACGTACGTCTCGTAGGAGTCGACCTCGCGGTCCTGGAAGCCGTACACGCCCGTTTCGCCGGGGTTCACGCCGGTCGTGAGGCTCGGCCAGCAGGCGCTCGACTCCGGCGGCACGATGCTCTCCAACCGCCCGCCGGAGCCGGTCTCGGCGATGTCGGTCAGGTTCTCGAAGACTTCCGGGTGGTCCTCGACGAGGTCGAGCGGTACGCCGTCGATGCCGAGGAAGACGACGCGGTCGTCGTCCTCGCCGCGGAGCCGGTCGAACAGACCCATGACCGACGATTCCGGGGCGGTCGGCATATCCCTTGTGTTCCGCGAGGGCGCGGCGACGGCGGCCCGGCAACGGACCGGCGGCCCCCGGCCGCGATTCAGAAGGCCTATTTCCTTTCGCGGCGACATCTCGGGCGTATGAGCGACGACTTCCCGGCGAGCGTCGACGTCGATTACGCCGACGGCGAGGGGGAGACCCCCGACGACTACCCGTCGATCCAGCACAAAATCGAGAAGGCGGTCGAGGTCACGCGCCGCGGGCTCGAACAGTACGACAACCCCGCCGTGATGTGGACGGGCGGGAAAGACTCCACGCTGACGCTGTACTTCATCAATCAGGTGGCCGAGGAGTACGGCTACGAGAAGCCCACCGCCGTGTTCATCGACCACTTCCAGCACTTCGACTCGATCACCGACTTCGTCGAGCACTGGGCGGACGAGTGGGAGATCGACCTCGTGTACGCCCGCAACGACGACGTGGGCGCGTACGTCGAGGAACACGGCCTCGAACCCGGCGACGACATCCCCGTCGACGCGCTCTCGGAGCACAACCAGCACCACATCCGGGAGATCCTCGAGTTCGAGGAGGACACGTTCCCGTTCCTGCTCGACACCTACGTCGGCAACCACCTGCTGAAGACGGTCGCGCTCAACGACGCCCTCGAGGAGTACGACATCGACGGCGTCATCTCCGGCGTCCGCTGGGACGAGCAGGAGGCCCGCGCCGACGAGACGTTCTTCTCGCCGCGCCACGACCCCGACCTGTTCCCGCCGCACGACCGCATCCAGCCTATCCTCCAGTTCGCCGAGGCCGACGTGTGGGACGCCTTCTGGAACTTCGTCGTCCCCGACACCGTCGAGGCGTTCCCCGACGAGGGGTACATCCCGCAGGCCGACGACGACCTGCCGGAGGGTGTCACGCAGGAGGACATCCCGATCTCGCCGAAGTACTTCGCCGGGTTCCGCTCGCTCGGCAGCGAGGTTTCGACCGAGAAGACGACCGAGGAGCCCGCCTGGCTCCAGAACCTCGAAGGCACGACCGAGCGCGCCGGCCGCGCCCAGGACAAGGAGGACCTGATGGAGCGCCTGCGCGACCTCGGCTACATGTAATCGACGGGCGGGAGCGGTCCGCCCGATACGCTTCTTTTACGACTCGCCGACCGCTGCGGTGAACCCCACGTCGCGGAGTCGCTCCGCGAGCGGGANCCCGATCCCCGACGCCGGCGTCAACACGCCACCGTCGAACGGGGAGTCGACGTCGTCGCGCGCCAGACAGACGGCCGACTCGCCGAGCATCCGCGCCGTCGCGCCGTAGCCGGGGTCTCGGTCGGCCCCGAACTCGGCCTCGACGGTGAACGGCCCGTCAGCGCCCGTCCCGCGGCCCAACACCCGGATCAGGAAGCTCCCCGCTTCCGCCTCCTCCCGCGTCGGCCCCTCGCCGGGGTCGGGGAAGACGTAGCGCCGCAGCGCGTCGCGCACCGGCCCGACCGACATGGCCGCGGAGAACAGCCCGAGTCCGCCGGCGGCGGCGGTCGCGGTCGCCGCGCCGACCGGTCCCGACCCGGTCGGCACGACCTCTCCGCACTTGAACTCGCGGCCCCACGGGTAGCCGAGCAGGGCGTTGCTCCGCCGGACCACGCGCTCGTTCACCGGCGCCATCGGCGACGGGGCGGTCCACTCGCCCCGGAGCGGATCGCGCCGCGGCCAGCGCTGCTCGCCGGGGTCGACGCCGCTCCGCTCGCCGCGGGGGGCCAGCGAGTACGGGTTCCGGAGCGCCTCGCGGGCGAGCGGGTCGGTCGCGGCCGCCTCGAACAGCTCGCCGAAGCTCGCAAGCGTGCCGCCGCTGACGCTCCCGCTCCCGCCGTCGAGGTAGATCCGGACTGACTCGCAGGGCGCGCCGTGGGCCTCCGCCGCGAACGACTGGACGAGCAGCGTCCCGATGTCCGCCGGCACGGAGTCGAACCCGCAGCTGTGGACGATCCGCGCCTCGTTCTCGACGGCGGCCTCGTGGAACCGGTCGACCGTCTCGCGCACCCAGTTCACCTCGCCCGTGAGGTCGCAGTAGTCCGTCCCGGTCTCGACGCAGGCCTCGACCAGCGGCGTTCCGTACGCCGTGTACGGGCCGACCGTCGTACAGACGACCTCGGTGTCGCGGGCGATGGCGCGCAGGCTCTCCGGGTCGGTCGCGTCGCCGACGACGACGGGCACGTCGTCCCACGCGTCGCTCCGCCGCGTGAGGTCGTCGACGAGCGCGTCGAGCCGCTCTCGACTCCGCCCGCCGACGGCGAGCGAGAGGGCTTCGGGGTCGTATCGCTCGGTCAGGTACTCGGCCGCGAAGCGCCCGGCGACGCCGGTCGCGCCCCACACCACCACGTCGTGTTTCCGATCCGCGTTCGACATCCGTGAGCGCGTACGGGCCGGCCGCCTAAACCAACGGGGGTACGCGTCGCCGGAACCGGGACGCCGCCGAACCCGACGCGGCAGGACGCTGTGACGCGCTACCTCTTTACACTGGCAGCCGCAACGGATCGCATGGCCGTTGGCACTCGGTTATCACTACAGCTCGCCGACTTCGGCACCCGATCGCTCGTCACCCACGCGCTCATGGCGGTGGGGTTCGTCGGCGCGGTCGTCACGGGGTTGTTCGTCGACGGACAGCTCGGCGTCGTCTCGATGGCGGCGTTCATCAACTTCACCGCCGGCTTGTGGATCTGCCAGTCGATCCACTCGCTCGGCAACGCCGCCACCGAGGACGAGTATCAGGGCGTGCTCAAGGAGATATTAAATCGTGTCTAGCGAGCCCGGCATCGACACGGGCCGTTTCGGGCGAACGCTCGTGCTCATCGGCTTCGTCACGACCGTCTTCCTGTTTCTCATCGCCGAGCGCCTCTCCGGCGACACGTTCCGGATCGGCGCTATCGCGATCGGGACGGTGGCGCTGATCACCGCGATCACCGGATTCCTGATCGCCGCTGGCAGCGCGGTCGAGGGGCACTAGCCCGGCCGCGACCCGCGACGCGCCCGTCTCGACAGGAGCAGCCCCCGCGCGCTCGCGTCGCCGCACGCGTCGGCCCGCATCGCCGTGCGCGTCGGGCCGCGCCGGAAATTGTCGGGTCACCCGCGTTCTGCCCGAAATATTATTGTGTAGTAACCACAATAATATACACGATGATACGGCGGTTCCTCACAGGGATCAAGTCGAACCTGATCTACGTCGTGGCCGGGTCGCTGGCGGCGGGGCTGATCGTCGGGCAGTTCACCGGGGCGTCGTTCAAGCGACTCCTCCAGTCCGCGGTGGTCCCCGTGCTGTTCCTGATGATCTACCCGATGATGATCAACATCGACCTCAGGGAGGTGGTGAACGTCCGCAGCCACGCGCGGGTCGTCGCGCTCAGTCTCCTCGTCAACTTCGGGGTCGCCCCGCTACTCGCGGTCGGGCTCGCGCGGCTGTTCTTCGACGGGAGCGTCGGCTACGCGTTCGGGCTCTACTTCATCGCGCTCATCCCGACCTCCGGAATGACCGCCGCTTGGACCGGGCTCGCCAACGGCGACTTGGAGTCCGCGCTCGTGGCGATGGCGGTGAACCTGCTGGTCGCCGTCGCGGTCCTGCCGACGTACCTCGCCGCGCTGATCCCGGCGAGCGTCGGCTTCGACGCCGCCGCGCTGTACGGGCAGCTCGCCCGCGTGGTCGTCCTCCCGATGATCGCCGGCACGCTCACGCGGCGGGTGCTGCTCGGTCGGCTGGGCGCGGACGGGTTCAGGCGACTGAAGCCGACGCTCGGCGGGCTCAGCTCCTTCGGCGTCATGCTGATCGTGTTCATCGCCATGGCGATGCGATCCGAGAGCATTCTCGCCGACCCCGTCGCATCGGGGGCCACGATCGTCCCCATCGTGGCGTTCTACGCGCTCCTGCTCGCCGTCGGGTCGGGGCTCGGACGCGCGCTCCGGGACGCCGCCAGCGGCGTCGCGCTCGTGTACGCCACGAGCATGCGCAACCTCTCGATCGCGGTGGCGGTCGTCGTCGCCGCGCCGGCGGTCCCCGAGACCGCCGTGCTGCCGATCACGTTGGCGTACGTCGTCCAACCGCCGCTGGGCGCGGTGTATATGCACTACCGCCGCGACGTCGCCGACGGCGACGCGTCGCTCTCCGACGCGGTCGCCTCGATCATCTGAGCCGTCGAGCGGCCGGTCGTCGCCGGAGGCCGCGGCCCTCCCTACCGGGCCGTCGTCGCGCTACTGATACGGTTCGCAGACCCTCTCGACGCCCTCCTCGAAGCCGATCTCGGGCTCCCAGCCGGTGGCCTCGTGGAACGTCGAGTAGTCGGCCATCGTGTCGTGGACGTAGCCGTCGAACGGGCACTCGATGTACTCGGGGTCGACGTCCGTCCCGAGCGCGTCGTTGATCATCGCGACCATCTCGTTGAACGTGTACGCCTCCTGGGTGCCGACGTTGTACACGCCCGTCAGCTCGTGGTCGGCGGCGAGCTCGCAGGCGCGGGCCACGTCTGAGACGTGCGTGAAGTCGCGGGTCTGGCTCCCGTCGCCGAACAGCTCGGGCGCCTCGCCGGAGGCGATCGCGTCCGCGAACTGCGCGACCGTGTTCGCGTACTCGCCCTTGTGCTCCTCGTTGCCGCCGAAGCCCTGGTACACCGAGAAGAAGCGCAGGCCGGCCACGTTCATGTCGTGGTGGTTGGCGAAGTACTCGGCGTAGCGTTCGCGGGCGAGCTTCGAGGCCTCGTAGGCGGTGTGCGCCTCCACGTCCATGTCGACGGGCGAGGGCTCGGTTCGGCTCCCATAGATCGAGGAGGTGGAGGCGTAGACGACCGTCTCACAGCCCGCTTCGCGGGCACGCTCGACAGCGTTGACGAACCCCTCGACGTTGACGCGGCAGCCGCGCTGGGGGTCGTTCTCGTGCATGTTCCGCGAGGAGAGCGCGGCGAGGTGGAAGACGACGTCGACGTCGACGGGGTAGTCGTCGTCGACCACGGAGGCCTCGACGAACTCGACGGCGTCGTCGAGGTTCTCGGCGGCGCCGAGGTAGAGGTCGTCGACGGCGATCACGTCGTTATCGACCGCGAGGCGGTTCGCGAGGTTCGAGCCGATGAACCCGGCGCCGCCCGTGACGAGGACGCGTTTGCCTTGCATGATCGAGTGTCCTCGGAGGCGACAATTCAGCGCTTCGGTTTCGCGCGGGAGCGCAGGTCGCCGCTGTCGACAACGGCGACGCCGACGGCTCACGCCCGGATCGTGATGTCGCCGTCGCGGGTCCGGGCTGTCACCGCGGCGTCGCCGCCGTTGACGGCCGCTCGGAGCCGAGACTCCGTCCGCTCGCGGACGCTGACCGCGCCGCCGCCGTCCGTGACGACGAACTCCCCGTCGTCGGTTCTCGCGGTCAGGGTCGCGCTCAGATCGTCGCCGAGCCGGAGCAGGAGGTCGCCGTCGGTCGACGCGACGACCGCGTCAGACGCCGCGGCGGGCACGTCCGCGACGACGTCGCCGTCCCGCGTCCGCAGGGCGTCGACGCGGGCGGGATCCCGCGCGCGTATCTCGCCGTCCACGGTCGTCGCCGAGAGCGTTCCGTCGGTCCCGTCGACGAGAACGTCGCCGTCGCGGGACTCGGCGCGCACGTCGCCGCGGGCGTCGGTGACCGACACGTCGCCGTCCGTCGTCGCCAGCGTCGCGCCGTCGGGGACCGACTCCGCCCGCACGTCGCCGTCGGCGGTGCGGACCTCGTCGACCGCGACGCTCGGCGGCGCGCGGATCTCGAGGTCGACGCGGCCGCCGCCGAACCCGACGACCCGCGGC
>P_A23_Liq_3_FmtDRAFT_1000239_pt1 | contig 12084 bp, 10 predicted proteins | sample PonA233FremontCA_FD_10237 | JGI IMG/M metagenome (IMG submission 10237)
CGACTTCCTGAACCCGGACAAGGTCGTCCTCGGGGCCGACGACGACCGCGCACTCGCGGACATGCACGAAGTCTTCGACCCGCTCGTCGAGGCGGCCGACGCGCCGGTCGTCGAGACCGACACCCGGACGGCCGAGATGATCAAGTACGCCAACAACAGCTTCCTCGCGGCGAAGGTCAGCCTCATCAACGACATCGGGAACATCTGCAAGCGGCTCGGCATCGACGCGTACGAGGTCGCCGACGCGATCGGCCTCGACGACCGCATCAGCGAGCAGTTTCTCCAGAGCGGCGTGGGGTGGGGCGGGAGTTGCCTCACGGGCGACCAGCACGTTGTCGCAAGAGACGACGCAGGAACGAAACACCTCACGCTCGCCGAGTTCTTCGAGCGATACGTCTCCGAAGGGACGCTTGAGAATGTCTCCGTCCTCAGTCGGTCCGCTGATGGAAAGTTCGCGTTCAACCCGGTCCATGCGGCGACACGCCGGGAGTACGAGGGCCCGCTCCACACGATTCGGACAAAGATGAACAAGCGCGTAACCGTCACTCATGATCATCCTATGCTCACGCTTGACGGCGACGAAACCACCGTTAAGCCAGCCGACGCGCTCGAAGCGGGTGATTCGCTGCCCGTGGTGGCCAATATCCCGAGCGACCCCGTCTCAACCTTTGATCTCATCGACATTATCGATGCGTCGTCCGCCTTTGAGAACGACCGCGTCTATCTGAAACCATCGACATCGTTTGAGACGGTCAAAGAGGAACTGTACGAGACGCTCCGGGAGTACAACCAACAGTTCAGCTATCACAAGGTCCGGGACCTCGTTCGCGATAATTATCTCCCCCTCGACGTGTTCCTCGACTACGAGGAGAAGCTTCCAGTCGACAGGGCAGACCTCTCGCTGTACACGACGCGAGGCGGCGGACAGACGTACATCCCGGCGATCATTCCTGTCGACGAACAGTTCTGGCGGTTCATTGGCTACTATCTCAGTGAGGGACACATCAACGACGACACCTCCGGCCGCGGCTCTACGACGCGACGGCGAGCAGAGTTGAGTTTTCATCCCACCGATGAGCCGGAGTACGTCTGCGATGTGGAGTCGTACTACGAGCGGCTGGGTATCCGATATCGAACGACACACCAGGAGACCGCGACGGCGATCACCGTTTCCAGCCGTGTGTTCGCCGAGTTCCTCGAGTGGCTCGGGTGTGGGACTGGCTCCTACTCCGCTGCTGTTCCTGACACAGCATTTCAAGCGACAGCCGACGAACGCGTCGCACTCCTTTCGGGACTGTTCCGGGGCGACGGTCACGTCGCGTATCCCAATCACTCGAACGCCGTCGTCTACGAGTACGGGTCGGTAAGTGAGGAGCTCATTGACGGGATGACGCTACTCTTACACAGTCTCGGTATCGTTCCGAGCTACAAAACCTCGACATCAGCAAAGGCGACGCAGCCGGCTCATTTTCTTCGTGTGAGCTCAAAACGACAGATTGTGCGATTGAAAGCGATGTTTCTGCCGGAAGAGCGGGACCGGATTGACGACCGACTCGCCGAGTATGATCGAGACATCGCGCCGACCGGGCACACGGCAGACGGCGGCTTCACGTCAGTCCCCATCCGTGACAGCACCGTCGAGGAGACGACGACAGACGTGTACTCTCTTGAGATCGCTGACGATCACACGTTCGTGACGACGGATGGTCTCGTTGTTCACAACTGCTTTCCCAAGGACGTCGCTGCGATCATCGCGGCCGCTGAGGAGCGCGGGTACGATCCGGCGGTGCTCAACGCGGCGGTCGAACTCAACGACGGACAGCCCGAGCGCTTGATCGATCTCCTCGCCGACCACGTCGGTCTCGACGGCGCTAAAATCACCGTGCTCGGGCTCGCGTTCAAGCCCGGCACCGACGACATGCGGAACTCGCGGGCGATCCCGGTAATTAACCACCTCCAGGCGCGCGGCGCGACGGTAACCACCTACGACCCGGTCGCGATGGAGAACGCCCCGAACTACGTCGACGGCGTGACGTACGCGGACTCCGCTGCGGCGGCGCTCGACAGCGCCGACGGCGCGGTCGTCGTCACCGACTGGGACGAGTTCGCCGCCTTGGACGAGGAGTTCGACGCGATGGCCGACCCCGTCGTCGTCGACGGCCGACGGATCGTCGAGCGGCGAGATGGGATCACGTACGAGGGGTTGACCTGGTGACGGTGCCCACTAACGGTCGAACCGATCCTTAGGACCGGCCGCTCACCGTTGTGGCCCCCTTGACGTACGCCCGGACGTACTCGTGACACGGCTCCGGGGGCGACCGAAACACTCGAAACGCGTCGTGCTGGTCGTCCGGTTCGGGCTGGCCGTCGACGATGTCTATCACGTACCCGTTCGCGAGGTAGTGTTTCGAGTCGACGCCCGACACGTCCGACGTGTCGTACAGACGCTCGAACGCCCCGAGCGACTCGACGATCCCGACCTCGATCCCGAGTTCCTCGGCGGCGACCCGGCCGACTGCCTCGCGTCGCGTCTCGCCTTTCAGCACGCGCCCGCTAGGGATGAACCAGTACCCCCTCGCCGGCTCGTTCGTCCGCCGTCCGAGCACCACGCCGCCGTCGCGCTTGATCACGAGATCGACGGAGACGATCGGCACGTTGGCGACGATCGTCCACCAGTCGTCGGCGGCGATCCAGTCGTCATCCATATGTGACGGAACGTGCACAGGGGGATGAGTGTGTTTCGTTGGAGCACCGATCAGCGCCAGAGCGTGCCGAGTCGGTTCTGAACCCACGGGAGAACCGTCGTTTCGAGCACACGCGTGAGGTCTGTCGGATAGGTCCGGTCGACTGCCGCGTCCGTCCGGGCATCCGGAAGCGGATGGAAGTGATCGCGTGCGTTATGGGGCTGGTCGTGTCTGTCCCAGCGACACCGACGCCGGTCGCCCGCGAACGCCTCGAGGTACGAGACGTGGAACTCACCGTTCGTGTAGGCACGGATTTCGAGGGATATCTCATCGATGTCGGCCGGGTACCCCTCTGTATCGAGCCGAACGACGAGCGTCTCGGGTTTGGTGGCCGGAAACAGCGATGTCGCCTCGACAGCGTCTTGCCGTCCGAGTAGTCGGCCGATGTATCGGAGCGTCGCTTCGTCGACGGTGCGAGACCCGTCCGTATCACTCACGGTTCCGCCGGTTCCCCCTCGAACGACGAGTCGCCGGCACGCTCCTGTCGAATCGCTTCCAATCGTTCGATCCGTCTCCGAACCGTTCGCCACTCGCTCAACGCGAGCCAGACGTCTTCGATGTCGTCGTAGTCGGCGTGATCGAGCGCGTNGACCGCACTCGGCCCTTCCACCCCGAACCGCTCTCGAAACGCCCGCTCTTCGGCGGTGAGTTCACCGAGCGTTTCACGCAGNTCGCTCATCGACTGCTCTCCGAGGCGATCGCGGAGACGCCACTCGAAATACGATTCGTTCCGCACGTACGTGGCCGGCGTGTCGGAGACGAGATCGACAACGCCGATATCGGCGAGTCGGCTGAGATGTCGGCGGGCGGTGTCCGGTGCACAGGACGCGCGCTCCGCGATCTCCGGGACGCCCGCGGGGTCGTACAGCTGGAGCGCGACGCGGTACACCCGCTCGTCGGCTGGGGCGGCTGTGAGCTCCTCGCTGAATCCCGACGCAAGCTCGAGGTTCGCGGGTGGATCGCCGGCGGTCATGAGTATATACTCACGCTCAAACGAAATAAATCTGCTGTAGACTATTCAATTAGTGGCGAATACAAATCACGGTCCTCTCTGCGCGTGCTGGACGTGCTCGCTTTCGGATGGAAGCTTCGAGAACGGGAGTCGTCTCACAGAGACGCTGAGACGCGACCGCGACTGGTCGGCAGTTCCAACAACACGGAACACCACCGACCGACTATGACACTCGACCCGGATGCAGTTGCAGACGGACTCGCCACGGGCGACACCGACGAGACGAACCACACCCTCAACGCGATCGACGACCTCGACGCGAGCGAGCGCTACCGGCTGTACGACGACCTGTTCGACGCGTGCCGGCCTGTCTTCGCAGGTTCAGACGATGGATACGTCCGGCAGTCGGTCGTCCGCGTCCTTCGCGAGGCGTACCTGGGCGTTGAGCGGGCCCTCGGCGGCGTCGACGGGCTCGACATCGATGAGGCGTTCCAGACTGACGTCGCCGCCCAGCGTGACCGGTACGTCGCGGTCCTCCTCAACGCGCTCGACAATCCCGACGGCCGCGTCCGGATCGCAGCCGCCGACGCGTTCAACCTGCTCGCGGTTGGCTTGGGAATGGCCGACCTCGACGACGAACGGGCCCGGATCGCAGCAGATTTAGGGACGCTCGCGGCGAACCAGCCCGAAGAGAAACGGAAACACACCGAACAGGCGCGCGAGGCGCTGGAGCAGCTCGACGTCGCTGGGATGCTCGCCGACGCGCTGTCAGAAGAAAACGACGAGCGGGTGGACGACGCGAGCGTCGACGGCTAACTCCGAGTCACATCGAACTGCGTGACCACCGCGATGATCGGTATGAAGATTGAGTACGTTGTGGACACAACTAACTCATATCTCGGCTTTGAATATTGAGTATCTAATACTTTATTTCGGCTTCGCCGTACTCCTCGCCGCCGCCGTTAGTGTTGGCGTCGTCTGGCGTGCTCATCGGATCACCTCGCCGGATCTATGTGATTTGATCACGATAAGATATGATGATGGATTCGATCGGATCGTGCCGATTCCCCCTATCGGCGTATTGGATCCCTTTAGCATCAAATTCGCGATTGTCGCCCTCGACATGAGCGAGCTCATGTCGTTACAAGACTAGAGGCGATTGCGGCGAGGCAACCAGAAAAAGCGGAACCACGCCGATCAGGCGTGTGAACCAGCAGATCAGACGGCTGATGCTGGTGTGTTCACAGGTGGTACGAGGCGGATGCCCCGACCCTTGAGGTCGGGGAGGAAGCCGACACTTGATGAAACTCACCACGCCCGATAGCAGGGCCGACTCCCCCACCTCACACATTAACCCTCATTAAGCAACAGGTGTAAGTGTGAATTACAGATGGACGACGCGCCGCGACGCACCGTACCCATCAAACTCGACACACCCGAAGAGCGTCGTGGCGACCTCCATCAAACCAAAGACCAATTCCTGCACTGTGCCAACCGCACCAGCGAATGGGCGTGGCGCTACGACGACCTCTGCATCACCAGCAAGAGCACCGCCGAAAACGCCCTCTACAGCGAGTTGAGCGAGGAAACCGACCTCACCGCCAACCTCGTATAAAAAGGCATCCGCCGAGCCATCGAAGCCGTCGATGCAGGTGTGGAGAAGCTAAACCAGGGCGAAACGACGAGTCAACCAGAGTTCGACTCGTGGAGCGTCGTGTACGACAAACGCTCCGCGTCGTTCAACGACGACCACGCCACGCTCTCCACGCCGAACGGCAGGGTCACCTGCGAGTACGTCCTCCCACCCGAAGAGGGACGAGAAGACACGCTGTTCGGGCGGTACTACGAGAGCGACGACTGGGATGCATCGAGTGCCACGCTCCAGTACGACGAGCAGAAAGACACGTTCTACCTGCACGTCATCTTGAAGAATCCCGACGACACGGGTGACGGAACGGAACGTCAAGGAGCCGGTCACGATAATGACGCCACCGAGAACGGAGTGGTTCTCGGCGTGGACTTGAACGTGACTGGCGCGTTCGCCGTCACCAGCACCGGAGCGTTCATCGGTAGTGCAGACCTCCTAACCCACAAGCGCGACCAGTACGAACAACGCCGTGGCAAACTACAACAGACGGGCACGCGATCGGCCCACCTCACGATTCAGTCCATCGGCAGTCGATTCTCGGATTGGTCGCTGGACTGGTTGCACGACAGAGCGAACGACCTCATCGCAGAAGCCCACGACGCGGATGAAGACGGCATTATTTTCGAGAACCTTGACCACATCCGCGGGAACATCGCCAACGGGTCGAAGTTCCAGCAGTGGGCCTACGCGAAGTTCGTGGAACTCGTGGAGTACAAGGTCGAATCCACCGAGTTATTCGTGGACATGGTGAATCCCGCGTACACGAGTCAGCGGTGTTCGCACTGTGGGTTTACTCACGAGGATAATCGTGACGACAAGTCGTTCGAGTGCCAATCATGTGGGTATGAGCTGAACGCGGATTACAACGGGGCGAAGAACATCGCCAACCGATACTACGGGTATATCCATCGCGGGCAGAAGTCTCGTGGTGGATGGGCCACCAGTCAACTGGCCCTCAAGTCAGGGACGTTGAACGTGAACGGCGAGTACACGCCTACCGAATTGCTCGGGTAGAACGGGAGTCCACTGACAAGCCTCGGGGCTTGACCCCGAGGCGGTTGACAGAGGCGGAGTCTGACGGTCCGAAACGAACGACAAGCAGAGAGAACCGAAGCGCTAAACCGACATCTCCGAGGAGACGTACGTATGAATAATAAACGTGTCCTCGTTACGGGCGGTGCCGGGTTTATCGGCTCGAACCTCGCGAACTGCCTCGCCGCCGACAACGACGTGATCGCGGTCGACGACACCTACCTCGGCACGCCCGAGAACCTCGATCCCGAGGTCGAGTTCGTCGAGGCCTCCGTCGTCGACGGCGACTTCCCGGTCGATGTCGACGTCGTCTTTCACCTCGCCGCGCTCTCCTCGCGGAACATGCACGAGTCGGACCCCCAGCGCGGCTGCCGCGTCAACGTCGAGGGGTTCGTCAACACCGTCGAGCGCGCCCGCGAGGCGGGCTGTGACACCGTCGTCTACGCCTCCACCTCCTCCATTTACGGGAGCCGCACCGAGCCCTCGCCCGTCGACATGGACGTGGAGGCCCACACCGCCTACGAGGCCTCGAAGCTCGCCCGCGAGCGCTACGCCGAGTACTACGCCAACCACCACGAGATGGCGATGGCTGGCCTCCGCTTTTTTTCCGTCTACCAGGGGTTCGGCGGCAACGAGGCACACAAAGGCGAGTACGCGAACACGGTCGCGCAGTTCGCCGACAGGGTCGCAGCAGGCGAGGCTCCGGAGCTGTTCGGCGACGGCACGCAGACCCGCGATTTCACCCACGTCTCGGACGTCGCCCGCGCCTGCGAACTCGCCGCCGACCACGAGCTGACGGGCGTCTACAACGTCGGCACCGAGGAGGCGTACTCGTTCAACGAGATGGTCGCGATGATCAACGACGCGCTCGGCACCGACGTCGACCCGGTGTACGTCGAGACCCCCTTCGACGACTACGTCCACGACACGATGGCCGACTACTCGCAGTTCCACGAGGCGACCGGCTGGGAGCCCGCGGTCGACTTCGAGGCGGGCGTCGAACTCGTGTGTGAGCCGTATCTCGGTGCTGAGTCGGAGACCAACGACTGAGGTCGCGAGCGTCCGTCTCGTGTCTGAGACACTAGCCGCCTTCGCAACTTCCGACGGCGCGTGTGTCGCTCGCGGGATCACTGCCGCACTCAGATCGTAGCCGAACATGCGGTTTCTCACCCCACCGTGTCGAGTGTTCTTAGGTGAGTTTCAAGTACACCCCGCGTTAGTGGGAGTACCCACACACCACCGTGTCGAGTGTTATCTGGGATAATAGGCTGTAGCCGGACTCCAGAATCGCTGCTTCTCTCACACACCACTGCGTCGAGTGCTATCTCGAAGCGTGCAAATGGTTCGGATAACACTCGACACACTCGACACACTTGACACGGTGGTTTTATTCGGGTAGATATAATATCGACACCAAGCCGATGGCTACGTTCACTCGGGATACGAAGATCTTCCAGAACGAAGATATGCTCCGGGAAGATTATCAGCCGGACTCAATCACGGCGCGAGAACAGGAGATTGAAGCATACAAGACGGCACTCCAGCCGGTAGTAAACGGAGCACAACCGCGAAACGTCTTCCTCTACGGAAAAACGGGAGTCGGAAAGACGGCAGTGTCACGGCACTTACTTGAGCAGCTACAGCGAGACACTGCTGAGTTCGACGACGTCGGTCTCTCGGTCTTTTGGCTCAACTGTACGAATCTCTCGTCATCATATCAGGTCGCAGTCAATCTTGTTAATACTCTTCGTGCCGACGACGACCGAATCAGCACCACGGGCTATCCACAACAGCAGGTGTTCGATATTCTCTATGATGAACTCGACCGGATCGGCGGAACAGTTTTGCTCGTTTTCGATGAGATCGACCATATCGGGAGCAACGATGAGATCTTATACGAGATCCCGCGAGCACGGTCAAACGGCTATCTCAATGACGCCAAGCCAGGTGTTATTGGGATCAGTAACGACTTCGGATTTCGTGACGAGCTCTCGCCAAAAGTGAAGGATACACTTTGTGAGGAGGAAATCCATTTTTCACCGTACAATGCTCCCGAACTTGAAGCGATCCTCCAGAAGCGTGCGAAAGGTGCGCTCTATGAGGACGCGGTTGACGACGCGGTGGTTTCTTTATGCGCCGCGATAGCGGCTCAAGATACCGGAAGCGCACGCCAGGGGCTGAACTTGCTGTACAAATCCGGTGAAATCACACGCTCAGAAGATAACAGTCGAATCACCGAATCGAACGTGTACCGTGCCAAGGAGACGCTTGAACAGAGCCAGATCGAACACGGTATGCGAGAGTTGACGAAGCACGGCCACCTCTCACTTGTTGCGGTACTCCAGTTAGCGCTGGAGGATGAGACACCGACAAGAGTTCGTGAAGTGTTTCCACTGTATCGACGAATCTCAGAACACTCTAGTGTGGATCCACTTGTTCGCCGACGTATGCACGACCACCTCGCTGACCTTGCAATGCTCGGGATTCTCGACCGACGCGCAAAAAATGAGGGGCGTGCCGGCGGACAGTACTACGAGTACAAATTTAACGTCTCTCTTGAACTGGTTATCAACGTGGTAAGAGATCTTGAGGATGTCGCGTTCCCTCGTGAGGTAGCTCGCACCCTCGAAGAACACTCGACATAGTGGGGTCACTCGGCAAGTGAGCAACCAGCCTAGTAAATTCATCAACGAAAACACTCGACACGGTGGGGTGTGTCACCCCTATCTTCCGCTTCTGACTCGGTATACGAAACACTCGACACGGTGGGGTGGCGCAGGAGAGAATCGTACCGAAACAAGCGGAACACACTTATTTACTTCCAGTCGTTCTCCTCCATCCACAATTCCGACGCAAACGTGACCGAACAGGACGACAGACGGAGGAGGCCGTCAGTTCGAGAGGTCGAACTGCTCGGCCGCCGTCTCCATGTCTTTGTCCCCGCGGCCACAGAGGTTGACCAACAGCGTGTCGTGACGGCCTGTTTCGGCCAGCTTCGCGGCCAGCGCGAGCGCGTGTGCGGGCTCTAAGGCGGGGATTATCCCCTCTGTCTCGCTCAGCTCGCGGAACGCGGCGAGCGCCTCGTCGTCGCTCACCGCGTGGTACTCGGCGCGACCCATCTCCTGAAGCGCGGCGTGTTCCGGCCCGATGGCCGGGTAGTCGAGGCCGGCGGAGATCGAGTGGTTCTGTGCGTCCTCGCCGATCGTCTTCGTTTTCATCCCTTGGAAGATCCGCGGCTCCGCCTGTCTCGTCTTCGAGAGAGGTGCCGAGTGGTTGTCGTCGCCGGTCCCGCCCGGCTCGGCCCCGTAAAACCGCACGTCGTCGTCTTTGAACGCGTGCCAGAGGCCGATCGAGTTCGAGCCGCCGCCGACACACGCCACGCACGCGTCCGGGAGGTCCCCGTGGAGGGTTTGGATCTGCTCGCGCGCCTCTTCGCCGATGACGGACTGGAACTCTCGGACCATCCGGGGAAACGGGTCCGGACCGACGACGCTCCCGACGAGGTAGTGGCTCGACGCGACGTTCTCGGCGAAGTCCTCCAAGGCGGCGTCGACGGCCTCCTTGAGCCCCTCGTTACCGCGGTCGACCGGCTCCACGTCGGCTCCCATCAGCCGCATCCTGAAGACGTTCATCTGCTGTCGCTGCATGTCGCGTTTGCCCATGTACACCGTCACGTCCAGGTTCAAGAGCGCGCCCACCATCGCCGTCGCGGTGCCGTGTTGGCCGGCCCCGGTCTCTGCGATCAGTCGGTCTTTGCCGGCTCGGTCGGCCAAAAGCGCCTGCCCGAGCGTGTTGTTGAGCTTGTGGGCACCGCCGTGGAGGAGGTCCTCGTGTTTGAGGTAAATCTCCGCGCCGTACCGCTCGCTCAGCGTCTCCGCGTGGAACACGGGCGTCGGGCGGCCGCCGAAGCGTTCGAGCAGGTCGCGGAACTCGGCCATAAACGCCTCGTCCGCGACCGCGTCCTCGTAGGCCGCCGCAAGCTCCGCAAGCGGCTCTTCGAGCGGTTCCGGAACGTGTCGTCCGCCGAACTCTCCGAACTCACCGGGTGTCGACATGGATCGAACGCGGGGCCGAACCCGCAAAAAACCACGTGGCCGAGGAGGCCTGACGCGTCCTCGGCGACCGCGTCCGAAGCCTGCGAGGCGGTACATAGAGGCGTCGTCACAGGCGGCGGTGCAGCGTCTCGACCGCTCTCACTCCTCGTCGGCGGGCGCTTTGGACTGGCCGCCCTCCTCGGGCTGGCCGCCCTCTTCGGAGCGGGCGGCGACGAGCGCGCCGCTCGCGACGCTGTACATCGGCTCCGCGGGCGAGTGCACGCCGCTTATCGAAAACGGGATGTTCGCGTCTTTGAGGTGGTCGGCGAACAGGTCCTCGAATCCGTCGGGACTCGACGTGCCGCCCGTGACGACGACCGGGACGTCGAGCCCCTCCTCGACGTCTTCCTCGTCGACCTCGCTGCTGACGTTTTCGATCACGTAGTCGAGGAGGTTCTCGTAGTAGATGGCGAGGGCCCCTTCGACGCCGCCGACGTCGGTCCGGAAGTCCAACTCGAAGTCGTCTTCCTTGATGCTCGTCACCTTGTCGACCGGCGTCCCCGTCGCCTGGGCCGTCTGTTCGTCGACCCAGTCGCCGCCGCGGGCGATGGAGAACTTCATCACGGGCACCGCGTAGTACGCCAGACAGACGTTCGTCATCCCCGCCCCGAAGCTGATCCCGAGGCCGGTGAAGTTGTTGTCGGCGAGCTCGGAGTAGATGACGGCCATCCCCTCGTTTATCGGCTCCGGGTCGTACCCCATGTCGCCGATCATCGATTCCAGCGTCTTCTCGTGGTACAGCGTCGACAGCTGCGAGTCGATGGGGTCGGCCGGGCTCGAGTAGTACAGCCGTTCGCCGTGGTGTGACGGCTCGCCGACGACCTGCTCGGTGATGAGCTTGATCATCGGGATCGCCGACGACTCGTCGCTCGACAGGATTCCGCGCTGCATCGGACGGCGAGTCTCCTCGTTGAAGATGTTCGCGAAGTTCAGCGCGTCGTCGCCGACGACGTACACCTTGTCGTCTTTCCGGATGTGGAGGACCTCGCTCCGGGAGAGCATCTGGTCGGCCATGTCGCTGTACTCGATCTCGACGAACGAGTTCCGCTGTTGGACGAAGACCGTCTCCGCGGCCTCTTGTCTGGCTGAAAGAATGTTCATCGTGCCAACGTCCAGTCCCTTGGCCATACGCGGATTTCAGAGCCGGCGTATATAAGTGTTGGTAGCTCGCGGCTCGCCGGTCACAACAGACCGCGGAGGCGGTCCACGATTCCGGGGGTCGCCGCGTCGGCCTCCTCGTCGTCGCGCTGTTGCTCGCGGAGCTCGCGCAGGGCCGCCGCCTGGTCGTCGGTGCTGTCGCCGCTTGCGGTCTCGACGTCCCCGCCCTGGAGGCCGGTGAGCTGTGCGACGGCGTCCTCGACGCTCCCGTCGTCGGTCCGGGTCTCGACCCCCGAGTCCGGCAGCGACTCGGCGTCGATGTCGTCGATCGCGCTCGTGTCGAGCGACAGCCGCCGGGTTTCGGTCCGTTCGACGCCGCCCCACGACAGCTCCGAGTCAGCGAGCTCGCGGTCGATGTCGGCGCGGACCTGTTCGTCGCCGACCGTCTCGCCGTCCGGCTCGTCGCCCGGCTCGCCGTCGTCCGTCTCGTCCGCGGCGACGCCCGCGTCGGCGGCG
>P_A23_Liq_3_FmtDRAFT_1000242_pt1 | contig 11992 bp, 14 predicted proteins | sample PonA233FremontCA_FD_10237 | JGI IMG/M metagenome (IMG submission 10237)
TTTCTCGATGGGAACGGACGGCTCGGGCGGCTATTGATCAGTCTCCTGCTACAACGTGACGGTCTCTTGCCCGAGCCGTATCTCTACCTGAGTTCCTATTTCAACGCACGGCGGTCAGATTACGTTGGTCATCTCTTGGCAGTCAGTCAGCACGGTGAATGGGAAGAGTGGCTTCTGTTTTTCCTGCGTGGCGTACAGTCGCAAGCGGACGAGGCCCATCAGCGGGCCAACCTGCTAGTCGACCTACGAGAAGGCTATCAACAGCGCTATCAGAGCGAGCGGTCTGAGAACATCCTCGAACTGGTGATGCGGCTCTTCGAAAATCCGTACCTTGACGTGAATACGGCGGCCGAGTGGTTAGATGTCGAATACAGCACGGCCAACCGACTGATCGGACAGCTCGAAGATGACGGAATACTCGAGGAACTCACCGGGAAAGACCGGAATCGGTTCTACCGGGCGAGCGAAGTCTTCCAAATCATCAACAAGCCGATCGACCAACTCTGAACCACTGAGCAGAGAGGGCTTGAGGCATATGCATTGAGATGACCGGCCTCAACTACTGCACACCGAAGCCAAGTAAATCATATCTCGCTATACAAAATCGATGCCCCACGGAACTCCACAGTTTCGGAGGATAGGCCAGTTTCAGGTCGAATTAGCATCAATTCGTGGTGATTTTCAGCGTTCTGGGATCAATTTTGAAGTATTACTCTTGAACTACCAGATGATCGTACGAAATTGCGTGGATTTTGGCGCTGCTGGATACGGTTGTCACTTTTGAGCGGCGGACCCAGCGAGATCTCAGCGGGTTAGTCGTGTGGAATCAACGACGAGGCAACGAGCTCAACACACTCACCCGCAGTTAACACGGGTGCGTAGTCCATCTCACCATCCACGCCCGCTTTCAGCAAGAAGTCGGTGAGCCGCCAGATATTGTACAAAAGTACCGCAAACACGAAGTAGAAGAGGCGAACGCGGTAGTCTTTCGAGGAGGTCTTGGCGAGAAAGTCACCTTTGATCGATTTGTACTCACTCTCGATCTGCCATCGGCGGCTGTAGCGCTGACAGAACGTCTCGGCTTCCTCGGGACCGACTCGGAGATTCGTCGCGAAGACGGCCGTTCCCTCCCCACTCGTCGACGGCACGTACAGGAGCCGCATTGGATGCGATCCAGATTCCACATGGACAGAAGCCGACTCAATAGCCACCTCTTGGTCGTCTTCGTCCATTTGTTCGAGTACATCCCGTTCGGAGCTGGAGACCCGCTTGGGAATGAGGTAGTTCACATCGAGGTTTGAGAGTGTCTGGAACACGTGTATCGAGTCAAACTCCCGGTCACACAGCACTGTCTCGATTGGAACGTGTTCTTTCGCTCGTTGAACGAGCCGCCGCACAGTACGATGAACCTGATTCGACGGGTTCTCATCCCACTCGGAACTCTCTCGCACTGGTTCGACCGCGAGAACGAGCGGAATGTTCTGTCCGATAATCGAGAGGGTTGCAAATTTGAACGCTCGACCGTCTCTGTCCTTGGTCCCGCTGACCATCGGCATTTCTTCCACCTCTCCGTAGTAGGGAATAGCCGTGATATCGATCGCGGCTGTGACTGGTCGCCGAAACGATGCTTCAGAGGCGATCACGGAGAGTAAGCGATCCGTCGTCTCGTTGAATCCATTCACGAGCTCTTCAGAATCAAATTGCTTGACGGTGCGGAGGTGGGTGTCACCGTGTGGGCTGTACTTTTCACCACGCCGGTACTGGAAGCGAGTCGCTCCCTGCGCGGTTCCGCACCGAACCATTCCCATGAACGTCTGGAACTCGAAAAATTGCGTATCCTCGTAAGAGGCGTTCGACGCTCGACCAGAGTCAAAGTAATCGAAGGCGTGGTCACGCGCGAGGCGTGTCGTCCGGATGATCTCCTCTTGTGAGAAGGATTCGTCTTCTACTGAGTCTCGGTCTTCTTTGGTATCGTCAACGATCTCAGCCTTTGGACGAACTTCAGGCGCTGAGATGTCGCGATCGTGGACTTCTTTGACAACGAAGTGGGCAGCAGCGTAGACATACTTGTGAATGGCGTCGTCGAATCGATTTCGCCACGCTCGCGAGAACGCTGATTCGTCGGGCACCCGACTGAATCCGAGGATCGCCGCCACCTCTGGCTGCCGGGTGAGTCGTCGAGAGAAGCCGGCGTATGAGTCACCCGATATCTCCATGAAAACGAACGAGAGGACCATTGCACGAAAGCAGAGCGGCGCAGGATACCACGCTGGATACCCGTCTTCAATCGCGTCAGTCGAATGATCGAGGCTCTCGAATACGGTGACGAGGTCTAATCCTTCGAGTTCGTTTCGGATGGCAATCCCGAGCTGGTACGCTTCGCACAAAGAGCGTGATCGTGGATGCTCGCCGGAAGCCATGCTCTCAGAACCACTCATACGATTGCTGAAATGAATACGTCGATAAAGAGACCAACCTATTCCATCTCAGTCATCTGGATTCCCTTGAAAAGTTGTCTATCGATATCGTCATATTCGATGGTTCGCCCGCTGTGCTCGTCCGCAAACGTTTCGGCTTCCTCAGTCTCAGAGAATGGGATCAGGTCCGGTCCCATTCCGCCCATCACATCCGTTTCGACGGCGTAAGTGACACCAGTCGCATCGCGGAAGGTATCGGGCGCAGTCGGTGCCGGCATCTTCTTTCGTTCCGTCTCCTCAGGGATATCCCAGTCGACACGAGAGTAGTCTGTGACGTAGATCGCGGTCGCCTCTGCACCGTCATCTACCATATCGAAGTGATACGGAAAGAGTCCGTGCGCAAGCGTGTGGAACCAAGCGAGGTGCGCGGTGTCTTCGGACTCCTCGGCGGGCCCCTGTTTCGGTTCTGGGTGTGCGTCGGCGTAGAAAATCTGTCCGTTTGGCCCGCCGTGGTCTCCGATCACCATCCCGCCTTGGTAGTCCGTTTTCTGTCCCGACATATCCACCGGGTCGGGAACCGACTCGCCGCTCCCGCCGAGACAGCCGGTGAGACCCATCGCGATCCCCGCACCGATCGCGTGAATGGCGTGACGACGCGACGTTGAGCCATGTCCAGAGTTTTGGTTCATATAATATCGTTTGGCCACGTACCGAATACGATTCTGGTGCGGTCGTCGAACGCCGTTTCCCAGACGAGAGGAGCAACCCGCAGCCGTGTCAGTGCCCCATCCCGCCAAGCGGCTGGTAGTGTGGGAGCATCGGGTGCGGGAGGTGAACGCCGAGCGCCATCAGCCCGTGCGCGAACAGCACGTACCCTAGTACGACGAACACCACGCCGAGCAGCCGATGAACACGACGTCGGTGGGCGACGTCGATCGACTGGATGATCGTCCCATAGAGGAAGACGGCTGGAATCGTCCCCATACCGAGGGCACCGAGAGCGATTCCACCGGTGGTCGGAGAGCCGCTTGCGAAGGCGAACAGATACGCGGGATACAGCATCGGGCAGGGAAGAAACGCGTGGACGGCACCGAGACCAACAATACTCGGGCTGTTTACATGGCGGTGAACTCTTGCTGCGAGCCACGACGTGACGCGCTGGACGCCAGGGATATGAATATCGCCGCCGCTTCCACCGATGACGTAGCGAACGCCCGTCGCCACGATGAATCCCCCTACCGCAAGACCGACACCACCTCGCAGGATATCAGCGATCGGTGTCAGTTGGTCAGCGGTGACGAATACGACGCTTCCGAGCGCACCGAAGAGGGACCCGAGAATCGCGTACGTCGTCGCCCGGCCGATATTGAACAGGAAGTGCTGGCGAACTTCGTAGGTCGTGAGATGACCGGTACGGCCGGTGTTGGCTGTCACCGTCCCGCCATCTGGCTGCGGCGTCATCTGCTTTGAGTACATCGTCACTAACGGCCCACACATCCCGATGCAGTGTGCACCGCCCAACACGCCGATAAGAACAAACAGCACGACGTCAATTCGGACCAATGACTCGAGCATATTCTCTTTCAACTGTGTAGTGACTTGTGTCGTCTGGTGCATCTCTCTACAGATGAGCAAGGTGAGTGCCTCGGGGCTTGACCCCGAAGCGGTTCACAAGAGAAAAGCACAAACGACAATATTTAATAAATAACGCGTTCTAGGTTGTTATATGAGCGTTGTCAGCGTCTCAATGCCGGAGGAGTTGCTTGAGCGGATCGACCAATTTGCAGACGATCACGGGTACACTGGTCGCAGCGAAGTGGTCCGTGAGGGGAGTCGGAATTTACTCGGCGAGTTTGAGGACAAGAAGCTCGAAGGTCGCGATTTGATGGGCGTTGTCACAGTCCTCTTCGATTACGAGACGACGAGCGTCGAGGAGAAGATGATGCACCTCCGTCACGAGCATGAAGACATCGTCGCCTCGAACTTCCACAGCCACGTGGGCGGTCACCACTGTATGGAACTGTTCGTATTAGAGGGGTCGCTCGAAGACATTTCGACGTTCGTTGGGAAAATCCGGGCGACGAAAGACACGCTTACCGTCGACTACTCCGTGTCGCCGGTCGACAACTTCGGCCCACTGGCAGATATAAACTAATTCTTCAGTAGCTCTCGCGGAAACCGCATTTTCTCGTAGTTCACATATTACGAGCGGTTAGTATGTTAATCACATCTAATCAAATCACAGGAATTATTACAACTGAGACTATAATTAGCAACACTAATGGATTATATCTCGCGCCGAAAGCTGCTACAGAGTGCAGGCGCAACCACGGTTGCTACGACGGGAATTACTGGTTGTCTCGGTCAGAGTGGCAACGCACTCGACTCGGTCAGCATCGCGTACGTCCCGATCTATCCGAATATGCAACACTACGTGATGGAACGAGAAGGATACTATAAGGACGTCCCGGCGGAGGTCGCGATAGAACGGTTCAATTCCGGCCCTAGCGTCGTCAAGGCGTTCGCCAGTGGCGAAGTAGATGTCGCGCTCTTTGGGATCACTCCCGCGATGGTTCTTGCCGACAAAGGTACCGACGCCGGTGTCCTCGCGGCGAACTCAAGAAACGGCTTCAAGATCATGGGGACAACCGAACTCGTCGATCTCTACGAGCAGGAGGGCAAAGCGGCGTTTGAGCGCTTCGAGCAGGAGCGCGATCGTAAGATCCGGTTCGGTGCGCCGCCTGACGGCAGTGTGCCCGACATCGTCCTTCGATACTGGATCCAAGAGAATCTTGACCTCGGAGAGATGGAATCGGTCATTGCCAAATCGAAAGTCCCGCCGGCGAAGGCAGTCCAGACGATTCAGTCGGGCGATATCGACGCGACGATCATCCAAGAGCCGTTCGCGACGATTATCAGTCAGAACGACGATTTTGGGGAGCTCGCGTGGTCCGGGAACATACTGGAAGACCACCCAGTCACGGTGCTGTTCGCGAACCAGAACGTCCTCGACGACGCCGAAGTCGCTCGATCGTTAGTTGAACAGCACACCGCCGCGACCAAGTTCACTATTGACTCGCCGAATCGAGCCGCCGGCCACGCCGCATCGGTGATCGGCTCTGGCGTGAGCGAAGACCTCGCGAAAGCCGCTATGGAGTCTCAAGCGTCGGATTTTCTCTCGGACCCGCACGCGATCACCGACCAAGCCGCGACGATGGGAGCGTTCGTCGCGAACGTCGGCAACATTGAGGGACCGGTCGCGACTGAGAGCTTATTCGCGTTTGATCCCTACGACACTGTTCAGGAATGAGCACACGTACCGACACCAGATCTGACGCGCCGGTCGCCTACGATTTTGAGGGGGATCTGCGGCGGTATCTCCGCGGACTGGGAGGACTTGTCGCGTTCCTCCTCGTCTGGTGGGTCGGCGCGATGATGACACGACCATCGTACCTAGTCCCGAGCCCGCTCGACTCGGTCCGCGCGTTCGTCGACTTGTTCGCGACCACGACCGCAATTGTCGTCCCCGTCTCGGGATCGAGTCTGGTGCTGCCGACCGGGCTCGCGCACCTTACGGAGACGTTGTTCCACTACGTCCCCGGCCTTCTCTTGGGAGCTAGTTGTGGTATCGGGCTCGGACTCTTAATGGGCTGGAACGGCGCGCTCGACGACTGGTTACGCCCGCTCGTTCGGGTACTTCGACCGATTCCACCGCTAGCGTGGATTGTCTTTGCGATCGTTTGGTTCGGTATTCATCACACCGGTGCGGCGTTCATCGTCTTCATCGGTGCGTTCTGGATCAACTTTTACGCCGCTTACGGTGGCGTCGAAGGCGTCGCAAGCGAGTTGACCGATGCCGCATCAATGCTCGGCGTGGAACGCGATCTCTCGATGCTAAAACTCGTCGCCCTCCCGAGCGCCGCCCCCCAAGTGTTGACGGGGTTCCGGACGAGCATCGGTCGGTGCTGGATGATCGTCGTCGGCGCGGAACTGTTCGGCGCGCCCGGCGTCGGATATGAGATCATCAACGCCTCGAACAACCTCGCGATGGCGACGAGCGTCGCCTACATGTTCCTGATCAGCTTGGCGTTCCTCTGTATGGATGTCGGGTTCCGCCTTTTCGAAGGGAGGGTTCTCGCGTGGCGCTGAGTTCCGAGTCGTCAAATAGCCGCAAGTCACGCGAGAAAATCGCCGTCCGGAACGTCAGTCGGTCGTACGAGTCGACCCAAGCGCTGGAGGATGTCTCGCTCTCGGTTGGGGAGGGTGAGTTCTGTTGTATCGTCGGTCCGTCAGGCTGCGGAAAGACGACGCTGCTGCGGGCGATTGCGGGTCTTGATGACCCCGATAGCGGGTCAATACTGGTCGGCGGAGACCCGGTCACCAGCCCCGGGTTGGACCGGGGAATGGTCTTTCAGGAATACGCGCTGTTCCCCTGGCGAACGGTCCGCGGCAACATCCGGTTCGGCCTCGATCGGCCCGCGTGTGGCTGTCCCGACTGCGAGGCGCGGGCTCAAGAGCTGATCGAGTTAGTGGGACTCGATGGATTCGACGACGCGTATCCCAAAGAGCTATCTGGCGGAATGAAACAGCGTGTCGGGATCGCTCGCGCGCTCGCACCCGACCCGGAGGTCCTCCTGATGGACGAGCCGTTCGGCAGCGTCGACGCCCGGACGCGGGACCGATTACACGCCGAACTGCTCGACATCTGGGCGCAGACGAGACAGACGGTCGTCTTCGTCACGCACGACATCGACGAGGCTGTGATGCTTGCCGACCGCGTGATTGTTATGGGTGCCGACCCCGGAACCGTCCAGTCAACATTCTCGATCGACGTAGAGCGCCCGCGCGAACGGACAGCACACGACCTCGTCGAATACGTTGCGCAGATCCGGGCCGAACTTGGGGAACCTGAGCCGCGTTAGTTGCTCATCTTCCGCTGGAACGCGCTTATTAATAATATTTTTCATATCGTTATTTCTATTATCCTTGAATCATATTTTAATATATGCCCATCGTGAGCTCTTCGATGACGGAGCAACTCCGCGAGGATCTTGACAGTTTTGCTGAAGAACACGGCTATACTGGCCGGAGCGAGGTAATTCGTGAGGCTTGTCAGTCACTCCTCAAAGAGTATCAAGAAGGCAGCTATGAGGGCCAGCAGGTATTGTGCACAGTCACTGCTGTTTTTGCATATGATGAGCCGGAAATTGAGCGTCAAATGATGGACATTCGTCACGAATTTGAATCGTCAATACGGTCAAACTCACATACTTGCCTACAAGAAAACGCCGGCTGTGTTGAGACGTTTGTCGTCGAAGGTGTACACCGTGATATTCTCAAGTTTATCGGCACTGTTCGAGGGGCCGACGAATCTGTATCGGTAGAGTACAACACTGTACCAGTAGATAGTGTGAACAGCGAGGCGAGAAGAGAGTGAACGAGAGATGAACTGTCGTAGGATCAGGTCCCGAGCTATGTGTGTTGTTTACAAATCTAATAACGATGAAATAAATATTTGCATTTTGGATTAATGCCTAACGGAAGTTTGATAGATGTTATTATGTAATGTCTGTTGTGATGGTAAAATTATTATGTCTCTATACTTTATTGGCAAATAGACATGCCGCACATTCACCTTGGAGAAGGGTCGTTCCCGCTATGGGCATTAGTGCTCTGGACATTGATTGGCGCTGGGCTAATCTCCACTGCGGTCTATCGGATACGGAAGGGAGGGATACGAACGCATCAGATAGCACTCGCAGGAATCGGTGCAGCTGCGAGTTTTGCGGTCTTCCAGCTGAATATTCCAGTATGGGGAGGAATTCACATGAATCTTACCGGACTCGTCGGTATCATCGCCGGACCACTCCTCGGTGCACTTGTCGCCCTAGTGGTAAACGTCTTTTCAGCAGCCCTTGGACACGGAGCAGTTGGGCTCATCGGAGCAAACACGCTTATTAACGCCAGTGAAGCAATCGTCGCCTACTACGCGTTCAAGACGCTAATGGGGATGGAGTGGGACGTTTTCCCCGCCAGCGCGAGCGCCGCAACACTTGGCCTCTCAGTAGGGTCATTCCTGATGGGGGCGATTATCGTTATCAGCGGGGTTAACGGGAGCGCGCTACCGCGTGGTGACCTGCTGATCGCCGTTGGTGGACTCTCTGCTCTCAACCTCGGTGTCGCCGTCGTCGAGGGGATCCTTACCGGTCTCATCGTCCAATTCCTCGCCTCTGTGCGTCCCGACCTCGTTGGACTTACCGACCGCGACACTCGCGATGATCCCACGGGGGTGACAGCCTGATGGACCGCTGGAAGCAGTACGCTAGCATGGCTGCCGTCTTCTCGGCGTTCCTCACCGTCGGCTACTGGGGGTTCACTGCGACCGGTGGTGCCGTTCCATGGGCAAAACGGGCCTCACAGGCGCTTCAACGCGGTGTACAAGAAAGCGGTGGCTCGCTTGTGAACCTCGGACGTGGTATCGTCGTTGCCGGTCCTATCCGGAAGGGTGGGCTGATGCTCGAGTTTGGCGGAATTGTCTTCGCGTTCGTCTTGTTTGGTCTCGGGCTGTACATCTATGTTGACCGTTACGATGGCTTCGAAAGTAACGACCGACCAACTCGGTAACTGTGACAACGCTTTCGAACCACGTCCCTGACCCACGGCTTATTACGGCATTCGCTGAGCGGCGGAGCGGACCGTTACACCGAGTCAATCCGTGGACAAAGGTCGGCATCGTCGGTGCACTCGTCTTCGCTGTCACGGTGATTGACCGTGCCGCGCTTTTAGCTGGTCTATACGGCTCCGTACTAGTAATCTATGGACTTGCAAATTTACCCTTCAGACGGCTCATCGGCTGGTACACGCTCCCGATGTTATTCATCGTCTCAGTTGCCGGGCCATTGGCGTTTCTCGAACCAGGTGTGCCGATCGGTGGAGCGCTTGCAACACCGCTCGGTGGACTCTCCGTCACGTGGGCAGGACTCGTTCTCTTTTTGGAACTCAGCTGCCGATCACTCACAGTCGTCACCTTTGGCCTGACAGCGTCGATGACGACGAAATATGGAGACGTTGCGTATCTACTCGGTCAGTTACTCCCGCGGCCTATCGACCAGATCGCGTTACTCGCCTACCGGTTCACGTTCGTCATGCTCGAGACGCTCGAAGACCTCCTGAAAGCCGCGCTCTCCCGTGGAGCGAACTTCTCGGAGTTTTGGTCGAACAAACGGCTGTACGCGAGAATCCTCGGCATGACGATGCTATCAGCGATCGAGCAGTCCGAACGGTTGGTTAAATCGATGGAGGCTCGCGGTTACGACGGAGACATCGTGCTGTACGGGGACGTCTCGCGACCGCCGATCCACGAACTGTTCGTCGTCGCCGGTTCGTACGTTGCCGTCGTGGCGTACGCGCTGGTCGCGGTCTACGAGGTGGGGCTATGAGCCGAAATAATTCACCGTTGGTCGAGCTACAGTGTGAGGCTCATACCTACCCCGACGGGACGGTCGGCATGCACGATGTCGACTTCTCAGTGTACCCCGACGAAGTCGTCGCGCTCGTCGGTGGCAACGGTGCCGGGAAGTCGACGCTGCTCGAACACCTGAACGCGACGCTTGTTCCCGATATCGGCGAGCTCGTCGTTGACGGCACGCCGGTCACCGAAGACAACAAATCGCACGCTCGAAAAGAAGTCGGGTTCGTCTTTCAGGACGCCGATACGCAACTGGTCGCCCCCACGGTTCTCGACGACGTCATGTTCGGTCTCCAAAACTATGGCGTACATAGTGACGAGGCGAAAGAACGCGCCTGTGAGGCGCTCGCGACCGTTGACGCGAGCCACCTCGAAGACCGGATTCCTCACTACCTGAGCGGCGGCGAGAAACGCCTCGTCGGCCTCGCCGGTGTGCTGGTACTCGAACCGAGCGTGATTGTGCTGGACGAACCACTCGCAGGACTCGACCCCGAGCGGTCACGACTCGTGGCCGACCGAATCGAACAAGTATATCAGGAGGGTATTAGTGTCGTTCTCTCGACGCACGATCTGGAGTTCGCTGCCATGGTTGCAGACCGCGTCTGCGTGATGGCTGACGGCAACGTCGTTGGGAACGGAACACCCCAAGAGGTGTTCTACGACGACGTGCTGTTGGCGGAAGCCAACCTTCACCCACCGAGTACAGTTCGTATCGCTCGCAATACGGGACTGGGAGAAAAAGCACATCCTGTCACGGAATCTGAGCTTGTTAGACACCTCACAGCGGCAGTCGATGAAGAGAACTCGAATCAAGTCTCATCTGTCGATACCACCACAGCGAATCGGTAAACCAATGCGGACGAGTTTCAATGTACCCGATGACCTCCTCGCCGAGTTCGACGAAACGTGGCAGTCGGAAGGACTTGACTCGCGCTCTCGCGGCGTTCGTGAGGCGATGCAAGAGTACATCGAAGACCACGCGAGACTGGAGGATATCGAAGGCGACGTCGTCGTCATCATTTCCTTCGATTACGAACACGAATCGGTCATCGAAGATATCCACGACGTACAACACCAATTCCAGGATGTCATCACGACGACGAATCATATCCACGAGGGAGAATGGTGTCTCGAGACGCTTTTCTGTAGCGGGGCCGCATCACGCGTCAGAGACCTTACGTACCGCCTGCGTAACTTCGATGCGGTACGTCAGGTCAAACTGATGCTTCTTGCGAAGCAGTAGCGCGTTCACGACTTGATAGTTCGATTGAGAGGTACAGCATCGAGCGAGGTAATCGAGTACTCGACCGACCGGACGTCTGGCACTGCTCGGACCGCGTTGACAAATCCAGACAGTTCCTCCGTGATTCCTTCCAAGACGTACAACTCCATACAGTATTGGTCTTGGACGTGTGCGTGGGTAGTCGCGGAGACGATACCGTCGTACTCGTGACGCACTCCCGTGAGGCGTTGCTGGACCACGGGCTGACAGTACTCGAAGAACACTGTTACTGTACACATCTGTTCTTGTCCGTCGATACCTTGCCCTTGGAACTCTTCGAGCAGCGTGCGTGTGCCTTCGCGCACGACCTCGCTCCGGCCACTGTACCCGTGTTCGTCGGCGAACTCGTCGATACGCTCGAGTAACGCGTCCGGCATCGAGATGCTAACTACGCTCATACGCTGTATTAAATTTGTAGTCTAATATGTTATTTCCTGTTATTACTTGATGCTGTACAACGTAATAATTAGTATTTTAACTCTGCTCTTTCATAATACAGATGTGCTGTCTAACAACAATCCGATTCCAGTGACGATCCTCAGCGGAAGCCTCGGTGCGGGAAAGACGACGACTCTCAATCACATCCTTGAGAGCGAGCAGGAACTGAACGCTGCTGTTCTCGTCAACGACATGGGGGAGGTGAACGTTGACGCCGACCTCGTTGAGCGTGAATCGGACCTCACGCAGAACGACGACGAGATTATCGAGATGTCGAACGGGTGTATCTGTTGTCGACTTCGTGGCGACATGCTCGACGAGGTGGGGCGGCTAGCAGACGAACGGAACTTTGAGTATCTCCTCGTCGAGTCGTCCGGAATCAGCGAG
>P_A23_Liq_3_FmtDRAFT_1000244_pt1 | contig 11948 bp, 8 predicted proteins | sample PonA233FremontCA_FD_10237 | JGI IMG/M metagenome (IMG submission 10237)
CGCGGTCGGCGAGACGATGGCGGGCGTCCACGGCGCGAACCGCCTCGGCGGCAACAGTCTCGCCGAGACGGTCGTCTACGGTGCCGTCGCGGGCGAGCGAATCGCCGCCCGCGACCCGGAACCGGGGGCCGTGCCGGACGACCTCCGCGAGTCGCTCGTCGAGCCACACGTCGCGGGTCTCACCACGCTGGCCGGCAGCGAGGGGGGCCGCGAGCCGAAGGCAGTCCTCGACGAACTCCAGACCCTGCTGTGGGAGACGGCCGGGCTGCTCCGCGACGCCGACCGGTTGGAGACGGGACTGGACCGACTCGCGGAGATCCGGGCGGCCGCCGAGGAGATGCGCGTCGGCCCGCTCGGCAGTCGTTCCTTCGAGTTCGCGGTCGATCTAGGGTTCTCGCTGACGGTCGCCGAGACGGTGTTGCGCGGTGCACTCGAACGCGAGGAGTCGCGTGGTGCACACTACCGTACCGACGCCACCGAGACCGACCCCGACTGGCAACGGAACATCCACTACCACGCCGCCGACGTGGGCGTGACGACCACGACCGAACCCGTCGGCGACCCGAGCGAGGCGGTCCGCACGGCGCTCGACGCCGGCCACGAACTCGACTACCACCAACTGGAGTAGTCTCACCCCCCTCGGTTCGCTCCGGTCCTCCACACCGCCTCTCGGCTCACCACGCCCCACTCCGCCCCGCTCACTCTCGCCGGTGTGAGGTGTCGCTCCCCCTGAAACACAGTTTCGGTAGACTGGCTCCAGCGAGACACTTCTTGTCGTGTGCCCACCGTAGTCGACTACGTGAGACGACCCGACAAACGCAACACGCGACGCGGGGTGCTCGGTGCAGTCGGTGCTGCGATCACGGTAGGACTCGCTGGCTGCGCGGGCGTCACGGAGCAGGACCGCGAAGAGACAGACGTCGAGTACACCGTCTCCGAGAGCGTCGACCGACTCTCGTTGGACGTCGGGGACGCAGACGTGACCGTCGACAGCTGGGACAACTCGGCGGTGCAGATCGCGGCCACGAAGTACGCCATCGGCCAGACGGAACTGTCGGAGGTGTCGGTCACTCGCGAGATCGTCGACGGCGCTCTGACCGTCGGTGTCGAACGGAACGACTCCATCCAGTTCGGTACTGTCGGCGGTGGTGCCGAGACGCTCGATGTCCGTGTCCCGTCTGGCGTACAGATCGACGAAATCGACGCCGCCGACGGTGAGATCACCGTCGGCGACGTCCCCGGCCGTCTCGATCTGACAGTCGACGACGCCGCAGTGAGTGCCACCGGCCCCGAGGCCGTCCGTGGCGAACTGGGTGACGGCTCGCTCGAGGTGACGACACCGGCGACGGTCGGCGACGTGACCGGCGACGACGCCGAGATCGACCTGACGGTCGCCGACACGGACGGCGAGGCAGCGATCACGATCGACGACGGGAGGGTGACCGCACGACTCGCGTCGGGACTCGACGCGACGGTCGTCGTCGAGACCGACGCGACCGTCGACGGGCTCGACACACTCGACGGTGTCGAGACGAACGGCGAGGCGTCGATCACTGGCCGGGTCGGTGACGGCGGCGACGAACTCAGGATCGCCGGCGACGACGCCGTCGTGGATCTCCGGTCGGCGTGAGCCGACACGCACAACACGGCAGACCTTTCTCCGCTACCCCCGAACGACGCACGTGAGTGAGACAATGCGAGCGGTCGTCGTTCCGGAGGGTGACGAGAGATTCGAACACGTCGAGCGACCGGTTCCGGAGCCGGCAGCCGACGAGGTACGGGTCGCAGTCGAGGCGTGTGGGATCTGTCACAGCGACGCCTTCGTCGTCGACGGTGGCCACCCGGCCGTCGAGTACCCACGCGTCCCGGGCCACGAGGTCGCCGGCAGAGTCGACGCAGTCGGCGAGCGCGTGACACAGTGGGCGGTCGGCGACCGGGTCGGTGCCGGCTGGCACGGCGGTCACTGTTTCACCTGCGAGCCGTGTCGCCGCGGGAACTTCCTCGGCTGCGAGAACGGCGACATCACCGGGCTCACCTTCGACGGCGGCTACGCCGAGTACGCGACCGTCCCGAGCGAGGCGTTGGCGGCGGTCCCGGCCGAGTTGGACGCCGTCGACGCCGCACCGTTGCTGTGTGCGGGCGTGACGACGTACAACGCGCTTCGGAACGCCGACCTCCAGCCGGGAGACCTCGTCGCCGTGCAGGGGATCGGTGGACTGGGTCACCTCGGCGTCCAGTACGCCCACGCGGCGGGCTACGAGACGGTCGCGATCTCGCGGAGTCCGGACAAGGAGCCGTTGGCGACGGAGTTGGGTGCCGACCACTTCGTCGACGCGGGCGAGACGGACCCCGCGGCGGCACTGCAGGAGTTGGGCGGGGCCGACGCCGTGTTGGCGACCGCGCCGTCGAGTGCGGCCATCGAGTCGGTCGTCGGCGGGATCGGTGCCGACGGCTCCGTGATCGTCGTCGGCGTCCCGGGCGAGTCGGTGGCCGTCGACACCCAACACCTCGTCGGCACCGCCGGTGCCGTCGAGGGCTGGGGGTCGGGTGACGCCCGCGACTCCCAGGACACGCTCGAGTTCAGCTCCCTCCGTTCGGTGACGCCGGAAGTGGAGACGTTCTCGTTGGACGATGTCGACGCCGCCTACGACCGGATGATCGAGAACGAGGCGCGGTTCCGGGTCGTGTTGGAGCCGTAGGAGACGCCGCTCCGCCGTCGCGACGCCACGAGCCGACCGGCGTCTCTGCCCACACGTACTTGAGGCCGACACACCACGTGTGAACTGTGTCACACGCGCCACCACGCGCTCCGGATCACTGGCCAGTGGTCGGTCACACGGCTCCGTTCCTCCGGTCGCCACTCGCCGCCCTCGAACGGTGGGGCCGAGCGGACACGTCGGTGGTCACGGTGCGGGTCGCCGGACAGAACGTCGCGCTCGTCACCGACCCCCGGGTCGCACGCCGGGTGTTGGTCGACGCGGCCGACGACTACCGGAAGGCCCAGATCGTCCGCGACCGTCTCGGCACACTCCAGGGCGGGAGTCTCGTCTTACTGGAGGGCGAGGCGTGGCGGGAGCGGCGGGCGACGGTCGGGGCTGTGTTCACCGCCGACCGGGTCGCTGGCGTCGACAGCGTCACCGCGCAGTACACAGACGCGAGTGTCGACGACTGGCCGACGGAGGGTGTGGTCGGCGTACAGGCGGCGGCACGGGATCTCACCCTGGCGATTCTCGCCCGGGCGTTGTTCGGGCTCGACCTCCGCGGAGGTGGGACACCGATCCACGCGGCCGCCGACGACGTGCTCACCCGCCTCCGACTCGACTCCCCGTCGACGTACCTCCCGGAGTGGGTGCCGACCCCGACCAACCGTCGGTTCCGGCGGGCCGTCGAGACACTCCACGCGCGTCTCGACGACACTGTCGATCGGCAGCGCGACGCTGGTCCCGCAGCACGCGGCTCCGAGACGACGGGGCACGACGACCCCGAGGGTGGCCTGCTCGGTGCGCTCGCGGCCGCCGGACTGTCGACGGAGACGATCCGCGACGAACTGATCGCGTTCCTGTTCGCCGGGTTCGACTCCACGGCGACCGCGTTGTCGTGTACACTCGGGTCGCTCGCGGCCGCCCCGGAGGTGCAGGCGTCGCTGGCGACGGCGGTCGGCTCGCTCGACGACCCACTCCCGGACGCGCCGCTGGCCGACTGTGAACTGCTCGACGCGGTCGTCCGGGAGAGTCTGCGTCTGTACCCGCCCCAGTACCTCCTCTTTCGCGAGCCGCTGGTCGACGTGTCACTCGACGGCTTCCGACTCCCCGCCGGGCAGCCGGTCGTCCTCGCACCGTGGCTCTACCACCGCGACGAGCGGTTCTGGGACGCTCCCGAGGCGTTCCGCCCACGGCGGTGGCTCGACGGAACGAGCGTTGGCTCTGCCGACGGAACGAGCGTTGGCTCTGCCGACGGAACGGGCGTCGGCTCTGCCGGCGAGCCACACGCCAACGACGACCGCCCCGCGTCCGCGTACCTCCCGTACGGGATCGGTCCGCGTCGGTGCGTCGGCCGGCAGATGGCGACCCGGCTCCTCCGCACGGCCGTCGCCGCGATCTGTCGACGACGGCGGCTCCGCCCGGTCGACACGCTCACCGTCTCCGCCGGGCCGACCCTCGCGCTCGACGACGGGCTGGCCGTCCGCGTCCGGCCGCGCGAGTGACGGGGTGTCGAGTGAGGGTGGTCACTCCGCCTCGGAGTCGTCGGTGCGCCCCAGCGTGATCGAGACGGTCGTCCCGTCGTCGACGGTCGCGTCGACACTCCCGTCCATCCCGCTGGCGAGCCAGTAGACGAGCAACAACCCCAGACCACTGCCGTGGCGAACGTCCGTCTCCTCGCCGGACTCGAGCAGCGTCTGGTCACCCTGGTCCAGCCCCGGCCCGTCGTCGGCGACCGAGACGGTGACCGTCGACTCGTCGACCGCGATCTCGACCGACACCGGGCCGCCGGCGTACCGAGCGGCGTTGTCGAGCAGTTCCTCGACGACCGTCTCGACGGCCGGCGTCCCCCGGACCGACGCCTCCGCCGGGGTGTCGACCTCGAAGGTGATCTCGGGGTGTCTCTCCCGGGCTGTTGCGACCGCAGCCTCCGTGTGCGCGACGGCGTCGACCGTCGACACCGACATCTCGTCGTCGAGCCGCTGCTCCATCGTCCGGGCGGTCTCGCCGAGTTCGAGCAGTCGCTCTGCGGTCTGTTGGATCTCTCTGGCCAACGACGCGGGCTCTCCCTCGCACTGTGTCTCGACCTGCTCTGCGTTCCCCAACACCACGTTCATCGCGTTGCGGAGGTTGTGGCGCAACACCCGGTTGAGGACGCTCGACACCTGTTCGAGCCGCAGTCGGTCGGTGACGTCGTCGACGACACCCTGTACGGCGGCGGGGTCACCGTCACCCCCCGACGAGACGGGGACGAGCCGCACGTCGGCGTGTGCGGTGCGTTCGTCGACACCGTTCAGTTCGAGCCCGCGGAGCGTCACCCGTTCGCCGGACTGCGCCCGTCTCACCCCCGCTCTGGCTCGTTCGACGGACCGCTCTGCGACCACTGTGGTGAACGGCCCACCGTGTAGGTCCCGGGGCGTGTAGCCGAGGATCGTCTCACACCGGTCGGAGACGAAGGTGAACCGCCCGTCCGGGTCGACACGGAACACCACGTCCGAACTCACCTCCATGATCCCACGCAGCCACTCCCGGTGGGTCCGTAGCGCACGGCTCTGCTCGGCGGACTCCTGTTCGTGCCGACGGCGCTCGATCGTCCGCCCGAGCTTCTCCGCGAGCAACTCCGCGAACGCGGTCTCGCCGTCGGTGAACGGCGTGTCTCTCGGCACGCTGTCGACGAAACAGACGGTGCCGTACACCTCGTCTCTGACCTGCACCACGGTCCCGTGGTAGCAGTCGATACCCTGGGCCCGGTAGGTCGCCCCGTCGAGTCGCTCTGTCGCCCGGACGTCGTGTGCGGTGACCGAACCACCGCTCTCGACTGTCAGCCGACAGTAGGTCGCCTGGAGATCCAACACCGACCCCGGCTCGACGACGTCGACGGGCGAGTCGGTGGTGGCGATCACCTCCCAACGACTCGTCTCCGTGTCGACGGCGGCGACGTGACCGCTCTCCACGTCGAGATACTCGACGCCGACCTCGAGCAGTTGCTCTGCACACTCCGGGAACGGCTCGTCGGCTGTGACGGCGGCGTCGAGGCGTCTCCGCGCCTCCACCGCGTCCACTCCGGACGTGGAACTCACCATGACGACTCGTGTTAACGTGTCGGACAGTATAAACGTGGAGGCAGCGTCCTCACAGCTCGGATCGTTTCACCAGCGCGTAGACGAACAACGCCGAGAGGACGACACTGAGGTACGCCTCCGCGGCGGCCGACAGTCTGGCGAGCGCGCCGACCGGACCGATGTTGCCGTAGCCGATGGTGGTGTAGGAGACGTAGCTGAAGTGGACCAGTTCGAAGAACGTCGCCCGCCCGCCCGCGGTGGCGAGGCTGCCGAGCGCGTCGAGTTGCCCCGCCGAAGTGGCGAACGCCGGCCCACCGAAGGCGTACAACGGGACGAACACCAGCGGCGAGACGAGGAAGGCGACGGCGATCCTGATCGGCCGGACACCGTACCCGCAGGTGATCCCCAAGAGCGCGTTCTCTGCGGCGCGTCCGGCGTTCTTCACCCTCGTGAGGAGATCGGCGCTGTCGTCGCGCACGACCTGGAGGCTCTCGGCGCGTGTGAACCGCTGGCGTTTCACGCGGAACTCCCCGGCGATCTTCGTCTCGCCGCCCGTCCGAGCGGCCTGTTTCGCCTTCAGGTACGTCGTCGCGGTGGCCTCCGGGGTCATCTCGACGGCGTACTCCAACTCGCCGGTCGGCGGCTCGTCGAACGTGTGGATCGCCCAGTCGTTCCGTTCGAGGTAGCCCCGGTGGGCACCGAAGTCGAAGTCGTGGCCGTCGAACTCGGTGAACTCCGTCCGACAGAACCGGACGTAGTCGAGTAGGTCGCGCTCGTCGCCGGCACCGTCGGCGACCAGCGTCACGTCGCCGAGACTCGCCCGGGTGAGGTCGTACCGCACCCACTCCTCGTCCGGCTGGTGGATCTCCCCGCTCCGCAGTTTCGCACGTGTCAAGTCGACGTACACGTCCGTGTCGATCCCCCGTGGCGCGAACTCGACGAACTCGCTGAACGACGCGTCGGTGAAGTCGATCTCGCCGCCGAACGCGGTCCGAGTGAAGTCGGCGGTCCTGGCCGAGACGGCCTGGAACCCGGCGTCCGTCTCGAACCGAACACCCGCGAAGCCGGCGTCGGCCTCGACCCGGTTGGCCCCGCCCGCGAACGAGGTGCCGCGGAACTCACACTGCTCGTGGAACACGGCGTCGACGAACGCGGCGTCACCGTGGAACCGCACCTCTTCGAACACCGCCTCACCGCGGAACGCGACCCGTTCGAACCGGGCGTCGTCGTCGAACGCCGCCTCTCGGAACACACTCCGCCCGTGGAAGACGGCGTCTTCGAACGTCACGAACCGGAACGTCGCCGACGCGAACGAGGCGTCGTCGCCGAACACGGTCCGCGCGAAGGTCGTGTCGTCCTCCAACGTGCGCTGGCCGCCGGCGAACACCGCACCACGGAACTCCGCCGTCCCGTCGAACCGCACGTCGTCGAACGCGATATCGTCTTCGACGGTGATCTCGTCGAAGTCCGCCGTCCCGTCGAACCGTGCGCCGGTGAACTCCACGTCGCCGTCGAACGCGGCCATCTGGAAGCTGACACGCTCGTTGAACCGCACCTCCTCGAAGTGGACGGCACCGAACGTCGTCTGCTGGAACGTCGCCGTCGCGTGAAACGTCGCATGGGTGAAGCTGGTGTTGTCGTCGAAGAGGTTGGAGTCGCCGTAGAACTCGCTGGCGCGGGCGGAGACGGTGTCTTCGAACGTCGCGTCGTCGAACGTCACGTCCTGGTGGAACACCGCCTCGTCCAGTTCGATGGCGTCGCAGAACGTCGCCGCCTCCGCCTCGAAGTGGTCTCGGAACGCCGCGTCGAACGCGGACACCTCTCTCTCGAACGTCGCTCGCTCGGCGTGGAACGGCTCCGCGACGGTCGCTCCGTCGAGTGAGACCGCCCCGACCTCGGCGTCGTCCAACCGGATCGGGACGCCGAGGTGTGCGTTCTCCGCGGAGAACCCCCCCACCGTCGCCTCGCGGAGATCCAACGGGTGTCTGTCGTCGGCGTCGACCTGGAGCCGGTCGAACGACACCGCCGGGAGCGTGACTCCTCGGAGGTCTTTCTCGTCGGCGTCGCCGTGCCGTGCGACGGCGAGCAACGCCTCGCGGACGTCGTCTGCTCCGACCCCGCGTTCGGTCCGCTCGCTCGGCGACAGGTGGAGGACGGACGTGTCGACCCCCGCGAGAACGCTCCCGTCCGTCGACTCTGCGTCGGACATACCTCCCGTTCCGGACGGGGGGACAAAAGTCCGGGCGAACTGTCGCCGTTTCGGCGGTCCGGATCGTCGCCTCACCGGTCCGGGTCGGACGCGGCTCGGTCCACCCGACTCCGGCTGTACACCGCCAGGTCGTGTTCGGGGTACGTGTGGTACGTCTCGAACCCGTGGTCGCCGACGTCGACGGTCGTCACCGCCTCGGGGGCGAACCGGTGAGCGAGGTCGAACGAGCCGACGGCTCGGTCGAACTCGGCGAGCGGGAACCGATCGACCGTCGTCACACACCGCAGTTCGTCGGTCTCGTGGGTGAGCTCTCGCCGCCCTCCGTCCGGTGAGAGCGCGACCCGTGTCCCGGTCGCGTTCTCGACTGCGGCACACGACGACAGCTCGTAGAACTCCAGCGCCGGCACCGAGACGCGGTGTGAGCTCCCGATCACGTCGAACGTCGCCTGCACGCCGAGGAACTCACGAGTGAGTGACGCGTACACGGTCACGTCACTCGCCGGCGGCTCGTCGGTGTGTGCGAAGGTGAGCGTCTCCGTGGCCGGTGTGTCGCCGTCGGTCGTCTCGAGTCTCGTCATCGTCTCACTGGATCAGGATGTCGTAGTTCGGGTGGAACACACTGTTCGGATCGACGCCGCGGTACCGCGGGATCGCCCGCCACTCGACCGGGCCGACGCGGTCTGCGTTCTGCGCGAGGTACGGACTCCGCGCGCGGTCGAGATCGACCTCGGGTGTCGGCCCGGGCGAGAGGAGGTAGAACGTCTCGGTGCGCTCGCGGTCGCCGTCGCCGTCGAGATCGTCGTAGACGGCGTACGGTGCGAACTGCTCGAACCCCGCGGCCCGGACGGTGTTGACGTACGCGGCGTGGTGTCGTGCGTAGCTGTACTTCGAGTACGTCCACGTCGCGACGACCCCGCGGTCGGCGAGGTGGTCGCGGAGCAACGTGTAGAACTCCGTCGAGTACAGCCCCAACGAGTCGTCACTCTTCGCCCCCGGGAGGTCGAGTAAGATCAGATCGTAGCGCGTGTCGGTCTCGCGGAGGAACTGTGTCGCGTCGCCGACGGTCGTGTTCAGCCGGTCGTAACGGTGTGCGCCGTCGTGGAACTGCCGGACGTAGCTGTCGTTGCGAGCGTACGCGAGGAACTCCCCGTCGATGTCCACCTGGTCGACACGCGCGCCGTACTCCCGGAGGTGGTCGACGGCGACGTAGTCGCCGCCACCGACCAACAACACGTCCAACTCCGAGCCGGTCTGGCGCGTCGCCGCCGGCACGTCGACCAGCCCACTGTGGTAGGAGTCGACCCACTCGTCACACAGTTGGATGGCCGTGTCCAGCCGGAGACACCGATCCGTCCCGGACTCTCCCGCGACCGTCCGGTCGTACACCGTCACGCGCTGGTACGCGGTGGTCCGGTACTCCCGCACGTCCACGTCGACGCGTCCGGGCCGGTAGTCGCTCACGATCTCGCTCTCGACGTACGACTCCGTCACGACGCGGTCGACGCTCTGGCCGTTCGCGACCAGCCCGGTGTAACCCCCGCTCACCACCAGCCCGACGAGCAGGACGGCCCGCCAGTCGCGTGCCGTCTGGCGACTGTCCGTCGACCCGGCGAGCGTCCACGCCGCGAAGGTGAGCGCCGCCAACGCGTTCAACAGCCCGAGCGAGAGCACGGTCACGACGAGCCCGTACTCGGGGTACAACACCAGCGCGTAGACGACTGTCCCGGCGAGCCCCCCGAGGTAGTCGACACCGAGCACCTCCGACAACGCGTCGCTGTCGGACGGCTCGACGGTGAACAGGAGCCCCAACAACGCCGTCGCGACTCGGCGTGGCGTCCGGCCGACCCACGCGAGCGCGCCACGGTCGCGGTCGTCGACCAGCCGTTCGAGCAACGGAATCTCGAAGCCGGACAACAACCCGACGGTCAGGATGGGGACGTGCGAGACGACCAGTCCGAGCGTCTCGCTCCCGGGGAAGACGACCTGTGGGACGGAGTTGACTCCGACGATCACCCCGGCACCGAGGGGGCCCGCCAACGCCAGGTACAGCTCCGTCCGGAGAAAGTTCGACTCCGTGTCGCCCAACTGCGGGGAGAGGAACGCCCCGACACCCAACGAGAACATGTACAGCCCGATGGTGACGGAGTACCGGAGCACCGTCCCCCCGTAGAAGACGGTGAGAAACTCCGAGTAGACGAGTTCGTACGCGATCGAACAGAACGCGACGACGAACGTCACGCCCAGCGTCACCCGCCGGTCGGTCGCGAACTCAGCTGTCGACATCTGTGGTCACTCGCCTGCGACGGTCGCGTGGGCGTCCGGTCGTGCGCGACCGTCGCCACCTGCGGTGCGACGAGTGGGACCTCCCGGCGCGAGGTGGTCGTCGTGTGTGGTGGGGCGGGCGGTGGCTCACAACAACGGACGGACGTGCCAGGCCTTGTCGACACCCCACGACCCGCCCCCGTCCACCTTCAGGTCGGCCCCCTGCCAGCCGAAGTCCGCCTCCCCACGTCTGTGGACGAGGTGGACACCGAGCCGGTACCACCCTTCCCGGGCGGCGTCGGCGTCCGTCGCGGCCGCGAGCCGGGCGGAGACCGCCGTTCCGGCCTCGGGATCGTCCCAGTTCGTCGCCTGCGGGACGTACCCCGGATCGGGAGCGCGGTCCTCGTACTCCCCGGTCGGGCCCAGAAACTCGAGACCCATCCGGTCGACCCGCGCGGGGTACATCTCGACGTCGTCCGCGTGGTTCTCCCGCCACTCGTCGTCGTCGTCGCGAGCGTGCCAGACGGCCCACCCGTGACGCCCCGTCGGAGCGCCGCTGTACCCCCCTCTGCCGCGCCCGGTCGCGCCACGACCCCCGCCGCCACGGCCGCCACCACCACCCTTCTGTGCGCTCGCGACCCCGACCGGCGAGAGCCCGTCTGGTAGTGCGACCGCGTCGAGTGACGCGTCACCGAGGTCTTTCCGCGACTCGACGCGGGGCTGATCGACGAGCGCGACCCGCAGTCGTCCCTCACTGGCCGACACGTCGTCGAACACACTGGCCCGCCGCGGTGGTGGTCCCTCGTCGTCGCCGAGACAGCCTGCGAGTCCGACCCCGACCGCGACGCCCACGGCGCTCTCGAGTACGTCACGTCGCTGCACGCCTCACGGTAGCTCACAGGCGGGCATAAATCCCCGTCGACCGTTTCACCACTGCTCGGTGGTGTCGGTCGTCGCTCGCCGACACGTCTCAGTCCCCGTGATCGCACGTCACACTGAAACCGCGGGCGTCGAAACGTCCCGACGATGGCGGAGTGGCACACCACGCCGAGACGAGTGAGCGGTGACGCCAGAGTCGCCGAAGACGACGGGCCGGTCGGGCTCGGTGTCCCCGAGGACGTGTTCGTCCACGGTGACGCCGTCGACGGGGACCTCTACGTCCGCGACGGGGAGTACGTCTTCACGGACGTGCCGACGAGCAGTGACAGCACCGCGTCGACGGACAGTGACACCCCTGGCTCGACAGACACCACCGGTCCGGCAGTCCAGACCGCCATCGAGGGCGGCGCGGACGGCTACGTCGAGACGGCGAGTGACGACGTAGTGGTAGACGGTGTCGAGGACGTGTTCGTCCCCCACGCTGGTGCCGACCGTGTCGACGCGAGCGGCGCGGAACAGGTGTTCACCGACGAGACGGCACAGCCGACGAAGCCACCAGCCGAGTACGAGGTGACGGTGTCCGGCTGGCGACACGACCGCGAGGCCCGCGACCCCAGAGACGGGGTGTGTGTCGTCGGCGCTCGCAACGAGATCGTCGTCCGCGAGTTGGAACACGACGCGACCGTGTACGTGGTCGGCTGGGGCAACGAGATCCGCGTCGAGGGGCGCGACGCCGAGGTGTCGGTGTTCTTCGTCGGGCGCGACAACACGGTGACCGTCGGGCCGTTCCTGTCGGCGGCCGTCGCGGCCGAGAGCGGCTTCGACAACACGCTCGAC
>P_A23_Liq_3_FmtDRAFT_1000247_pt1 | contig 11864 bp, 11 predicted proteins | sample PonA233FremontCA_FD_10237 | JGI IMG/M metagenome (IMG submission 10237)
CGCGGCCTCAGCCGGCCGCCGTTCACGTGGCTGGCCGACCTCGCGTTGTGGCCTGTCGCCGCCACACGGCCCGTTCGCGGCGTCGCCGCCGCGGTGTCGCTGGTCGCTGCGGCCGCCGTGTTGGCTCCGGTCGCCGCCCGGCTCGCGACGTTGTTGTGGTACGCGGACGGGGTCGAGACGACGACAGAACACGGTGACGGCGAGACGGCGATCGACCCCGGCAGGTGGGGACTGATCGCGAGTCCACCCACCGCCTGGGTCGCACGGGTGACGGTCACCCGAGCACGACGCGCACCAGTGAAGTTGGTGTTCCTGTTGTACCCGGTGTTCCTGCTCGCGCCGGAGATCACTCGGGCCGTCGAGACGGGCCGCGTCCCGGCGACGCTCCCGACCGCAGTCCCGTTGATCGCGGCGTGGGCCGGCGGCGCTGGCTTCGCGCTCAACCCGCTGGGTGATCAGGGGGCGACGCTCCCGGTCGCGATCACGTCCGGTGTTTCCGGGGGTGCGCTCGTCCGTGGGGTCGCGCTCCCGGGGGCGCTCCTCGGTGGCGGGACGGCGACGTTGGCGGCCGCCGGGCTGGGCGTCGCTGCCGGTCTCTCGCCCGTGCGGATCGGTGTTCTCGTCGTCGCCAGTGCCGGGCTCGGCGTCGCTGCGCCGGCGCTCGCGACCGGAGTGGGTGTGGTGTTCCCGAACTACGACACGACGGAGGTCGTTCGCAGCCGCGAGGCGGTGGTGCCCAGCCTGTTCGGCTTCGCCACCTACTCGTTGTCGTTGGTCGTTCTCGGTGGCCCCGGCCTACTCGTTTCGATCCCGGTGGTCGCGGGTGTCGTCGCGGACCTCCTCGGAGTCTCGCCGGTCGCGATCTCTGGCGTCGCCGTCGCTGTCAGTGTCGCACTCGTCGGAACAGTGGGTGCCGTGTCGCTCGCGTACGCGCGGTCGCGCGTCGACAGCTACACCGTCTGAGGGAGGTGGACCCCGAGCGTCGGACAACGAGTCGTCTCAGCCCTCGACGACCGCCGACAACACCGCGTCACGCACCGCGTCGCGGCGACCCCGGAGGTACTCGATCCGGCCCTCGCGGACGCCGGCCGCGGTGACACCACCGTCCGGCACCTCTTCGGCGGCCGCAGCGGCGACGGTCCGCACGTCGACATCGTCGTCGGCACGGACGTAGAGATCGTCACCACCGAACACGACGACCGGCTCGTCGTGCCGACGGCCGAGTTCGTCCGCCAACAGCTCCGTCGGCGGGAAGTCGTAGCGGTGTGCGAACGCGTCGGCGTCGAGTACACGCACCTCGTGGCCGGCGACCTCGTGCGTCTCGACGTTGGCGCTCGCCGTCTCCAGTTCGCGGTCGAGTCGCTCGCGGAACTGGTCGGCGACGTGACCGGCCAAATCGCCGTCGTCGTCGAACAACAGGTCCGCGACGAGTTCGCGCTTGTCCTCGTACTGCTGGTAGAACGCCTCCAACGACATCGCAGCCCGGAGGTCGGCGACGTGGTCCGCGTCGTACCCCGTCTCGCTCGCGAGCGTCTCGAACGCCGTCGGCGGCCCCTCCCAGTAGGAGATCGCCGGGAGGTGCCCGACCTCCGACTCCACGTCGGGGTTGATCGTCGCCGCCAGCGTCGCGGCGAACGCGCCGGTCGTCAACTCCGGTGCGTTCGGCGTCGCCGGCGGGCTGACGGTCGTCTCGACGGAGTCGGCGACCTCGACGTCACCGACCCGGGGGTCGACGACGACCCGCTCGGCACCGTAGACACCGAGCAGCCCCAACCCGTCGGCCGACTCCTCTGTCGACCCCGTCCCGAGCAACAACACGAGCGGCAGCTTCTCGTCGTGTCGCGCGCGGTCGGTCAGCATCCGCGTCGTGTCGTTCGTCGCCGCGTCCATGTCGTACACCGACCCGTCGATCGGTCGCCGGTCGAAGTAGTGGTACTCGGCGTCCGACTCCGGGTGTTCCGCGCGGACGAGCGGGAGCGTCGCGCGTTCGACGGCCGCACCGGCGACGTAGCCGTCCGCGGTCGCCGCGTGTCGGACGACGATCGGCCGGTCCGACAGGACGGCTCGGTGGATCGCCTCTGCGGCGTCCAGCAGCCGTTCCTCGACGGCGTCGACCGCCGGGTGGTCCGCCAACGCTCGCACCTCGTCCGGCCGGCTCTTCGCACGCATCGCGTCCGCGAGCCGTTCCTCGACGGTCTCTGCGTCGGCTCCGTCGAGTGCCGCGAGCGCCTCCGTCTCTACCTGGATCTCGTCGCGCCGTTCTTCGACCTCGCCGTCCAGGCGGACCGTCTCGCCGGCCTCGATCCCGGGGTACGCCCGGACGCCGGCCTCGACGAACGCCGCACAGTCGACCGTCCCGGTCTCGTCGCGGAGTTCGAACACTGTCGGCCCGCTCGTCTGGCGGGCGTCCGTGATCTCACCCTCCAGCCGAACCGTCTCGCCGACACGGTCGGACAGACTCTCGACAGTCACTCGCTGCGCCTCCTCCTCGCTCGTCTCCGCGGCGTCGGCCGCATCGTCCGCATCGACATCGTCCGTCTCCTCGGCGTCGTCCGCATCGCCCACATCGACATCGTCCATCTCCTCGACAGCGTCCGCGTCGTCCGCATCGACATCGGTCGTTTCCTCGACATCGTCCGCATCGACATCGTCCGCGTCTCCCGCATCGATATCGGTCGCTTCCTCGGCGTCGTCCGTCTCGGTAGCGTCCGCGTCGTCCGCTTCGGCGTCGGTCGTCTCGTCACTCTCGGCGTCGGCCGGCGAGCCGAACTCGAAACTGGTGTCGTCGGCGGCTTCGCGGTCGTCGTCTGCTGGAGACGGCTCGGTGCCGACCGTCGTGGTCTCGCCGTCGTCTGTGTCGCTCACGGACCCGGCGTCTGCGTCCGCGTCGTCTCCTTCCGCCGACTCGGCGGTCGCCTCGTTCTCTCCGGCGTCTCCTGTCTCGTCTTCTCCGTTCGTCTGTTGCGTCTCGTCACTCCCGTCGTCGCCGGTCTCGTCGACCGCCGTCGGCTCTCGTTCGCGTTCGCCGTCCTGGACGAGTGTGCCGCGGAACTCCGGTTCGGCCTGTCTGATCGACCACGAGAGGTCGACGTTCCCGTTGTCGCGGACGTTCTTCACCTGGACGAACACCGTGTCGCCCGGCTCCCAGTCCAACGACTCCAACCGCTGGTCCAACTCCGACCGGTGGAGGAGTCCGGTCACGCTCGGCGAGAGGTCGACGAACACACCGAAGTCGGCGTAGCCGTCGACGGTGCCGCGGTAGAACCGTCCTGCACCCAGCAACGAGGGGTCTGTTCCCTTGAACTCGAAGACGACGTCCTGCTCGTGGGAGCCACAGATCCGACCGTCGGTGGCGGTCCCACAGATGATGCACGTACCCATTCGGTCTATCAGTCGGCCCCCCGACTAAAACTGTTGTCGGAACGGCCGCGAACACCGCCGGAGCCACCGGTCTCGTCGACACGAGTGGCGGAGGGCTGTCGGGGTCAGATGACGTACCACTGCCGCAGCAACAGCTCGCCGGCGGCGAACCCGCCGAACGCGTAGCCGAACACGATCGACCCCGCCGGGAGGGTCGCGACTGCGACCCGAGTGACCGACAGCCGGTGGACCTCGCGGAGCCCGACGACGAGGAGGTAGCCACTGTACAGACAACAGGCGGCTCGCAGCTCCGGCACCGGGAGCCCGGCGGCTGCACACGGCGCAGCCGCGTACGCGATCACCTGGACAGTCTCACTGACGCCGCCACGCTCGGCCGTCCGGAGCCACCCGTCGCCGTTCCGAGCCGCCCGCAGGCTCGCACCCACCTGCACGGACGCGAAGATCGTCAGGACAGTCTGGAGTGCAGCCGAGAGGTGGAGCGTCGCGGGAGCGACCAACAGCCCGACCGCCGCCAGCGCCACGACTGCCGATCCGGCCCGCCCGCCGAACACACCCGGCACCGACGCCGGCTCGGCCGCGATACGCGTCCCCGCGAACGTCAGTGCCACGACGACGGCGAACACCAGTCCCGGTGCCTGGTCACCCGGCGCGATTCCGTTCCGGAAGAACCGCCGGGGGTGGACGACCACCTCGAACCAGGCACGCGCCAGCCCGCGAGCGCCGCGTGCCCGTCCGCCCTCGGGGTTCTCGACCCACGTAGTCACGGCCGAGTGTTCGTCGCTGGTGGCTTTGACCGTTTCCGTTCCGGAACGACGGCCGCGTCCGGGGACGCGTCGGCGAGAACGAGACCAGTCGGACTACGCGTACTTCGCGACGACGTTGAGGATCTCGTCGAGCTCCTCGCCGTCGAGCGCGTACCGTTCGTTCGCGAACACGGACCGCAGTTCCGTCCGGTCGGCCGGGAGTACGTCCGCGATCTTGATCGCGACCGCCGGCTCCACCTTCTCCAGATCGGCCAGCTTCTCGACGAGCGCCCGGGACTCCTCCCCGTCGAGGAAGGCGAACCGGTTGACGTGCTCGACCGCCCGGGCGAGTTCGTACCGGAGCTCTCGGTCGTCGTCGGCCGCCCGTTCGGCCTCGACGGCCTCCAACACCGTCTTCGCCTCGGAGATCGTGATGTGCTCCTCGTCGAGCGTCTCTTTGAAGATCGTCATCCGTCCGCTACTCCTCTTGGAGCTTCAGGTGAGCGGCCTTCGCGATGATCGTCTTCTCGACGGTGTCGTCCGTGATCTGGACCTGGTAGGCGTCGCCCTGCTCGCCGACGACGGTGCCCGTCTGGCCGTTGAACCGGGCGTGGAACCGCCCGTCCTCGACGGACGGGTCGAGCGCGAGGTGGACCGTCTGGCCCGCCTCGAACTCCGCGATCGCGCGTTGTGGCGGCGACGTGCCGGCGTCGCGTGGATCGTTCTCTAGCTTCCCCTTCGTGTTCGAGAGTGGGCCGTTGGAGTTCGGCATTCGTACGGGCGCTTCGCCGGGTTCACTGATAAATCGTGTGTTCTCGGGAGCCGACGGCCGGTTGTCGAGGCGGTGGTCGCCACTCGCCGACTGGTGAACCGAACGAGTCCGAGAACCGCGGCCGGGCCGGTTACTCGTACAGCCAGGTCTCGTCGATCCGCTCGTAGTCGACCAGTTCCTCCTCGTCGAAGAACAGGTCGATCTCGCGGGTCCACGAACCCTCGTCCTCGTGGTCGGAGCCGTGGATGACGTTGCGACCCAGGTCCAGCCCGAAGTCGCCACGGACCGTCCCCGGAGCGGCGTCGGCCGGGTCGGTCGCGCCCATCATGTTCCGGACCTGTCGGACCGCGTCCTGTCCCTCCCAGACCATCGCGAGCACCGGGCCGGAGGTGATGAAGCCGACGAGGTCGTCGAAGAACGGCTTCCCCTCGTGTTCACCGTAGTGTTCCTCCGCCAACTCGCGGTCGAGCTGGGTGAACTTCGCCGCGACGAGCTTCAGCCCGCGGTCCTCGAACCGACCGACGATCTCGCCGGTCAGTCCGCGCTGGACGCCGTCGGGCTTGACCATCACGAAGGTGCGCTGGGTGTCGCTCATCCGTTCAGGCCTCGTCGTTCTCGGTCCACTCCAGATCGCGTGGTTCGCGGCCGAGGTCCGCGTTCTTCTCGCACTTGGCCGAACAGTAGTGCGTGATCGCTCCGTCCGTCTGGACGAACATCGTCCCCGTGCCGGGTTCGATGTCGCCGCCGCAGTAGTTGCAGCTACGTTCCTGTGGCATCGTCACTGGCCTCCGATCGCGTCCGCGTCGCGCTGGGTCTCCCGCAGTTGGAGCACGTCACCCTCTTTGACGGGTCCCAGGACGTTGCGCGTGATGATCCGTCCCTGGTTTCCACCCTCCTGGATGCGACACTTCACCTGCATCGCCTCGCCGTGCATCCCGGTCTTGCCGACGATCTCGATGACCTCGGCGGGCTGCGAGCCGTCGTCTCCTCCGTCTTCGGCGGACATCGTTGGTTACTGGAGTTCCTCGACCTTGTTGCCGATATCCTCCACGTCGTCGGAGGCGTCGCCGGCGTGGACGACCGCCGCGGCCGCGGAGCCGACCTCCAGGCCGGCCGCGTGGCCGACGTCGTCCTGGGTGCCGATGAACACGTACGGGATGCCCTTCTCCTCACACAGCTCCGGGAGGTGCATCACGATCTCCTCCGGCTCGACGTCCTCGGCGACGAACACGAGGTCTGCGTTGCCCCGCTCGACGGCCTTGGTGGTCTCGTTGGTTCCCTTCTTCACTGTACCGGTGTCGCGGGCGACCTCGAGCGCTTCGAGGCTTCGGTCCGCGAGGTCTGCTGGCGTGTCGTAGTCGACGTAGACTGACATTGTTGTGAGTCCCCCACTCGGTGGCTCGACTTCCCCGCCGCTTCCGGTGTCCCTACCGACGGAGAGGGTCACGACCCCGAGCGAGTCGTACTACACGGGTAGTCTGGAGCGGGTTAAAAGCGTGTTCGTTACGCCTCGTGGTTGTGAACCGTCGCCACACTGGGTGCGACGGCGTCCCCAGACTCACACTCCAGGAGCAAAATGAACTGTCGATAGTAACAACACGAAACGAAACTGAATTATCCCTCGCTGCTCCTCTGTTCTGTACGCCGATGGAACTGCAACGGGAGCGAGACGGGTTCCGGGTGATCGACGCCGAGAAGAACACTGTTCGAGTCGGGACAGACGGGTGGGACGGGGGGGTGGACGCGCCCACTGTCGAGGAAGTCCTCTCGCTCGACCGGTCGGACTCGGCGGTCGACCCGGACGTGACAGTCTCGGGGTCCGTCGAGCGTCTCGTGTTTCCACGCGTGTACGTGTACACCCACCGTGTCGACGTCGACCGACGGCGCAAGTTCGACGAGCAGTCGCGGCGGTTGGAGATCGACGAAGGGAGCCACCTGCTCGAGGTGAGTGCGAACGTCGACATCTACGTCCGCTTCGACGGGAGTGGGGAGTTGACCCGCAACGAGGACGGCCGGCTCCGACTGTCGTTCGATCGGCCGACGCCGGTGACCGTCAGGTTCCACAGTGAGGTGGGGCGACACACCGAACAGATCACCGTCGGGTCGACGCCGGCGGAGTTGGCGGCGGCGGTCCCACTGTTGTCGGCGACGATCGGACGGACCGACCCGGACCGGACGTGGCCACAGGTCCGAGATGATCCACCGGCGATTCGGCTCGGGGAGTCGTCGGTGGTGCCGGAGGCGATCGCGGACCGACACGAGCCGACCGACACGTCGGTCGTCGTTCCGCCGGAACTGGAGTACCTGTTCACCGCCGCGCCGCTCGTCTACTATCTGGGCGGGACGGTCGAACTGGACGAGACGGTGACACCGTCGTTGGACGTGGCTGGACGGCGGTTCGAGCTCGGGCAGTTCCCGCAGTTCCAGTACAACGTCGCGTCGGTGCTCAGACGCGTGTTCTTTCTCGACTGTCTCGCACGCGAGGCGGGGGCCTACGGGGAGCGGGTGTCGTTGTCGCCACAGTTGGAGGAGTTGGGGCTGAGTGCCGACCGGTTGTACGGTGCGTCGATGGCCGAACGCGTCGAGACGTACATGCACGCGCCGTTCGAGGAGGTCTCCGAGGAGTTCCCGGAGTGGAATCTGACGATGTACGTCGAGCCGAGCTACAGACACGTAGAGACGCTGCCACACCTCCTCGAGACGCTCCCGTTCCTCATGCTCCCGGAGTCGGAGGAGTTGAGCAAGGCGGAGTGGATCTCTCTGTCGATGGACGACAGCTACGAACACGGCGAGCAGGCTGTCGCCCCGCGGGAGCCGACCGACGACAGCTTCACCCGCCTCCAACGGGAGATCTCGAACGTCGAGTTGGTCAAGCCGGTGTTGGGACCGAGCCGGTACCACGGGTGGTTGGGCGAGAACGTCCCGATCGACGTGTTCAAGACTTTCCCAGAGGCGTACGAGAACCGCCGCAGCTACCTCGACGACAGTCCGATCTCCGTGGTGGCGGTGCTCAACAACACCGACATGCGGCGAGAACACGACGCGGCCCTCGAACGGTACGAGCAGCGTGCAGACGCGCTGAGTATCGATATCGACGTACGAGAGAACATCAGGAGCGCCCAGCTCGCCCGCGTGTTCGAGTCACGCAACGACCTCGTCCACTTCATCGGACACAGCGACGAGCGTGGGTTGGAGTGTGCAGACGGGTTCCTCTCGATCGAGTCGGTGGAGGAGTCGAACACACAGACGTTCTTCCTCAACGCCTGTGGGTCGTACCACGAGGGGGTCGGACTCGTCCGCAAGGGCAGTGTCGCGGGCGGGGTCACCTTCGAGGCGGTGACCGACAGTCAGGCTGCGGAGGTCGGGACGACGTTCGCGCGACTGATGGTGTTGGGGTACTCCCTGGAGCGGGCCCTCGACAAGGCCCGCCAACAGGTGATGACGCCGAAGGACTACGCGGTCGTGGGTGACGGGACACACGTCGTCACGCAGTCGGAGTCGATCCTGCCGCTCGATCTCCGGCTCGTCGAGGGCGGACGACGAGAGTACCGACTGGAGGTGAGTCAGATCGCCCCGTTCGAGAAGGGAGGCCACGCCCAAGACCGGTTCGACGGGAGCGACGGAGACTACCACCTCGGGTCACAGGACCGGTCGTACGAACTGTCGGAACGGCAGCTCCGGGACAGTCTGGACATCGTCGAGAACCCGATCCTGTTCGACGGGGGTCTCTACTGGCCGGACGAACTCCGGGAGCAACTGTAGTAGTCGGAACGGCCCTCGTCTTACCAGTCGATCGTCGGCCCGAAGCTGTCTCTCGACGGCCCGTCGGTAACCCCCGGACCGGTCTCGTACACCGACCCACCCAGCTCTGGTGCCGTCTCGAACCCCGTCGCGGCCCCCTCGGCGACGACCGAGAGAGAGGCCGTCGCGAACACGATCCCGACCGCGAACAGTGCGACCACCACCCGTGGGTGTGTCGTCAGGAACTCGACGGCCGTGTTCTGTGCGTGTCGTCGCCGGTCTGCTTCTTGCGCCATGTAGTACAGAAACGAACGACACCATTTAGGACAAACGATTAGCACTTATTTGTCGTACACTAATTACATCTACTCGAATTATTGATCGATATCACTACCCTTCAGACCCCGAACAACAGGCGGTAGAGGCGTTCTCTGTTCTAGATAATACTAACGGTGGTAGCCACACTACCCTATATTTGTACTTTCCAATAACGTATTTTAATCGCGCGCGGTTCGGCGTCGGGGGCGGGCCGTGGCACCGTCACCTCGTCTCGCCGGAGTGAGCCACGCCACCGCGGTGACCACCGACTGAGAGACGGTTACGACAGTGTTTCACATAATTATCGGCGACTCCCGGGCGGTATATTCTTCTTACAGCCGGTAGTCTTAACTTGTAGCAGAAACAAGCGTTGTGGTATGGAGCAGGAAGAGAATTTACGTGCAAGCACAGCGAAAGAGGGACTGGAGGCAGTGTTCGGGCAGTGTGACGGCGTGACGTACGTCGTCGACCCGTGGGCCGACATGCTGCAGACCGTCGCGGAGGTCGGGCGGTCGTTCGACGGGGAGCTTCCGAGGCTGCGCGTGCTCGCAGCAGAGGGGCCACTCCGTACTGCACGCAAGGACTTCACCCTCGGATCGAAGCTGGCGGACCTGGGTGACGCGGGCGACGCCACGTTCCGGACGGGTGACGTGCCCGAGACGACGCTGATCGTCGACGGAGACCGGTTGTTCAGTCCGGTCGTCGTCGGCGACACCGTCGGAGCGACCCGCAACACCGACGAGTCGTTCGTCACCGACACCTACGAGGCGCTGACCGAACGGTGGGAGGCGGCCGAAGTGTTCGACCTCCGGACGCCCGGGCGCGACTCCGTCCGGGAGACCATGTCGGCGGAGTTCGGCAAGACCCCACAGGAGGACTTCGACACGGTCGTCTCCTCCATCGAGGGAGGACGGAGTTCTCGCGAGCTCGACGAGGTGGTCGTCTCGTTGCTCGTCGCCGCGAAAAACGAGTTGTTGCTGTACGACATCTCGAAGTGGGGGGAGAACGTCGGACTCGCGAGCAAGGCCACCTTCTCCCGCCGGAAGAACGACCTCGAGGAGATGGGGGTCGTCGAGACAGAGAAGGCACCGACGGACGTGGGTCGGCCGCGGCAACGGCTGAAGCTCACCGACGAGCGACTCCAGCAGGCCGACAGCGATCAACTGGCGGTCGTCGCACAGAACATCCTCCACTGAGACCGCTCGGGACGGGTCGGTGGCGGCACTCGGCGACGGGCCGAGATGGGGCCGACGACACACTCGTCGGCCGACGCCTCGGAGGGAAAGAACCAACAGCGGCGGCGCGGTACCGGCGGTGTGACCGACACGCTCGCGGCCGCCGTCGCCGACCTCCGTCGGGAAGCGCGCGCGACGAACCACCGCCGACTGCTGGTCGTCACGGGTGGCCAGTCGGAGCGCCACCGTGCTTGTCGGGTCGTCGCCCACGCTGGGAGTGGGCTGGCGGTCGTCTCTGCCGACGAGGGGTTCGACGAACTCGCGGACACGGTCGACGACTACCGGCGACAGACGCCGGGCGACGCCGGAGAACTGCTCGGGACGACTCACGAGACGGTCGTCGCCGACGGCGCAGACGAGTTCTCACCGAACACCGTCGGCCGAACCGTCGGTGCTGTCGCCGGCGGTGGACTGTACGTGTTGACCCTCCCCGCCGACTGGGTCGACCGGGCCGACACGTTCCGGTCGAATCTCGCGGTGCCACCGTACACGGAGGAGGACCCGACGAGTGCGTTCCGCGAGCGGCTGCTGGCGACCTTCGACCACCCGGGCGTGGCCGTCTACGACGCCGACGCCGACGTACTCCGTCGTGACGGACTGACCGATCCGGACGGGTCGCCACCGCGGAGCGACGGGACGCTCCCGGCGAGTGCGGAGTTCCCACTGGCCGCGTACGAGGCCTGTCTGACTGCCGGACAAGGGCGGACACTCCGGACGTTGGAACGACTCCGCGAGTCGGAGACCGCGGCGGTCGTCGACGCCCACCGCGGTCGCGGGAAGTCGAGTGTCGCCGGCCTGGCAGCGGGGTCGCTCGCCGCCGCCGGCCAGTCTGTCGTCGTCACCGCACCGTCCCAGTCGAACGCGGCGGCGTTGCTCGACCGCGCGGCGACACTGCGAGCGACGTTGGCCGACGGCGGCGGTGAGACGGACGAACAGCCCGCAGCCGGATCGATCGGGTACGTCGAGCCGACCCGACTCGACGAGGCCCTCGGCGACGCGGACGCCGTCTTCGTCGACGAGGCCGCCGGCCTCCCGGTGGCGTTGTTGTCGACGGCCCTGACGGCACCACGGGCGGCGTTCGTCACGACCGTCCACGGCTACGAGGGTGCCGGGCGTGGGTTCTCCGTCCGGTTCCGCGACCGGTTGGCGGACGCCGACCACGACGTCGTCGAGACACACCTCCGAGAGCCGATCCGGTACGCCCCGGGCGATCCGGTGGAGTCGTGGGGGTTCCGGGCGCTCGCGCTCGACGCGCGGCCGGCGGTCGATCCCCTCGTCGCGGACGCGACGGTCGGGGACGCGAGCTACCGACGGCTGTCGACCGCGACACTGCGGGCCGACGACCACCGGTTGCGGGAGACGTTCGGGTTGCTCGTCCGCGCCCACTACCGGACGGAGCCGACGGACCTCGCGCGACTGTTGGACGCGCCGAACCTCTCGACACACGCACTGCTCGTCGACGACCGGGTGGTCGCCGTCGCGTTGGTCGCTCGCGAGGGCGGGCTGTCGGAGGCGCGCCGGCAGGACGTGTTCGGCGGCGGCCGAATCCACGGGAACATGATTCCGGACCTGTTGGGGAGCCAACTTCGCGACCCCGAGGCGACCCGTCCGGTCGGGTACCGGGTCGTCAGGATCGCCACACACGACGCCGTCCGCCGGTCGGGGTTCGGCTCC
>P_A23_Liq_3_FmtDRAFT_1000251_pt1 | contig 11625 bp, 5 predicted proteins | sample PonA233FremontCA_FD_10237 | JGI IMG/M metagenome (IMG submission 10237)
CGAACCGCTCCGCCACCTCGATGGCGGTGTCGACGTACTTGCTCACCGACCCCTCGTGGACGGTGAGGTTCACGCGGCCGCCGCACTCGCGGCACTCGCCCGTCAGCGGCATCCGCCGGTACTTTTCGCCGCAGTCGAGACAGCGCGTTTCCTGCCGCGAGAACGCCCGGAGGTTCCCGATGATGTCCGGCAGGAAGTGGTACTCGATCACCCGCTCCGCCACGTCGGTCTCGTCGACCGCGCGGAGCTTCCGGGCCAGCTCCAGCTGGGCGTCCATCTTCTCCATCATGTCGCCGAGCGTCTTGTACGCCGAGAGGTCCGGTCCCATCGCGATGTCGGTGGTGTCGTGGGTGTGGTCGAACCCGTGGTACTCGTCGTCGGTGCCGAGCGTGTCCTCGCCGATCTGGATCAGCTCCTCGACCGCCTCCGGGTCAGCCATCTCTCGGGACGCCTCGTACAGCTCTTTGGGGTACTCCCGCACGATGTCGACGTTGTGCGCCTCGTCGTCGATCTCGGAGGGATCGATTCGCGAGGACATCACCAGCGGCGCGTCCATCCGCCCGCCGCGCTGATCGGGCAGAAATTCTTTCGAGAAGTTGAGCAGTCCGTCCATAAGCAGCATCACGCAGTCCTCGTCACCGTCACACTGACCGGAGTACACGTCGTTCGCGACGAGCGTGTTTGTCTCCTCAACAGTCAGACAGTATGTGAATTCGATGTCGGACTGGACCATCTCGACAGAGACGACTTCGTCAACCCAAACGTCGCCTCCGTCACCGAAGAGTCGCTGTGTTCGGGTATCGACGCGGTCCAGCACGTCAGTAAGCGTCTCGTCCTTGCGGCCGAGATGGAAGCCGACTCGGTCGGCGAACCGCACGGCGTTCTGTGATGTGATCTTGAGGACCCAGGATTCGAACGACTGCTCGCCGTCGTAGAACTCGGCCACCGCACCCGTCTTCGGGGTACGCTCCTCGCGATACACTTTCGTAGCGATACCGAACCGCTTGAGGGCTGCGGTTAGGTCGGACTGTAGGTCGTCGCTCACCGTATGTGCGCGAACCTCGACGCGTTCGCTAGACGTGCTTCCGTCGCCAGAGAAGTACGCCGCGAGGAACGTTCGGAGAATCGAGTCCGGTGCGGAGAGCACGCAGTCCGGGATTAGTTTCGTCTCCGCACGACTCCCGGCGTCAAGAACATCCGAGAACAGCGTCGTGACGAGGCGACTGGAAACAGTAATCTTCCATTCGTTCTCCTCGAACGCCTCAACGTCAAATACGTCGTCAAAGACGTCAATGATCTCGTCGCGTGGCACGTCGTCCGGCGTACAGATTGTCGTCTGGTAAAATGACCCAGCCTCCTGCCGGGTGAACCCTTCTGCAGCGTAGTATCCGAGCATCGTGCCGACCGTCTCGTCGACATCGAACTGACGCGAAATCGAAGCGCTGTCTCGACGGATTCCAAGTGTCACGTCGGTGGGAACGCGTTCGACGACAGTGTCGCAGTCGTACAGTTCGATCAGAACGCCGGCCGAGATGCTGTCGCGAGACACCCAGTTGTACACCGTCGACTGACTAACGTCGAGGAGTTCCGCAACAGGCTTCAGGTAGTTCTCGGCGTCTGTCGCATCATCGAGGAGTTGTTTGAGATTAGATTCGCCGAGCCCTCGGATCATCAGGTCGTCGTTCGAAACGGCGTCCGCGTCGAGGAATTCCGCGAGCAGGTCGAACGTCGCTGTTTCCCCGTCAACCGAGATCTGTTTCGGCGCAGGGAGCGCATCTTCCGTGGTTAATTCTCGGGCCGACACGCGCTCGATTCCATCGCCGGTCCACCGACGCATCGAGTGGTCGGGCGTCACCGTCAGCTCCTGTCCACTCTTTGTTTCGACGCGGACGAGGTGGTCAGGCGAAGGATGCTTCGAGAGTGCTTCAGCCCGTTGGAGCGTTTTCTCGCCATCCTCAGTTACGGACGGTACATACACATCGTCATCGAGTTTCTGGACAAGCGTCCCGAAGTCGTCCTCTTCAGCCGTTTCGGCGTCAAGTCGGTCCTCAACGAGTGTCTCGATGGGGTCGTAGTGCCACTTTCCGGCTTCGTCCTCGTACCAGATTTTCGTCTCCGGGTGGAAGCAGTTCCGCCGTTTCGCGGCGTGAAAGTACGGATGAGCGTATCCGACCGCGGCCGACGTGAAACCCACCACTCTCCCGACAGTCGCGGCGCTCGTGTGGGGGGCCATCCCGAAGACGAGCTCGCCGACGAGGTCGTCGCGCTCGTTCACCTCGTAGAAGCGGTCGAGCCCGTAGAACTGTTCGAGGAGGTCGTCGACGAAGTCGGCGGTCTTGAGCATGTGCTCGGCCGCGCCGTCCGAGAGGACGATGTCCTGGACGCGCAGTTCGACCACCTGGTCGTCGTGGCGCAGCGGCTCGCCGTCAATATCGGTCTCGTAGCCGAGCTCGCGGAAGTGGTCGGCGGTGACGTCGAGCTCCTCGGGCCGGACCGCGGTGACCGGGAGGTCGGTCATGTCGTACCGGACCGTTCCGTCCTTGAACGACGTGACGCCGTTCTTCGCGCGGAGGACGCCCTTCTCGATCGGCTCCGGCGTCTTGTTCCGCGAGGTGAGCCCCTGAACCCCCTTCAGGATCTCGAAGGCGGACTCGCGCTCGCCGACCGTCTCCAAGGCGGTGCGGTACGCGTCGTTGACGTCGACCACCTGATACCCCGCGGCCGTCACCTCCCACTCGCAGTTCGGGCACTCGACGCGGCCGGCCTCGTCGGGCTCGCAGACGGTGCCGCAGTCGTTACACTCGTAGTGCGGTTCGGTGTGCGTCTCGCAGTCGGGGCACAGCGCGGCGTAGGTGTGCTCGCCGCAGTCCGGGCAGACGCGGTCGGAGACCTCCAGTTCGTGTCGCCCCCGCCGGCCGGTGTCGTCCATCACGTTCGCGGCCTCGGCGACGTCGCGCTGGGGGCCGCCCGCCTCGTTGATCGGGAAGAGGGTGTGGACCGCCGGCGAGAGGTCGCGGCTCTCCGACTTCTCGGGGCGTCCCATCCGGTTACCGATGCGGGTGGGGGCCCGCTCGCGCACTTCGAAGGGGGCGACCTCGTTGACCGCGCGGATCGCGTTCTCGCCGTCGGCGTACTCCCGGGCCGCGGGGGAAAGGTCCGCGGGGTCCCACTCCTTCCGGAGGCCGTCGTCGATCCCGAGCGACCGCGCGAGCGGCCGCCACGTCGGGATCCGGAGGGCGTCCGGGGTCGCCGCGTGTTCGATCAGCAGCGACTCCAGCGTGTCTTGGACCTGATCCGTGCGCTCGATCGCGAGGACGCCCTCGACGACCTCGCCAGCCGCGATCGCGTCGGCGAGCGCCGCGAACGCGTCGACCGACACGTCGTGCCAGAGGTAGGTGTACTCGGGGTGGAGCGGGCAGTCGTGCTCGCGCGCCCACGAGAGCGCCCGGTCGACACCGGGGTGTTCGAGGTCGACGTGCGGGTCGTCGCGGAGCGCGCGGACGTCGGCGCCGGCCGCCTCGAACTCCTGGACCCACCACTCGGGGGCGTACGAGGCGGGCGCGAGCGGGTGGTTGTTCTCGACGAACTCCCCGTAGTTGACGAGGTACTCGCCCAGGTCGAGGACCTTCTCGACGCCGTTGCGGAGCTCCTTCGCCTCCTCGGGGTCGTCGATCCGGCGGACCTCGCCGTTCGCGAGCCGGACCGTGGGGCCCTCGATGGAGTCGACCGGGACGACGCCGTGCGCCTTCCCCGGCCGCTCGGTCTTGATCTGCGTGCCGGCCGCGAGGAAGTCGTCGACGATGTGCATCGTGGCGGGGTGGACGCCGCCGGTCGCGAAGCCGTGGTTGCGCGCCCGGCCGTACCGGAGTCGGAAGCCGCCAGCCTCGCTCGGGTGGGTGAACACGGGCCGCCCCGCGATGAGGTCGCGGAGGAACTTCTGTGAGGGGTCGGCCCGCGGCGGTCCGGCCGCGTCGTCGGCCGCGCTCTCGTCTCCCTCGGTGTCCGCCGCGTCGTCGGCTTCGGCGTCGCCGTCACCGTCTCCCGTGCCGCTCTCGGTGTCCTCGTCGGCCGCGGCGCCCCCGTCGCCCGCCCCGTCTTTCCCGATCGTCCCGTCGATCAGGTCCTGGAGCCACGGCCAGTCGACCTCCTCGAGGTCACGGGTGTACCGCTGGATCTTCGGGGCCTTCAGCGCGATCCCCTCGGCGGCGACGAGGCACATCCCGCCGCGCGCGGAGTTGGTGTCGACGCGTTCGAGGTCGCGGAACCCCGAGACCTCCTCGTCGCTCGTCGCCTCCCCGTCGAGCATGACGGGGATGTGCTTGGCGATGAACTTCGACTCCTTGTCCTTCGGCGTGTACTGGAGCCCGGTGTCCTTGTCGTAGAGGGCGATCTCCTCGGCGTAGCGCTCGACCTCCACGTCGCGGGGCTTGTACTCGTCGACGTCGAGCAGCGACCGGGCGTAGTCGGCGACGAGCACGGACAGCGCCTGCGCCGTCCCGCCCGCCGAGCGGATCGGACCGGCGTAGTAGACGTTGACGAACTCCGTGCCGTCGTCGTTCTCCAACAGCTCGACGCGGTCGATCCCCTCGATCGGCGCGGCGACGACCCCCTCGGTGAGCAGCGCGACCGCGGTCCGGACCGCCCCCTCGATCTTCCCCTCGCGGGAGTCGTAGTCACCGACGTTGCCGTCGACGAAGTCAGTGACCAGCTCCAGAGCCGCCTCCTCACGAGACATCTCGCCCTCCAGCTCGCGGACGCGCTCGGCGACGCCGTCGATGCCGAGGATGTTCTCGACGCGGTCGGCCATGTCGCGGGCGATCGGGATCTCGATCTCCGGCTCCGGGTCCCGGCCCTGCTCTTTGGCCGTCTCCGCGACATCCCACGCCTCGTCGAGCCGCTCTTCGATCCGCGCGAAGTAGCGCTCGTCGTCCGGTCTCATCGGGCCTCTGGGGTCCGGTGGCGCGGTCGACGGGTCACAGCCACAGGTCGAGGTCCGTCGCCTCGTCGTGCGAGCGCTCCAGCGGCTCGGCGAACGCGCGCAGGTGACATTCGCCGGCCCAGACCGTCGCCGAGTCGAGGTGCCCCGCGAGCGCCTGTCCGCTCGGCCGCGAGAGGACGGCGTGGGTGTGTGCGAACACGTCGCCCTCCAACAGCGAGACGTTGCCCACGCAGGCGGCCACCTCGAGCGGTTCGTCGAACGTCACCGAGCGATACTCGGTCTCGTCTTGGTCGTAGAACCAGACGTCCGCGTCCTGGACCGCACCGAGCGCCGTGAACCAGCCGGCCTCGACGTCTTCCTCGCGGGCGAGCGACTCGATCTCCTCGCGCCAGTCGGCCCCCGTTTCGAACCGCGCGACGTACTCCGCCGTTGGTTCGACCTCGCGGTGGTACATAGCAACTCCCCACGGCGGCCGGGGAGAAAAAGGCTTCAGTCGGACCGAGGAGGACGGCGAACTCAATTCGATATAGCGTTATGTGATACATCTAGCGACGACAGCGAGAGTCAGAGAGACGACAATAAGGCCGAGAGAACGCGTCTACACCGTAGAAACGGTGGATCTACAGAGATAGGCGGTTCAGTAGCTGACGGCGTTGCGACTCGCGGAGCGGAAAGAGAGGAAAGGCGTGGTCGGCGGGGTTCAGAACGGCGCCTGGGGGCCTTCGTCGTCGCCGTCGTCGTCGGTCGTCTCCCCGGGGAAGGAGGGAGACATCCCGCCGCCGCTGCTGGTGCCGCCGAGGTCGCCGTCGGCGCCGGCCGACGCGCCGGTGTCGGCGTGGACCGTCTCGATCTCGGGGATCTCTTTGACCATCCGGGACTTGATCGCCTGGATCGTCATCGGGGAGATGCCGCAGCCGGAACAGGCCCCGCCGAGCTGGACCGTCACCTCGCCCTTCTCGCGGTCGAGGTGGGCGATGGCGGCGCTGCCGCCGTGCATCTGGATCTGCGGGAAGTTGCGCCGCAGGAAGTTCGTGATCCGCTCGCGGAGTTCGTTGTCCGCGTCAGCCGTGTCCGTGCTCATGCCCGCGAGTTGGCGGGCACCGGGCTTATGCCTTTGGTTCGGCCGGATCCGCTCCCGTCGCGGGTCGCGTCGGACCCCTACTCCGGTCGGTCGACCCCAAGGGTCCGGTACAGTTCGGACTCGATCCGCTCGACGTACTCCTCGAGCGTCTCCTCGAACGTCTCGTCGTCGACCGCGACGGCGCCGCGGATGCGCTCGCGCGGGTTCTCCGGGAGCTCGACGCGGAACTCACCGTCCTCGTAGAACGGCTCCGACTCGTTGAGCACGGTCTGGTCGATGCCGTGGATCAGCTCCGAGTCGTACCGGTCGTTCATCTGGTTGAACGCGTTCTTGTACGCCCGCTGGAGCTCGTTGAAGTAGTGCGCGTACTTGTCCTCGAACTTCTCCGGGTCGAACTCGTCGGCCATGTCGCCAGCGAGGGCTCGGCGGGAAAAAAGCCGGTCGATCGCCCCCGAGACGCCGAAACGGGGGCCCCCTCGAACTCGCGGTTCGGGGAGAGATTCGAACGTGGCCGACAAGATAAATTATATGTCGCGATATAGAATTTGATCGGCGCCGGTCACCGGGTCAGAAGCGAGAGTCACGACTCGGCGGCCGACAGCGAGAGGCTCGAACGGCGGGCAGCGGCGGAGCGACGCACCACCGGCCCGCGTTCGGCGGGGCAGAGTCAGAGAGAAAACCGGGAGCGCGGCGATCGGGTTACTCGAGATCGAAGCGGTCGAGCTTCATGATCTCGCTCCACGTCGCGGCGAAGTCCTCGACGAACTTCTCCTCGTCGCTGGCGTACACGTCCGCGATGGTCCGGAGTCGCGCGTTCGAGCCGAAGATGAGGTCGGCGCGCGTCGCCTCCCACGCGACCTCACCGGTGTCGCGGTCGCGGATCTCGTAGACGTCCTCGTCTTCGGTGACCGCGTCCCACTCGTACTCCATGTCGAGCAGATTCGCGAAGAAGTCGTTGGTGAGCGCGCCGGGCTCGTCGGTGAAGACCCCGCGGTCGGAATCGCCGTACGTCGCGCCGAGCGCGCGCAGACCGCCGGCCAGAACGGTCATCTCGCTGGCGGTCAGGTTCAGCAGGTCCGCCTTGTCGACCATGAGGTCCTCGACCGGCTCGTCGGCGTCGCCGAGGTAGTTACGGAAGCCGTCGGCCTCCGGCTCGAGCGCCTCGAAGGAGTCGACGTCGGTCTGCTCCGCCGTCGCGTCGACGCGGCCGGGCTCGAACGGCACCTCGACGTCGTAGCCCGCGTCGGCCGCGGCCCGCTCGACGGCCGCCGTCCCACCGAGCACGATGAGGTCGGCGAGCGAGACGCGGACGTCGTCGTCGCGCGACTCGTTGAACTCGGTCTGGATCTCCTCGAGCGTCGAGAGGACGTCAGCGAGCGCCTCGGGCTCGTTGGCCTCCCAACTTCGCTGCGGTTCGAGGCGGATGCGGGCGCCGTTGGCGCCGCCGCGCTTGTCGCTGTCGCGGTAGGTGGACGCCGCCGCCCACGCGGTCTTGACGAGTTCGCCGGTCGACAGGCCGGACTCGAGGAGCGCGTCCGTGAGCTCGGCGACCTCCGCGTCGCCGACGGTCTCGTAGTCGGCCTCGGGCAGGGGGTCCTGCCAGATCATCGTCTCCTCCGGGACCTCGGGGCCGAGGAACCGCTCCGGCGGGCCCATGTCGCGGTGGATGAGCTTGTACCACGCCTTCGCGAACGTCTCCTGGAACTCTTCGGGGTCGTCGCGGAACTCCTCTAAGACGGCCCGGAAGTCGTCGTCGTGCTTCAGGGCGACGTCCGTCGTGAGCATCATCACGTCCTCCTTGTCGTCGGGGTCCGCGACGCCGGGCGCGGCGTCGTCGAGCTCGTCGTTCTCCGTTGTCCACTGCCACGCGCCGCCGGGACCCTTCTCCGGCTCCCAGTCGTAGGTGAGCAGGTTGTTGACGTAGCTCATGTCCCAGACGGTCGGGGTGGCGTTCCACGGCCCCTCGATGCCGCTGGTGATCGCGTCGGGGCCCATCCCCTCGCCGAACTCGTTGTCCCAGCCGAGTCCCTGGAGGTCGATGGGGGCGTCCTCGGGCTCCGGACCGAGGTTGTCGCCGTCGTCGGCGCCGTGGACCTTGCCGAAGGTGTGGCCGCCGGCGATGAGGGCGACGGTCTCCTTGTCGTTCATCGCCATGCGGCTGAACGACTGGCGGATGTTCTTCGCGGACCCTTCGAGGTCGGGCTCGCCGTTCGGCCCCTCGGGGTTCACGTAAATGAGGCCCATCACGGTGTTGCCGAGCGGCGCCTTGAGGTCGCCCTCCTCGTCGAAGCGCTCCTCGGAGGTCGTCTCGAACTCGCTCTCGGGGCCCCAGTCGACCGCGTCGTCGCCCCGGAAGTCGTCCTCGCGCCCGCCCGCGAAGCCGAACGTCTCGAAGCCCATCGACTCGAGCGCGACGTTGCCGGCGAGGACGATGAGGTCCGCCCACGAGAGCTTCTCGCCGTACTTCGTCTTCACTGGCTCCAGCAGCCGCCGGGCCTTGTCGAGGTTCACGTTGTCCGGCCAGCTGCTGATCGGGGGGAGGCGCTGGTGGCCGCCGGCGGCGCCGCCGCGGCCGTCGAGCGAGCGGTACGTGCCGGCGCTGTGCCACGCCATCCGGATGAACAGCGGCCCGTAGTGGCCGTAGTCGGCTGGCCACCACTCCTTCGAGTCGGTCATCACGTCTTCGAGGTCGGACTTGACCGCCTCGAGGTCGAGCTCCTCGAACGCCTCGGCGTAGTCGAACTCCTCGCCGTAGGGACCGATGTCGGCGGAGTTCTGATCGAGCAACTCCAGGTCCAACTGGTCCGGCCACCACTCTTGGGTGTTACTAGCCATCAAAAAATAGTCGCCCTTCTTTACGGATAATATTGTCTAATACGAGGAGACAATAATCGATATAACGGAGAGTTTCTATCGAGAAACTGAAGTTCTGTTTTCCGATCTGCGAAGTCGGCGTCGTGGACCGCAGCGGCGCTCCGCATGGCGTGCTCCGCCGAGAAGTGAGTGGCGACCCCGCTACGGATCGAGAAGTCGACAGTTCGATAATCATGTGTGAGAGTTCCACCCGAGGGAGGCGGGCGCGTCCGTTCGCCTCGCGGCCACTTCTGACTCCGCGCGGGAGCGTCGAGTCGCCGACGGCGCCGACCCGGGGTCTCGAAGACGGGCCGCTCAGCGGTTCAGCGTGTGGATCGCCTGCCCGCGAGCGTTCTCCGCGGCCTCCATCACCGCCTCCGCGAGCGTCGGGTGGGTGTGGACGGTGGCGGCCACGTCTTCGAGGGTCGCGCCCATCTCGACCGCGAGCGCGACCTCCGCGATCAGCTCCGACGCCTCGGGTCCGACGATCTGCCCGCCGAGGACGAATCCGGTCTCCTCGTCGGCGACGATCCGGGCGAACCCCTCGGTGTGGCCGGTCGTCATCGCCCGGCCGGAGGCGTTGAACGGCATCTCGCCGACGACGGGATCGAAGCCGGCGTCCTCGGCCTCGGCCTCGGTCATCCCGACCGTCCCGATCTCGGGGTCGGTGAACACCGCGGCGGGGACGGCCTGTCGGTCGAGCGCGGCGGGTTCACCGGCGATCACCTCGGCGGCGACGATCCCCTCGTTCGAGGCCGCGTGCGCGAGCATCGGGTCGCCCGCGACGTCGCCGACGGCGTGGATGTGCTCGACCGCCGTGCGCGTGCGATCGTCCGTCTCGATGAAGCCGCGGTCGTCCGTCTCGATACCGGCGTTCGCTACGTCGAGGCCGTCGGTGACTGGCTGACGGCCGACCGCGACGAGGATCTTGTCGACGCCGTACGTCGACTCCTCGCTGTCCTCCGTCTCGGTGTGGAGGAGGTACCCGCCGTCGGGCGCCTCCGACCACTCGCTCGCGCCCTCGCCGAAGTTGAACTCGACGCCGAGCTCCGCGGCGCGCTCCCGGACGATCCGCTTCACGTCGTCCTCGTAGGGGTCGAGGATGTCGTCGAGCATCTCGACGACCGTCACGTCGGCCCCGAGCTTGGCGTACGTCGTCGCCAACTCCATCCCGATGTAGCCGCCGCCGACGATCCCGAGCCGGTCCGGGACGGTGTCGGCGTCGAGCGCGTCGGCGGAGCTCCAAACGTGGTCCTCGGCGAACTCGAAGCCGGGGATCTGGATCGGACGCGAGCCGGTCGCGACGACCGCGTGTTCGAACGAGAGCGTCTCAGAGCCCTGCCCGTCGCCGCCGTGCGCGACGCGGACGGTGTCCTCGCCGACGAACGAGGCGGTCCCTTCGATCAGGTTCACGCCGTTCGCCTTACAGAGCTTCTCGACGCCGCCGGTGAGCCGGTCGACGACGCCGTCTTTCCACTCGATCATCTTCCCCATGTCGACGGCGGGGTCCGCGTGGACGCCCATGAACTCCGCGTTGCCGGCCTCGTGGGCGAGCCCGCTCCCCGTGATCAGCGCCTTCGAGGGGATACAGCCGCGGTTGAGACAGGCGCCGCCGTAGGCGTCCTTCTCGACGAGGGTCGTGTCGAGCCCCTCCTGTGCGGCGCGGATGGCGGCGACGTAGCCGCCCGGCCCCGCGCCGATGACCAGTACCTCCGTTCCCGTGGTGACATCTCCGACGACCATTATTCGTTGAGTAACAGCAGGGGGTTTTCCAGGTGTTCCATGACGGTGTTCGCGAACTCGGCCGCGACCGCGCCGTCGACGACGCGGTGGTCGATCGATAAGGACAACGGGAGCGTCGGCGCCGGGACGACCGTCGAGTCGTCCGAGTCGTCGAGGAACTCGGACTCGACGTCCGCGTGGTCGCGGACGACAGGGCGCTCCTCGATGGCCCCGAGCCCGAGGATCGCCGTCTCGGGGTAGTTGATGATCGGCGTGGCGTACTCGCCGCCGATCGCGCCGAAGTTGGTGATAGAGAAGGTCCCGCCCTGCATCTCCGCGGGCTTGAGCTTCCGCTCTCGGGCGCGCGAGGCGAGGTCGTTCACCGCGTCGGCCAGCTCGAAGAGCCCCTTCTCGTCGACGTTCTCGACGACGGGAACCATGAGACCCGCGTCGGTCGCGACCGCGATGCCGAGGTTGTACTCGCTTTTCAACACGATCTCCTCGTCGTCCTCCCGGAGCTCGCTGTTGAGGTACGGGTACTCCTTCAGCCCGGCGACGATGGCCTTCATCACGAACGGCATGTAGGTGAGCTTCACCCCCTCGGCCTCGGCCTTCGGCTTCAGCTCCTCGCGGGCCTCCACGAGCGCGTCGACCTCGGCGGTGTCGTGGTGGGTGACGTGCGGCGCCGTGAACTTCGAGCGCTCCATCTGCTTGCCGATGGTGCGCCTGACGCCGCGGTACGGGACGGTCTCGTCGCCCGACGCGGGAGCGCTCGTCTCGGACGCGTCGCCGGCGGTCACGGCGGGCTCCGTGCCCGGGCCCGTCTCGACCGGTTCCGGCTCGGGCGTCGACGCGGGCGACTCCAGCGCGTCAGCGTACGCGTTCACGGCCTCGGCCGTGACGAACGCCTCGCCGTCCCGGGTCTGGTCGGTCGGCACGTCGTCGATGTCCACGTCGCGGTCGCGCGCGGCCTTCCGCGTGGCGGGCGTCGCGAGCGTCGTCTCCCGGCCCGCGGGGTCGGGCCCGCCGG
>P_A23_Liq_3_FmtDRAFT_1000252_pt1 | contig 11590 bp, 28 predicted proteins | sample PonA233FremontCA_FD_10237 | JGI IMG/M metagenome (IMG submission 10237)
TCGCTCGCCGCCCGTATTGTGATCCACGTTCCAGCGACGAGGTTGATTGTACGATACCGACCGAAATTCGCCACGACCCTGCCAGCGCAACCGCCCGACATCATAACCTTCGTTTTGGCGTTCTTCTAAACCTTCTAGGTCGCTGTGGATTTGTTTAATGGCCTGTTGTGCGGCGTGTTGTGACGGTTCTGCGAAGGTCGGCCACTGGTCTGTCCAGTCGTTGAGTTTGTTATTCTGGTCAAACTCCGTTGGCTTGTCGTTGTAATCCGCGTTATAGTAATCCCGCACCGCATGGTTACGAATCTGCCGGAGAATGTCGATCTGTCGCCATACTTCGCTAGCGACCGCATCTGTGAGATACGCCCGAAAGCGAAGCGTTGTCTGCATTAGTCTAACTTTTCAACGGTGAGTTTCAGTTGGTCGCCTGATTCAAGATCAAGGCCGTCACGGACATCTTCAGGGATAGTGACTTGGCCACGATCTCTGAGTTTCGGATAACATTCCATCGTACTCAGTATGATTATTCTTACTAAATCGTGTTAAATATGTTGGTTGTCGGCTTCAGCCTCGGGATCAAGCCCTGAGGTAGTCACCTTGTCAGCTAATACACCAGAACATTTAGTTCAGCATAATAAACATAATGGAAAGAAGAGAAAATTGTTTATTGATATAATTGTTGAATGTTTATTACGATGGTGAACCCATGAGTCAAAGAAACGACACAAACCACACAGCTGAACAGCATCCAGATCCCGACTCTACTAGAACACACCCCGATTCTGAAACAGACAAACAAGAGGAGACTGTCCAAACAAAAACTGGCGAACACAAAATATCGGAAGATAACCCTGTCAGACTCGGACATTTTGGTTGTATCAGTACCTACCACACAACCGATTGCCGGTATGTCTCTGATACAGACCAACAGAGTATATGGCCACTAACAGAACAAGACCTTAGATACCACGAGGAATTAGAAGAATGTACGATATGCGAAACCGACCGAACAGACACGGAACCAAGTAAGTCGTCCGGAGACAGAACATGGTTCAACAAAGCAACTGATCCAGACTATACATAACCCTCCCATGAGCACACCCCAATCTAACACCTCAAATACAGATCTTTCCGAGGATGACTCTAAGCCAACCCCCTCTACGACAGCAAAATACAACACCGGCAAATCGACAACCGAAGAGCCACAGCCGGACGTATTTACGGAGAATGCAGATCAACTCAAAGAAGAATTCACAGACAGTAATAGTGAACAAGACACTGACGAAGACCAGGCTTCAGAACACAAATACGGAGATTTAATTGATAGATCAAATCGAACCCCCGTTCAAGAACAGACCGAAGAAGATGAGTACACACTTAAACCCGAACTAACAAATATAAAGGGCAACTACCACTCAGAAAACAGGTTTTTTCAGCGTGCAAACAATCACGAAGACGTTCCGAACCTCATCGAAACAGCATGGAAACAAGGGGTTAAGGTCAATATTAATCACACAGACATAGACAATTTCTATGGATATTATGAAGCTCGATATCATGAGCCAGCAGATGTTATTCTAATCGCAAATGAAGACGGAATGATCGAAGCAACTCTCACAAATTTCCCCGATACCGTCGAAATCGTAACAGACCACCTGCTTAGGTGTCCCAATGAATCTTGTGGGCGACTCTACAATAAAAAACCAAACAATGAATGCTGCCATTGGTGCGGCAGCCATGATGAATACGGACGGCTCAAACCTAAAACTGAATTACTTCCAAACACATCTCAATCCCATCACCAATGATATCAAAACTCACATCGCTTATTCAAGAACGGCACTACTGTTCAGAAAAACATAGGCAAGCAACAGCTGTATCAACTGGGGTAATGACAGGACGCCTGCCAAAATGTTCTGAATGTGGCCGAACACTACAAACTAATCAGTTCTCTCACGAGTTCAGAACTCATACGAACACCTCATTACTCCCCCCAGCCATATATCGAAGTTGGAAAACTATCGAATCAGCTATCAAATCATCACAAAATCTCATCGAAAATGTGTATAAACAACAATAGCTACGGTCTAAAACACAATCCAAAACCAAACTACTTGTTTATCTGGTGTGAAGAGTGGGATTATTAATATATGACTATCATTGGAATTGACGACACCGACTCAGCCGACAAAGGCATGTGTACAACGTATATCGGACATCAAATCGCAACAAAACTAATAGAGGAACACGGGGCAACAGCGAAAGCATATCTGGTGAGGCTCAACCCGGCTGCCAAACACAAAACACGCGGCAATGCAGCTGTCGCTATCCATTCAAATTGTGATCTGCAAACAGGAAAGGAGGTCACCCACCAGTTAGTGCAGAAATACAGTTACCCCGACGATCCTGAAACGAATCCAGGTGCCGTCATTATTGATGTCCCACCTGAGGGAGAACCCGACCGGATCAGAGGGATCAGAAATTTCACAACCCGAGCGATGTATGAACTACTCGAAATCGACGCTGTACCCCGCATAATCAATAAATACGATATTGAGACAATCATCAGCGAAGGCAACGGTCGAGGGCGTATCGGTGCAACCGCCGCATTAGCCGCACACGCCACTTTTGCTGATTTCACATATGAGGCGATCAGTTACCGACAAGAAGACAACTACGGCGACACACGCGCCGTTAACGCCGACTCTGTAGCACGAGCACACTACAGTCACTATCCAGAGATTTGGGACAACTACGATCCACAAACTGAGCAAACTGTCTGCGTTCCCGCTACCCCATGTCCTGTTCTGTATGGCATCCGAGGCGAGTCACGATCTACTGTCATTGAGGCAAGCGATATGATCGAAAGCGAACCAACAGTTGGCAGGCAAGTATTCGTAACCAACCAAGGAACCGACGCGCATATCAAAACGATCAATCCTGATGAGGTAGATAACAATACTGGATACAGGTTACGAGCCGAAGTTATTGAGGCACCCACAACAAAACAAGGCGGCCATGTCTTCTTTACTGTCTCAACAGCCTCAGACAAAACCACGAACACAGAAATGCTCCCTCAGGCCGATCACACCTTGCAGGTGGCGGCATTCGAACCAACCAAACGATTCCGAGAACCTGTCCGAAAATTGCGCGAAGGCGATGTAATCAGCTTATGGGGTGAATATGCAGATGAACTATTGAAGCTAGAGAAATTCGTAATTCACTCACTCAACACAACAAAGTTAGAAAACCCAACTTGCGAAACTTGTAATAAGTCGATGAGCTCTATGGGAGCCGATCAGGGGTATAGATGTTCAAATTGTCGGAGCACCACCGAAACTAAACAGGAAATCACCATTGACCGGAATTTGAATGAGTATCAATACGAGGTTCCACCTGTCGCTCGCAGACACCTGGCGAAACCCCTGATCAGACGTGGTGATCCACCATAATGCTACAGTGAAACTAAGTTAGAGGTGCATGGCCGAATCTCCCTGTAACCAAGTATGCGTTCTTGCAGAAGACAAAAATGGTACAAAGCGGTGTGCCAGCTGCTTGCGAACGCCAGCAGAACTCAATTGGAATGACCTAACACCCAAACAACAAAAAGAAATTATAACCCGATCACCTTCAGATATCTTCACTGACTAGTAGTATTTGTTTTTGGAGAAAGGTGAAATGGCATACGAAATCGCAGATCCAGATGTGGTAACAGATTTCGAAGAATCAATGGCAGAACGGATCAACGAGACACTATTCAACAAGTACGATATCCCCCTTGACAGCTTCCTCATCACTGCTAACGGTGATGGAGACTTCAACTTGGAACTGACAGAGGATATCGAATCAATCAAAGACCAACTTCCAACAAAGATACCCATCAATCGTCAATAACTACAGTTTAGAAACTATACAATAACCTACTTACACAAATATGCCTGTTACAGTTGTCAACGAAGAAAAAGCCACAGAAGCAGAAGTAGCGGCAGCAAAACAACTCGAAAAACAAATGCTCGATGAGGTCAACGGAATGGGAATCCCTTCCGATATGATCCACATCAAAGTGAAAGGTGACAGAGAATTACTCGTAAAATGTGATTACCCCGGAGCCAATACAAAGTCATTTACGAAACAGATCCCTCAACAACTTCTCGAAGAAACAGCCAATAACTAACCTTAATTTCCCATACTATGCCAGCTGAACACGACCAAATAGAGCGCGTGATGTTAGATATCGAAACACTTGGGACAAGCCCCGGAGCAGCTGTCGTTGCTGTCGGAGCGGCCAAATTTAATGCCGATCAACTCAATCGGTCTACCCCACCGGGAAAGACACCATACGAGATCATCGAAGACACTTACGAACAAACTATTTCGATCAATAGTTGTGAGGAAGCAGGCCTTACGTTAGATGGCGATACTATCGAGTTTTGGCTCAGCCAAGATGACGAAGCCCAAGAGACAATCATCGGTGGGGACGATCTTGAAGCCGTTCTCAGTGATTTCTCAGACTGGTTCGGTAATGCAGACGAGATTTGGGCAAACGACCCAACCTTTGATTGTGTGCTTCTCTCAGTAGCCTACGATGCAGTAGGCGTAGAGAAACCGTGGGATTACTCTCAACGCCGATGCTACCGAACGATCAAAGAACTCGGAGAGAAACCTGCTATTGACCAAGCAGGCACAAAACACAGTGCCGTTGATGATGCCGTATATCAAGCCCGAGTCGCCGCAGAGCTACTCTGCCAACTACAAAACTAACCAACACACCAGAGAAAACCGCTAACCAACACAAACTCCATGAACATTCAAATCACGCAAACTAAGACAGTTAAACGAGTATCCGCGTGGAATCTCCACGATGATGCCGCCCTTGAATATCGAGAAACACTCGACACAATGACACCTCCCATCGAAGATCAGACTCCAAGTTGGGAGATCACCATTCCAGAGGAAGAATGGAGTGTCGAAATCGTAGCAAAAAAGTCTGAACTCCTCCATGAGCTATTCAAACGCTGCAGAGTGGCTATAGAAGACGGCGAACTCTCAAAAATGCCTGAGAGAGTAGCTGAATATGGCGAACCCGAATGGGTTGAGATGGATGACAACGAGATGAGCTCAACAGTCGCATATTTCGAAGGAGGCTACCGAAAGGGAGTATACAAGAAGATCGCCATTTGGCGCGGAACGGTAGATATTAACGAAAAAACCGGAGAAAAGGAAGTCGTATTATCAACCACTACAGACCCACCAGAATGGGCAAATTACGTTATCGAAGTATTGGTGGATGATGACCTAGAAAAACAGAAATTCGCTGAAACTAAAACCGGAGCTGAAACAAAGGCAGAGCGACTTACAGAAAAACTATAACTTCCGGCCAATTTTGTGTTGAGTGAGTAGTGGAGCAAACAAAATGAGCACATCATCACCTAACCGAACAGACAAGCGGCAGCAGGATAGCCCGACCGAATCAACATTCACAAATGCCAACAACATTACCGAAGATGAGTTAATTGCAGCAATCGCAAGCCGCCGCGAAGAGCCTATCGAAGAGGTTGCAGAAAAAATCAAACCAATGTTGGATCGGTTTGATGTTGATGAGATTATCGCCCAACAAACAGACGATATCTGGTTTTAAACATGATAGTATGACCCCACTTCTCGTCTCACTGTCTGTTGCAATCGTTTTGCTGTATCTGCTCGCTATCACTCGATTGGCGGTATCACTGATTAAAGAGCTAAAGAAAGATTTCCAGTAACCTGCCTGTGAACACGGCAACGACCGGGCCAGCGGAGGAGAACAGCACGACAACCAACAGACAGATCAATCCAAACTCATGTACGAAGGCCAATGCGACAACTGCGGAGTCATCGACTTTGAAAACGAACATCCTGACGGGGACTTCGGCCCCGAGTGCCCCGGTTGTGGGGCTGTCCTCCAGGCTGTTGTCGAACTGGATGATCCCGAGAACATAAGAGAAGATGCAATCGACTCTGACAGCCTCGAAGAAGCGAACGAAACGCTGTCGATGCTTGATGCAGAATTCGATCCAGCCGACGAAGCGAAAAAATCCGAAATGGTCTTGGAGCAAGTATGAGCGACAGCAACGCAAACCCGAACACGTAATAAAGCATATCAAACATCAACAATAAGAGTATAATACAATGACAAAACCAGATTCAACCGATGCAACATCCAGCAGGGAAGGAATAGAGCAATGACAGACGAAAAACGGCACATCGTGGAATTTCAAAACGAGCAGCATAGGGAATATTTTGTATCAGTGCATCAAAATCTTGATGAAGAGCTTAGTATCGTCTCTTCGACTTTAGCTGACCGTTTAGCTGTTCTGGAAGAAATGGTGCAAGCTTCTAAGCATTATTCATGGGCGCAAGATGATGAATTAGTATATCCACTCACACAATCAGAAATTGAAGGCGCAATGGTTTTTGTCCTGCTAGATGCGTCCACATCGACCTCACCAAACCCAACCACTTCTGCATTTTCCGGGGTGATGCAGAGCCTCAAAGAAGCACATCCACACGACCGTATATACGATATCATAGGTATCGAAGGATTTGACCTCAATAACAAATTAATCAATTCTCTCAACACAGAACAATGAGTAATCATACTACACCGCAAGACGAACAGCGGTATATCGTCTCTCACGGAGGTCATCGAACGTCGTCGTATCAGCAGACAGTAGTTTCAGCTCTGAGCGAAAAACACGCAATTGATCGAGGGATAACCGATCTCAACGGCATCAGCGGTAGAGACGCAGTTGGGGTACGAGAACTATGAGCGACAACAACGCAAGACCCGAACACGTAGGATTGCAGGAAGTAACGGGGGTTGTATGGACTGATGACGATGGAACACAATACCGACGGACAATTGAAAACGGAGAGATCGTAGATCAGGAGATCAACCAATGAGTGAGCAACCCAGCGGAGGAGTGAAGACAGAGTATTGGGTGACTGAAAGAGTCGGTGAGGGGGTTTCGCGGGGGATGGATACTGTTGTTGAAAACATACCCGTCGCAACTTTTCCCGGCAATGATCGTGACGCAGTGGCCAAATACTGTAACGAAGAATACGAGACATGGGTGTTCCTTGAGGAAGCCAAAATGGGAGATCCAGCCGAAGCTATCGTCTCAGAAGTAACGAGACACGGAGTTACCGAATGACTGGATCTGCTACAGACAGCGACGAAATAGAGAAAGATGAACAGCCTGAATGGTGGGTCAACATCCGAGCGTATGGCCCTGGTGACAAGCCGGGAGAGGCCCGCCATCGGCAGTACATTGTTAATGCAAAAGATAGCGACAAAGCAAAAGAAAAGGCAGTAGATAAGGCCAAAAATCACTTTACGAAGTCAATTATCGACAGGAGAGACAACTACGATATTGTGGAGGTGTCAGGGCCGCATGAGTGAGCAACCCAAACACGAAGACCCGCGATTGGTCGAAGTGATTGACAAACACGGGTTTAAAGAAGAAAGAACAGTCCTGCATCGAGCTGATGACGACGCTGGATGCTCAAAAAGGCCTGAAACTGACTCAAGAACAGATCTGACGACTGCCGCAGTAGCAGTCAACGACAAACTGTGTAACGACTGTGTGTGGCCCGATGGGGCTGAGGAGGTGCTGCATGGCCAATAGTCTGCAAAACGACGACAATCAAGACACCGGAGAACCAGTGCAAGAAGCTCGTCAGATGGCTGCGAAACTAATCGAACATTGGGATCATCTGGACGAGGAAGAAAAAGTCGGTACTGTGAGTGAGATCGTCCATCAACTCGCAAACGCCGAATCAGGTGAGAAAACAAACGAGGAAGAGTGGGAACATCACAACGAATCATTCGAGTACGATCCGCCGAGTCTCCCCGGAGATCATTGGTCGTCAGAGCAGACGCAAGAACTCGTAGACCGCGTTATCAGCCGACGTACCAACTGGTTCTGCAACCGATGCAGTGGTCAGGGGCCTATCAGCAGTCTACGAAAAGCACGTCGCCACGTTGAGAGCCAACACCTGTCCGACCTTCTCAAGCAATACGAAACGCCACGGGAAGAGCAACAAACCACCACAGACGGTTCTGGTTGCGACCATGATATCGAGGAGCGGCGTGAGAACAACAGCCAACTAGAGGAGTTTGAAGATGACTGATTCGGATACTCGACCGCGAAACGTAATAAAGCATATCAAACATCAACAATAAGAATATAATACAATGACAAAACCAGATTCAACCGATGCAACATCCAGTGGAGGACTACCGCAAGACCTTGACCCAAACAGACTCATGGGCCGAAAGTACGAGGTAAAGCTGTCCTACACTGTTGATTATCGGCTTACAGTGATTGCTGGGCCTGAAGACTGGCAGGCTGTTGATGAGGCAAAAGTAGTTGCTAATCCTGCTGGCTGTGTCGATGCCTCAGATTGGGATCTCGTCAACAAAGATGTCGAAGCCGTTGAAGACATTTGGATGTATGACCCACGCGCCCCAGAAGCGGCTGGCTGGTTAGATGAACCCCATCTGCCGAGCGACGACACGTTTTGGGACGACAGTCGGCACTTCGAGGAGGTTGATTGCGATGCCTAATCACGTAATAAATCATATCAAACATCAACGATAAGGGTATAATACAATGACAAAACCAGATTCAACCGATGCAACATCCAGCGAAGAGGTAAGTCAGCACATCGAACAATCCCGAAAGGAGTTGGATAAGGTTGATTGGGATGAACAGCCGATGGTAGTCAGACGGTTAGCCGAGGTTGCTGATGCAGCTTTATCTCACGTCTCACAGGAGATTGATTCCGATGCCTAACCACGGAAACGACCGAGAAAGCGGAGAAGACGATCAGAACCATGAAAGCACAATCATCATCCCCTATGTTATAGATCAATCAATTGACTTGGAATCATTATCATGGACAATCCAAACTGACGATAGTAAAACGATATATTGGTTCGATTACGAAACAGATCCCATGTTTGGATCTCCAATAAACAATAGCGGATTTATCACAACAAAGGATGAATTGCTCTTTGTCACACATAATGATGGTGGGCAAGACACAACAGCTAACAAAATTGATAATGGGTCAAAACAGCTGTATTTACCAACAACTGTTCAATACCGTTTATTAAATTTGTTTGATGACGCCCATATAATCGAAGCAGATCACCCAAAATACCATGAAAAAGATGTGAATGATATGGGTTATGGACGCAACCCTGCCCCCAAGAGATACCGCGATGAAATCCGTGAGCAAAAGCACGATCTGTATAAAATAACACTTCCTTATAGAAATGGATGGGTAAACGCGCATTTTAATCCTTGTCTTGCCAAAATNCCCGCCACGACTGACGCAATATCATGGTTTGCGAACATAGTCATGGAGGTTCAGCCTAATGTCTGATTCTACTACATCCCGAGACGATCCAGGGAGCGGAGAGGACAAGCAACCCGAGTGTTCGAGATGTGGAGATCAAGCTGTCGTGAAGGGCGAAGCGTGGTACCCGGACTACGGAACGTATGTGGTCTACGCCTGTATGCAGCATTCGGGGCAGATCGCAATAACCGGTTCAGTTTCAGGCGGTGGGTGCGGTGTCTGAACACGATCCAGAGAGCGGAGAAGAACAGGAATGCCGTGCCTGTCTTGGATCGGGTAAGAAGGCACTCGACGGTAGTGAGTTTGCTCAGGACTGTCCGTTTTGTTTTGGGACTGGTAAACGATGAGTAAGTGGGTTGAGCACGGGGTGGAGAACTCCCCCAGCGAGAAAATTCAGCGCATTGCAGACGAGATTGAGAGCGAATCAATCGGATATGTTGGAGAAAATCGAGACAGTGGAGGCTCAACAATGGTATCGCGTGATAAAATGATCGCATGGATAGACGACCTCAGAGACGCAGTTCAGGAGGTTAATTCCGATGCCTGATCCACCTGCTGGCGGTGACGGTCGAGACAACAGAGAAGACGAGAGCGAAAGACGCGACAGCCATCGGGTTAATCAGGGGATTGTCGGAGCCTTCGGAATCCAGATGCTCGCAACAAAAGTCGCTGATATCCGAGGGCAGATAATCTTCCTCCTTTTCGTCATTTTCGTGGCTATTATCGTTTGGTTGATGAGTGTCGGTTCTTTCGGGGGTGAGTCCAGTGCCGAATAATGCTTCATCCACGGACGCAGTAAAGACTATCAATCACCAATCATTACACTGAATTATGACAGACACTAACACAACCAATGATAACCCCACCCGAGAACTAAAACATGATTAACGAAACATTAGAAGCCCTTATAAACAAAGAATCTTGGTCGCCGTTAGCTGAAGTCTCCGTTTTTGGATTGGGATTACTCGGCTTCATTTTGGGGCTGACGCTCCTAATTAACCCTGTTGAACTGGAAATGCAACGACTTGCCGGGATATCATGCTTACTAAATGGGATTCTGGTTGTAGTATACTCAGACACAATCGTACCGCAAGCAGATCAGCAAGAAGAAGACACCAATGAGTAACCCTGATTCTACACTCGGACACGCAGTAAAGACTGATAATTACCAATGATAAGTAACTAATACAATGACAACAACAGATGCAACCGATGCAAGATCTACAGAAGAGGAACAGCACGACAACAGACAAGAAGACACAGAGAAAGCCATGAGTGAAGCCAACATCACGCCCGACGATGAACAGAACGAATATCAAGTTGCAGTCTGGGTCAAACGCGAGTTCATAATCCAAGTCAGTGCCGATTCCGAGCAAGATGCCAAAGATGAAGCTCGTGAGTTTGTCTGTATGGAACACGGAATCGCAACTCGTGATATCCAGTCAGCCACTCACGAATCCGTCCTCGATGGCGGACAACATCAAGTGTCTGTTTGGGCCAAACAGGAGATAATAGAGACTGTCACCGCAGAATCCGAGCAGAGTGCAGAAGAAAAGGCTCGTGAGTTTGTCTGCATGGAATACGGAATCGCAACCCGCGATATCCAGTCAACAAACGTCGAGGATATAAGATAGTGCGATGTCGAGATCTGATAGTCTCGGACAAGTAATAAAGTGTGTTAAACATCAACAATAAGGGTATAATACAATGACAAAACCAGATTCAACCGATGCAACATCCAGCGAAGGAACAGTGCAAATAGTAGACTGCGAAGAGTGCGGCGGAAACATCGACCCAACACAACCGGGTCACTACAAAAGCCCGGACGAGAGGTTCGTTCATTCGGTCTGTTTCGAAGAAGGCGAACCGTCGAAAGTTGTCGATATGAAGAAAAACCCGTTCAAAGAACAAACAACCGTTCAGTACGGCTGCGGCCACTTTAGCAAAGGCCCGCCGCTACACCTCCCCGAAGAATGTCCTGAGTGCGGGGTGCCAACACCATGACCTTACCAGATCCATCGATGCCAGCAAACCAAGACAGACCAGTAAGTGAGTATGATGTAGAGCACGCACTTGAGCGATGGGGCGATATCAAAGACAGAGGCCACCCACTCGGGCCTGAGAGGTCAGATCTATGACTGGCTCAGATGCGACACCGCGAGACGGGGACGAGCGAGCTAACCGAGATGAG
>P_A23_Liq_3_FmtDRAFT_1000257_pt1 | contig 11427 bp, 6 predicted proteins | sample PonA233FremontCA_FD_10237 | JGI IMG/M metagenome (IMG submission 10237)
CCAGCCGGTCTCGTACGGCGTCGGCTCGCACTCGCTCGCTGACGCGTCGGGCGTCGCAAGCGCCGACGCGCCGCCGACCGGCGACCGCGTGAGCGTCCTCACCGGGGCGAACTCCGGCGGGAAGACGACCCTCCTCGAAACGCTGTGCGCGGTGGCGCTGCTCGCATCGATGGGGCTGCCCGTGCCCGCCGACGCGGCCGAGGTCGGGACGTTCGACCGGATCGTCTTCCACCGCCGACACGCGTCGTTCAACGCCGGCGTGCTGGAGTCGACGTTGAAGTCGGTCGTGCCGCCGCTGGTCGCGGACGGCCGGACGCTCATGCTCGTCGACGAGTTCGAGGCGATCACGGAGCCGGGCCGGGCCGCCGACCTGCTGAACGGGCTGGTGACGCTCACCGTCGACCGCGGCGCGCTCGGCGTCTACGTCACGCACCTCGCCGAGGACCTGAGTCCGCTGCCCGAGGCCGCACGGATCGACGGCATCTTCGCGGAGGGGCTGACGAACGACCTGGAGCTCCGCGTCGACTACCAGCCGCGGTTCGAGACGGTCGGGAAGTCCACGCCGGAGTTCATCGTCTCGCGGCTGGTCGCGAACGCGGGCGACCGCGGCGTCCGCGCCGGCTTCGAGCACCTCGCGGGCGCGGTCGGCGAAGAGGCCGTCCAGCGAACGCTCTCGGACGCCGAGTGGGCGGCGAACGATGACTGAAGAGTCGGCGGACGACGCGGCCGGTCCCGACCGGATCCGGTCGATCGCGGTTCACCGCGAGGACGTGGCGAACGCGCTCGAGGCCACGCTCCGGAGCGACCGCGAGGTCGTCCTCCGCGCGACGCCGCCGTTCTCCGGGCGGATGCGCGCACGGCTCCACGCGCTCGACGCCGGCGGGAATGGAGGCCATAACGGGAACGGTGGTTCCGACGACGCACCCGCGCCGCTCCACATTGACCCCAGGGACCTCGTCGCGGACGTGCCCCCGTACCCCGAAGTCGACGACACGGCCGCCGAACTCCCTGACGCCGACCTCGAAACGCGTCGCGAGCGACACGCCGAGAGCGTCGAGGCGTGGCGCGAGACCGTGCGCGAGCGCGTCGGTTCGACGGTCGAGATCGAGGTCGACGGCGGGGTCCGCAGCGTCGACGTGAACGCGCTCGGGTAAGCCGAGCCGGAGACCGGGACCGCCCGACCTAGAGCCGAAGCCGTTCCACCGACGTGCCGGCCGCCTCGAACGCCTCGTCCGTCGCGGCCGCGACCACGACGGTGNCCGCNTCGGTCGCGGCGTCGAGGTCGACCTCGAAGGCACCGTCGTCGTCGGGCGTCACGAGCCGCGAGGTCTTTCGGGTGTGGACGGCGACGGACTCGGCGTCCGTCTCGCCCGCGACGACGACCGCGTCCTCGACGAACTCGGCCGTGGCGGTCAGGTCGGGGCCTGCGGGGCGGTCGCGCTCGACGTACCGATCCCGGACGACCGCCGGCGTCTCGACCGGTTCGTCCGCGTCGACGCCGTGCGCCAACCGGACGAAGCCGGCCATCGACCACGCGAGGGGGGTCGCCCCCCCGGTGCCCTCGCCGAACTCCCAGCCGTACTTCGTCGGGTGTTCGCGGTCCCACACCTGCTCGGGGAGCATCAGCCCGGAGTTGCCGAACCCGGCCATCGTCTCGAGCAGGGCCTCGGGTTCGAGCGCATCCTCGTCGGTCCCGCCGAAGGCGTCGGGGCCGTCGGCGCGGGCGCGCAGCTCGTACTCGCCGCGCTCGCCGGTGAAGATCGGCCAGAGACGCCCGCGGCCGTCGCCGGTCCCGGCCCACGGCGCGCCGGGGTCACCGACCGCGATCTCGCCGTACGCGTCGCCGACGTAGCGGTACCAGGCGGCGCCGTGCGGCGTGTCCACCCGGATCGAGTCGTCGACGACCGAGACGGAGTTGCGGACGACCGGGTCGTCGGCGGGCTTGATCCCCAGCCGGACGAGTTCGAGGAAGCCGCCGTCGATTATCTCCCGCTCGTCGTACGTCGGCCCGTCGTTGGCGATGGTGCGCGGTCGGCCGGAGTCGGGGTTCCCGTCGGCCGTGATCCGGATGTAGTACGGGGTCCGATCGTGGCGGTCGGTCCCCGTCGAGGTCGCGCACCACTCCTCGACGCGCGCGGTCCAGTCGTCGGCGAGCGCGAGCCACGCCAGCGCGTCCGCACGGAGGGAGTCGGGCGATTCGGCGCCGTCGCCGTCCGCCTCCTCGCGCCGGTCGGCCTCGGCGAGCGCGAGCGCCGCGCCGCAGACGAGGCCCGCTATCTCGGCCGCGATGCTCGACGGCGAGTAGCCGGCCTCCTCCTCCCAGCGCTCCTGTGCCGTCTCGGGACCGTTCTCGGCGATGTAATCGAGCGAGCGGGCGACCTGGTCGTACGTGTAGCCGGCGTCGTCGAGCGTCACGCCGCGCTCGTACAGCTGCCACGCCATCACCGAGGGGAAGCCGATGTTGTCCATCTGCTCGCCGCCCCACCGGGTCCGGCCGTCGATGTAGGTGTTCTGCGGGAGGAATCCGTCGTCGTCCTGCTGGGTGTTGTAGAGGTAGGCCAAGGCGTCCGCGCCGCGTTCGAGCTCGTCCATCTCGATCAGGGCCGTGAACACCTGATAGAGGTCGCGCGACCAGACGAAGTTGTAGCCGTAGCCGCGGTTCTCGGCGGCGTACTCGGTCTCGCCCCACGGCACCGACGGGCTGGCGATCCCCGCGCCGTCGTGGGCCTTGTCCTCGACGGCCGCCAGCGTCATCAGCGCGAACCGATACTGCGCCGCGAGGCCGGGGTCGCCGGCGACCGAGTCGGGAAGCTCACGGTCGGCGAGCCACGCGCGCCACGTCTGCGCGTACGCCGCCGCGGCGTCGTCGAACCCGCGAGCGAGCGCGCCCTCCGCCTCGCCGAGCGCGCCCGCCGTGTCCGAGTCCTCGGCGAACCCGAGCGCGACCGTGTCTCGCAGCGACTCGCCGCTGCCGACGAGACCGGCGAGCACGACGTTGCCGACCGCCTCGGGCGATTCCTCGACGCGCTCGCCGTCGCCGAACAGCGCGTCGGTGGCGTCGCCGTCGGCCGCGAGCGCGCTCGCCCAGTCGAACCCGTCGCCGCTCGCCAGCGCGAGCGCGGGGGCGAACGGCTCGCCCTCGTCGTCGACGAGCTTCCCGGGGTCGCGGTCCGGGTCGTCCTTGCGCGCGAGGAGGTGCGCCCCCGCGTCGCCCGCGACCCGCTCGGCGCGGTCGTCGGTGCCGACGTTCGCGATGGTGGCGTCGACGAGAGCGTACACGTCGTACTCGCGGGACCCCTCGAACCGGACGTCGGCGAGGATCGCGGTGCCGTCGGTGTCGACCGCGTACTCGACGGTGAGCGTCCAGCCGTGGCCGTGGCCGTCGCCGGTCTCGCGGATCGTCTGGACGTACGCCAGCGCGTCGTCGGCCGCCGGCTCGGTCGTCCGCTCGATCGTCTCCGTCGCCGAGACGTGGCCCGTCTCGGCGAAGGTCCGTATCGCGTACTCGGAGTCGGGGTCGGCCACGAGGAAGTCGAACGTCCGGACGTTCATCACGTCGATCCGGGGGAACCGCGCCTCGGTGAGGGCCCCCTCGGTGAGCGTGAACCACACCGGGACCGGATCGTCGGCGTCGTAGTCGGCGGGCGTACCGACGCCGAACTTGCGGCCCGTGGTCCAGTGCGGCGCCGCCTCCGGGCCGGTCTCGCGGTCGTGCGGGACCGGGAGTTCGCCGCGGCTCGCCAGCGTCACCGTGGCGTCGATGCGGAGCGCGTGGGACCACGCGATCGGCGTCGCGCTGTCGAGGTCCCCGTCGTCGAACACCTGCTCCGCGAACAGCCCGGCCTCGTTGACGAAGGGACCGTCCGGCTCGCAGAGGGCGTAGAGGTCGCGCGCGTCGGCGAACAGCGGCTCCGCGGTCCCGCCGCGGTCCTCGACGACGCCCGCGAGCGTCGCCGCCGCGGTCGCGCCCCACAGCGTCGCGATCGACCACACCTTCGCGGCGCCCTGCTCGGCGGTGCGCCAGTCGTCGCCGGTGAACCGCACGAGCCCCTCCACGGCGGACGTCTCGCGCCGGAGCGCGTCGATCGACTGCCGGACGTGGGTGTTGACGCGGTCGAGGAAGCGGTCGAACTCGCTCGCCGCGACAGTGTCGACCGAGCCGGAGCCGTCGGTGGCCGCGGCGTCGTCGGGCGCGTCGTCGTCGGCCGCCGGCGTCTCGTCGAGCAGGGCGGCGTACTCGGCGGCCGCGGTCGCGAGCGCGAAGGTGCTGGCGTCGGCGCGGCTGTCTTGGTCCTCCTCGCTCGCGCGCTGGAGGAACCGCTCCGTGTCGGGGTTCCAGCGCGCGTTGAGCCCGGAGAGCGCGGTGTCAGCGGCGTCGGCCGCGTCGGCCCGGAGTGCCTCGTCGACCGGCGCGCGCGCCACCGCGGCGAACGCCCGGAGGTACTCGGCGCCGGTGTGGGTGAACCGGCCGAGCGCGTTCTCCCAGCAGTTCTGACAGCGGCGGGGGAGCCCGTCGTCCTCGGTCGTCTCGAAGAGGAAGTCGACGGCGTCGGCGATCGTCTCGTCGATCCGGTCGCGCCACTCTTCGGGGAGGTCGGCCTCGCGGCGGAGGGTCGCGAGGAACGCGACGACCGTGGCGGGCTGGTCGAGCTGATCGTTCGGGCCGGGGGTCGCGTTCGCGCCCTCGATCCGGGCGTTCGCCCAGCCGGGGGCCACCTTCCCGGAGTCGGCCCACACGCGGTGGGGCCACGAGCCGTCGGCGTCCTGCGTCCGACAGAAGAAGCTCGCGGCCGCGAGCAGCTCCTCGTCGGCGTCGAGGCCGAGCTCCTCGCTCGCGTCGAGCAGCGCGGTCGAGACGGTCGCCTCGTCGCGGAACCACGTGTAGCCGTAGCCGCCGGAGGTGGAGTAAAACGGGTCGAACTCGGGGGCGGCGATCCGGCCCCCGGACTCCGCGGTGAGCAGGTCGAGCGCGCGGAGGTCGCTCGCGATCACCGACCGTCGCGGGGCGTCGGCGGGCACGTCCGGTCCGCGCCCGTCCGCGGCCTCGCGGAGGTCGTCCGCGTCGGGGTACGCGGTGGCGATGTTCGAGACCGTCTCGATGCGGCGCTGGCGGTCGACCCCGTCGGTGAGCGCGTCCTTCGCGTCGTCACCGGTGTCGCGGGCGGCCCGGCGGTCGACGACCGCTCGCCCGGCGAGCGTGACGCGCTCCGTGCGGCCGTCGCGCTCGAAGGGGGCGCGGACGACCACGTCGGGAGTGAGCCGCGAGTCCTCTCGTCGGTCGATCTCGCCGCGGTGCGGGAAGCCGTCGTCGGCCTCGCCGAGCAGCTCCGGAATCGTCCGCAGGCGCTGGCCGTGGGCGTTCGAGAGCCCGGTCGAGGCGGTGAGGAAGTCGTGCTCGGTGCGGTGGTACACCTCGACGACGCCGCCGTCCTCGGGGCCGGCCCCGTCGTGGACCATGTTACCGACGCGNCCCTCGACCATGTCCGGCGAGAACGCGTAGGCGGCGACGANCTCGGCGTCGGCGGGCGGTGATCCCCGGAGTTCGACGTGCGTGAGGTGCGTGTCGCTCACGACGAGGTCGAACTGGTGGATGGTGTAGCGGCCGGCGTCGTACTCCGTCTCGACGAGCGGCGTGTCGCCGTCGTAGTGCTGGCGGGTCGTCTCGAGGTCGTCGAACCAGCGGACCCCGCGCCCGGCGGTGATCCCCATCCGCAGGCGGTCGGCCCCGCCGACCTCGGAGAGGGAGTACGAACAGTCGTGGACGGTCCCGTCCGGTCCGACGTGGACCAGTCGGCCGTCGTCGCCGGTGAACGCGCCGGCGGTCATCGAGTGTTCCGCCGGGTAGCGCTCCCCGCGCCGACGTTCGTGCTCCGTAAGGGCGGTACGCAGTCGCATACCCGCTCTGCGACTGCCGGAGTAAAAGCCTTGACGACCGCGGCCGGTATCCGAACGGACGCTGCGCGACGCAGATCTCACCGAAACAAGAGCAACACCGAAGGCCCCGGGCGTTAATTGGCGTCACATGCACCACCCCGGACCCCCGCGCTTCCTCGCGACCGGCGAGCAGACCGAACTGGCTCCGCGAGACCCGAACCCCGACGCGACGTACGCCTGGCGCGTCGCCGACGCCCCGCCCGGCAGCGAGGCGACCGTCGGCGACGACGCCGTAACGGCGTTCACGCCCGACGTTCCGGGCCGTTACCTGCTCGGGCTCGACGCGCCGGACGGCGACCACCTGCTCACGGTCCGCGCGTTCCCCGCGAGCTACGAGGGCGTCGACGTCGCCGGCGGCAGCGGGACCGCGATACGGGACCGCGACGCGGACGACGCGCCGGTGGACTACGCCGCGCGGGAGCGGCACGAGGGCGTGGGTCGGCCGCGGGTCAGGGTGGACGCGAGCGTCGCGTTCGGCGACGACGCCGAGTCGACCGGCGGCGAGACCGGAGGGGAGGAGACGCGCTCGGGCGCCGGAGAGGCGGTGTTCACCGCGACGCCGACGCCGAACCCGGAGTCCGCGTTCGACGCCGACGACCTCTCGGTGACCTTCGTCGTCGACGACCGGGACGTCGAGACCGCGGTGGCCGACGGCCGCACGAGCCCGCGAGACGCGCTCCGGGTGAGCGACGGCGGCCGCGAACTCCGCGTCCCCCTCGACGCGGTTCCTGACCGCCTCCGCGTTCACGCCGTCGCGGTCGCGCGGGACTCGGGAGAGGATCCGCGCGTGAGCGTCGCCGACGCGGCCGCGGTCGAGCGCGCCGGGGACGGTCCGCCGGGAGCGACCGACGCCGGCGGCGAGGCCGTGCTGACCCCTGACGCGCCCGACTTCGAGACGCTCCGACTCAACGACCCGCCGGCGTGGACTCGCAGCGCCTCCGTCTACGAGGTGTTCGTCCGCACCTTCGCGGACGCCGACGAGGGCGCGGCGTTCGACGCCATCGCGGAGCGGATCCCCCGGATCGCGGAGCTCGGCGCCGACACGCTCTGGCTCACGCCGGTCCTCGGGCACGACGGGAAGCCACACGGCTACAACATCGTCGACTTCTTCGACACCGCCGACGACCTCGGCGAGCGCGAGGACTTCGAAGCGCTCGTCGAGACGGCCCACGACCACGGGATGCGCGTGCTGTTCGACTTCGTCGCCAACCACACGGCCCGCGACCACGAGTGGTTCCGCGACGCCTACCAGAATCCGGAGTCGCCGTACCGCGACCGCTACGAGTGGCAGGAGTCCGGCGAGCCGGGGACCTACTTCGACTGGGAGCTTATCGCGAACCTGAACCACGCGAACCTCGACGTGCGGCGGTTCCTCCTCGACGTGATCGACGAGTGGGCCCCGCTGGTCGACGGGTTCCGCTGCGACATGGCGTGGGCGGTCCCGGACTCGTTCTGGCGCGAACTCCGCGACCGCGTGAAGGACATCGACCGCGAGTTCCTCCTGATGGACGAGACGATCCCGTACATCCCCGGCTTCCACGAGGGGATGTTCGACGTCCACTTCGACGCGACGCTGTACTTCCAGCTCCGCCAGGTCGGTCGCGGCGCGGAACCCGCTTCGAGCGTCCTCGACGCGGTCGACCAGCGCGCGGAGATCGGGTTCCCCGACCACGCCGAGTTCCTCCAGTACATCGAGAACCACGACGAGACGCGCTACCGCGTCGAGTGCGGCGACGCCGCCGCGGCGGCCGCGGGCGCGGCGATCATGACGCTGCCCGGCGTCCCGATGGTGTACGCCGGCCAGGAGATCGGTCAGCGCGGCCGGCGCGACGCGATCGCGTGGGACCACGCGCGCGAGGAGGTCCGCGACCGCTACGAGCGACTGCTCGCGACCCGACGGGACCACCCGGCGCTCGGGCCGGAGGGCGACGTGTCGCGCGTCGGCTACCACGTCGCGAGCGGCGACCTCTCCGAGCGGCCGATCGTCGCGAGCGGCGACGTCCACCCGGACGACGTGGTCGCGTTCCGCCGGCACGACGGCGACGAGGACCTGATCGTCGTTCTCAACTTCGCGCCCGCGGACGCGAGCGTCGCGATCGATGTCGCTCACGGCGAGCGCGACCTGGTCACGGGCGAGCGGTGCGTGGTCGAAGACGGCGAGGGCACCGAGCGGGTCCGCGTCGACGACGTGGCGGTGGTGCCGGTCGCAGAGGAGTGAACGGCGGGCCGGAGAGTGGCCGTCCGGTCGCGGACGAGTGAGCGGCCAGTCGTGACGATCTCCGCCGCCGCGACGCGATCCCCGGACGCAACGTTTGAAGTCAGTGGGGGGCGCAGGGTGGCCTATGCGATTCGACCGCTCCGACGGCGTCTTCTGTCACGTCACCTCGCTACCGGGGGCGTACGGGATCGGCGACCTCGGCGAGGGCGCGCGCGACTTCCTCTCGTTCCTCGGCGACGCCGACGTCGACCACTGGCAGATCTGTCCGATCGGGCCGACGCTCTCCGTGGCCGGGGAGTCGCCGTACCAGTCGCCGTCCGCGTTCGCCGGCAACCCGCTGTTCGTCGACCCCGAGGGGCTCGTCGACGACGGCTGGCTCGACGAGGGGGACCTGCGGCCGGTCCCCGACTTCCCGACCGACCGCGTCGACTACGACGCGGTCCGCGAGTACAAGCTCCCGCTGTTGCGGACCGCGTTCGAGCAGTTCGAGGAGCGGGCGACCGAGGAGGACCGCGCCGCGCTGGGCGCGTTTCGCGAGCGCGAGCCGTGGCTGGCCGACTACGCGCTGTTCAGGGCGCTCTCCGACGCCCGCCCTGAGGACGTGTGGACGGAGTGGCCCGCGCCGCTGCGCACGCGAGACCCGGACGCGCTGGCCGAGGCGCGCGAGGAACACGCCGCGGAGGTCCGGTTCCGCGCGTTCGTCCAGTGGACGTTCGACCGCCAGTGGCACGACCTGCGCGCGGTCGCCGCCGATGAGGGCGTATCGATCGTCGGCGACGTGCCCATCTACGTCGCGCTCGACTCCGCCGACGTGTGGGCGAGCCCGGAGGCGTTCCGGCTCGACGAGGGGAACCGTCCGACTGCGGTCGCGGGCGTGCCGCCGAACGCCGGCGATTCCGGCCAACGGTGGGGGAACCCGCTGTACGACTGGGAGCGGCTCGCCGAGTCGGGGTACGACTGGTGGCTCGACCGGTTCCGTCGGCTGTTCGACCTCGCGGACGTGGCGCGGCTCGACCACTTCCTCGGCTTCGTGAAGTACTGGGCGATCCCCGCCGACAGCGACGACCCCGCGGACGGCGAGTGGCGCGACGGGCCGGGCCGCGACCTGTTCGAGGCCGTCGAGCGCGAGCTCGGCGCGGCTCCGTTCATCGCCGAGGACCTCGGCTTCGAGGACCCGGCGATGGACGAGCTGATGGCCGAGTTCGGCTTCCCGGGGATGCGCGTCCCGCAGTACGCCGACTGGTGCGCGGAGGGGAACGAGTACCAGCCGATGCACTACGGCGAGGGGGTCGTCGGCTACACCTCGACGCACGACACCGACACGTGGGCCGGCTACTTCGAGGACCTCCCCGCCGAGCAGCGCGACTGCTTCCGGTACAACGTCGGGAGCGACCCCGACGAGCCGCCCGAGTGGGCGATCATCGACGAGGTGTGGAGTTCGGACGCGATCCTCGCCGTGGCGACGATTCAGGACCTGCTCGGGCTCGGCAGCGAGTCCCGGTTCAACGAGCCCGGGACGCTGGACGGCAACTGGGAGTGGCGCGTCGCCCGCGACGACCTCGACGACGCGATCGCGGACCGGCTGTGGGAGCTGGCCGGGAAGCACGTGCGCTAGCGCCGTGACGGGCGCCCTCCCCGACTCGCCACTCGTCCACGTCCTCGTGATCGCCGCGGCGACCGCGTTCATCTGGCTCGGGAGCGGCTGGTTGGAGGAGGCCGCCGAGACGCTGTCCGGGTACTACGGGCTCCCGGAGGTGGTTCAAGGGTCGATCGTCGTCGCGGTCGGATCGAGCTTCCCGGAGCTCGTGAGCGTGCTGGTCACCGCTCTCACCGGCGTCTTCGACATGGGCGTGGGCGCGCTCGTCGGGTCGGCCATCTTCAACGTTCTCGTGATTCCCGCGGCCGCCGGACTCGGAGGCGAGGACGAGCTGGAAGCCAACCGGGCGATCGTGTACAAGGAGGCGCAGTTCTACATGCTGGCGGTCTCCGCGCTGGTCGTGACGTTCGCGCTCGCGGTCATCTACTTCCCGGTGTCGACGGACCCGATCGTCGGGACGTTGCCGCGCTCGCTCGCGGTCATCCCGCTCGCGCTGTACGGTCTCTACCTCTTCATCCAGTATCAGGACGTCGACGACGCGGCGATAGACCGCGTGCGCGAGGGGATCGACATTCGGCGCGAGTGGGCGAAGCTCGGCGGCGGGCTCGCGGTCATCGTCGTCACCGTCGAGCGGCTCGTGGCGTCGGTGGAGTCGCTCGGCGTCACTTTCGGAGTCCCGGAGTTCCTCGCCGGCGTCACGGTCGTCGCGGCAGCGACGAGCCTCCCGGACACGCTGGTCAGCGTCCGGACGGCGCGCGAGAACCGGGGGACGACGAGCCTCGGAAACGTCCTCGGATCGAACACGTTCGACCTGCTCGTCGCTATCCCGCTCGGCGTGCTGATCGTCGGCGAGGTCGCCGTCAACTTCTCGACGGCGGTGCCGATGCTCGGCGTGTTGACGGTCGCGACCGTCCTGCTGTTCGTGACGCTCCGGACGAGCCTCGCGCTCAACGAGCGCGAGTCGTACGCGCTGCTCGCGGCCTACGGGCTGTTCGTCGCGTGGGTCGTCGCCGAGAGCGTCGGCGTGACGAGCGTGCTCAAGGGCGTGTGAGTCCTCCGGCGGGATCGGCGCCGGGAACCACTCGTCGGCCCCGGTGCGTGAGACGGCGGCTCAGTAGGAGTCCCGCCCGATGATGAGGTACAGCAGGATCCCGAGAAGCGGCGCGAAGAACACGACGAGCGCCCACAGGATCGGCGGGTGCTCGCTGCGGCTCTGCGCGTCAGAGTACGTCCACACGATCATCGCGAGGTGGACGACGAGGAACCCGAGACTGACTAAGAGGGCGATACCGGCCGCCGCGCCTTGGAGGAGCAACGGGGACATGCCGGCTGACACCACGACGCCGCGCGCAAAGTGTCTTCGGGATCGGAAGGCGCTCCCGGCGAAACGGCTATGAGTGACGGATGTGAACGGTACGCATGGTCGGTGTCGTGCGCGCAGCGGGTGCCACGACCGAGCTCTGCTGCGGCCTCGCGCTGCTCGCGCTGTCGCGGACCGACACCGAGGGGGTTCCGGCGGCACCGTTCGCGACCGGCTTCGCGGTCGGCTACCTCTACCGTCACGCGCGGGCGACCGCGGGCTGTCGGCGGTTCCGCGGCGGCCCGGCACGAAGCCTCGGGATCGCGCTGGCGTGGGCGGCGCTCGGCGTCGCCGCCGAGCGGTCGATCGACGGGAAGG
>P_A23_Liq_3_FmtDRAFT_1000258_pt1 | contig 11426 bp, 7 predicted proteins | sample PonA233FremontCA_FD_10237 | JGI IMG/M metagenome (IMG submission 10237)
GTGGTTATCGTCTTGGGAGGTTGGTTCCTACAGCGGGTGCCGCTTGGCGGTGTCGCTCATCACACTCTATACCTCTGTGGGGGTCACAACGTCGTGATCAGTTGTTTGTAGCTCTACCAGCCGCCCGACCAACGCCTCGTCGAAGACGAGTTTCTGCTCGCCCCGACTGTCTTTGATTTCGACCTCGTCGTTTCCCAGATCGGCGAGGATCTCTCGTACCCGACTGCACGTCTGGGAGTGACCGGTATCGAAGGCGGCGTTCAACACCGTCCGGAGATCCTTCGGCGTCAGCACCCACCCGCCAGGCGTTTTCGTTGCATACTCGGTGATGTCTATCGCTACGAACCGCGCCCGGCGTTGGTTGGCCGTCAGTTGGGTTCCAACCATCTCGTTGGACATCGCCACAACCTGCTCGAGAGGTGTCTCCATCTCGACGGTGGGCTCGGCTGGCGGCTCGTCGGTGATTGCTTTGAGCTCTGCTCGGAGGTCGTCCAGTTCGGCATCGAGATCTGTTTGCCCCGGCTTGGAGGTGATCGCTTGGCCAACCGGAGCTCCCGAAATATGCAGTGAGCCAATCGGATCGGTTGGGTCATCGATCCGAATTTCGGGTTGGGCTTCCAGTTCGTCGATACGTGCTCGGAGGGCCTCGTTGTCGGCCTCAAGACGTTGGGTTTCGGCTTCCAGCTCATCGACACGAGCCTGCAGGTCGTCGGTTTCCTGTTTGGTGGCGGTGAGTTCCGTTTCGAGGCGATCAGTTTGGGCCTCCAATTCCTCGATCCGGGCCTCCAGGGCTTCGACATCCGTCATTACCCTTCACCACCTTTGTCGGCGGTTGATCCAGTGATCGCAGAGCATCGGGCAGTCAAGGCGGTCATTGCGGCCGTTAAGCCATCGAGGACGATCCCACCAACTCGGGCGGGTTCGGTGGCCGCAACAGAAATGTCGGCGTGGTCAGGGCGAATCTGAATGGTTGGGTCGCCGTCGATACTCACGGTGGTGGTGTCAGTGTCGACGACTAGTGACGGCGACCGGCTAGGGGCGGATTCGTGGGATGGACAATCGACCATAGAAGTGCCACCATCGGTACGGATGTCGTCGGAGTCGTCGGTGGCTGACTCACTCTGTAAGGTCGACAGATCCAATGTTGCGTATTGGTGTTGTAGCTGTTGGAGGACTGCCACGCCTGCATCGGTCAGTGTTGTCCGGTTGACTTGATAGTCATGTGGGTCAGTTTGGCGAACGATTAATTGCTTGTCCTCAAGTACGTTCAGGATGTGATAGACGTGAGCGGTGTCGATTCCAGCGTGGGCGGCGATCTGGGTGCCTTTCGGGGGGCGACCCTCGTGTAGCTTGGCGATCGCCGCCAACACCTCCCGGCGGCTGGCGGCGACGTCAGTGATATTTATCCCACCGTTAGTGCAGAGATCGTCATCGAGACAGCGATTTAACCAGGTTTGGATTTCGGTGGTGAGTGCCTCATCATCAGTGGTCTGGATGTAGGTTTCGATGGCTTCTCGGGTTGCTGAGTCGGTCTGTGGGGTCAGAATGGGCCCCTCAGTGGGGAAACCGTCGACCGTGACGCGTGCGCGGGTGAGTTCGTCCCATCGGTGGCTTCCCCCGACATGTTGATACAGTTGTTCGGCATACAGTGGGGTGACCACCCTGCTCTGGATGGTCGTAGCATTTGACCCCACTACTGGCACACTATGTTTGCGCCGCCGGCCAATGTTTGGCTGGCGTCGTCGTTGATTGGTGAGCGATGCCTCTGTCGTGACCGCCGTTCTTTTGACGGCCAATGTGGTTGTTAGCATTGGCGTTGATGCGTTACGCCTGTTCTAGTCGGGTGGCACCCCGACTGGACAACATCCTTTACTCATTATTAGTCAGGCTTTACCGCATATCTGCACTGTTGTATGCAAATCATAAAATGTTTTCTCTGTTCAAAGCAAATAAGAATATAACCATGCAAAATTGCACACATAAGGGAATTGATTGGACGATAAGTCTTACAGGGTTCGCTGAAAACTCCCTTACAATGGGGAAAGAAGAGCGTAAAGCTCAGGTTCTAGAAATGCTGGCGCGCTCAAATTTAGCTCTGACGCCGTATGTTTTGTTTAGAAATCTCAAGATGAATGGAGCTACATTCGAGCGGCGTACGTTAGCAAACTACCTATCAGAGCTTCAAGAAGAAGATAGGGTAGAGAAACTCGAACAACCCGGCAATGCTCTCTATCGCATTACTGACTCTGGTCGGGACTCGCTACCTGAGGCCTAACCTCTCCTCTGCATATTTGCATAGAACAACGAAAATGATAAGTGGGTAGAAATCCTTCTATAGGTTGACCACACTCAGCTCATAGGGTAGTTTGATACCAAGACTGCCCGCCTGCTGATGACAGGCGAGCTGGGTTGTGCTCTCAACCCATGGTACTGAAGGTAACCGCCGAACTTGAGCGTTCGGCCTCGATGGATGAGCAAAACGGGTTCAACGCCCGAGACATCTTGACTGGTTCTATTGACGACACGACAGTCCGCCAAGCTGTCTTGGCTGGGAGGGCTGATCGATGAACTGTACTGTCAAACAGCGTAACAAAGCACGACGACTGATCCACCAACTGGGCGATCGACCGGATGTGATCGGAACAGATCTCATCTCGCCAGCGACAGACCCCTCAGGTCAGTGGGCTATTGAGATCGCCTTGGATACAGAGGGGCTGCCACCAGCGATTATCCAATTACTCGCTCAAGCTGAGATGACGATTCGAGATGTGGGGCCACGACACTCGTGGTGGCACTGCACCGTCGAGGTCTAATTAACTCAATATCGATGGTACAGTTGCAGAAATATACCCAATTTTTGGCTATGATTATGACCCGTCAGTGCCAGAACTACTCGCAATCAGAATAGGATCTTTCCCTACACACTGTCTTCGGTTAGTCGGTTTCATGTTGGTCGAATCTTGTTATTGCTAACGACCTGGCTGTATCTCATCCAACTGCCGTATCGGCGGTCGGATCGCACGGTGCCGGACATCAATGTTGTCACCGTTGTCAAGTTGGATCTACTAAATGATTAAATCCTGCTCTTTACCGGTAAGCGAGCCAGCTCCATTTTTCAATATATCGGCAGTATGACCGTGTTCGCCATGGTACTGCTCATGATCGGGGTCAGTTTCGTCGGGAATATCGGTTCGAACACGATCTCCGACATCATACTGTGACATGGTTTCCAGTCGTTGCCACTTTGGAATCGGTTGTTTTGACGGCTGTGATTCGTGACGATTACCGCGATAATCACGACCAGATATGTTAAAAAAACTCTTGAATAGAGTGTTGGAGGCTGTCTTCTGTTTTCTACCGTCACTGGTGATCCTCGAAAGACGATTGCGATTCACAGTCGTCAGGCAAATACTGATCACGCTCTGTCTTAGGCAATGAGATCAGCGTCCAGTCATCGAATCCCTCCTGTTTGAATGTCTGAACAAAATCCGTGATCTGACTCACTCCCTGCTGCCGAATGATTGACGACAGCCCGGATTCACTAATGATCTCCCTATGACTCGACAATTAGATTTTAAGATTCTATATCCACAACTCTCAATTGGGATTTCAATTGTAAAATGTCGGTACGAGCTTCCGATTGGGAATTTCCTGTAGCCGTTCTATCGAAAGCTCATCAGCCGCAGAAATATCCCAGACGATGTCGAAGAAATCAATGGCAGCGTCAACGAATTGCGTTCGCTCGGTATAGAGACCACATTCAGGGTTCCAGTCGTAACTGTTCTCCATAAAATTCGCTGATCCAAGAAGTGCTGCTCCTTCTTTGGGTGCACCTACAGTCTGGAGTTTACCATGGATACCGAGTTCACCGATATCCCGGAAGTCCATGTCTGGTGTGACGCGCTGGTGCTCTTTGAATCGTGAATATGTGCGGATAGTCACTTGCTCTCGGTGCTCCTTAATTTCGTTCAGTAAGTTCCGTTGCAACCGTCGCCACTCCCAAGGCTCCTTAGTATGACGAGTGAGGAGACGTAGTTCGAAACCCTGTTCAATGAGACGCCGAATTTGGGCCACATACTCGTTGAATGTATCGTCATCGTAGGGAGTCATAATACGAAGCACCTTCTCTTTGATATCACGCTCAAGACCAATACTGAACAAGCGGTCGGTCATTGACGTGTACGGTTTCAACCCAGGTGAGCGACGCTCATGCCACCGACGGAGGCGTGCCTGCTCCTGACCGAGCCCTCTTGATTTGCCGGTGTAAGCGTCCATCTTGGTTTCGCCGAGTGCATCTGGATTGATGAGTGTGTATGTGAAGTAGGTCGGCGCAATAGCCCCACTGTCGATTTGTTCATAGTCCTGAACGACCATCGACTCTGTCGATCTAGGAGCAGGTGGGATCGACACCGTTTCTTGAGAGAGACTCTCAATGCGATTCTGAATCGCCGAGCAACGATCGATGAGATACGTTGTGTATTCGTCACGCATTGATTCCGCATCAATAGCTTTGGGGACAGTCTGAAACGCGGCAAATCCGTCGCTAATCTCACACTCGACGCCCGGAACTGATGAGAGGGTTTGATAGAGCGAATATGGTGTCACACTCGACCACTGTTCTGTGAGGAATCGCACGTCGAAGGGTGTGAGATTAGGATCAGCTGCGATAGTTGCGACAAGATTGAATGCCGCTTGCCACTGGTCTGTGTCTTGTTCGATGTCTTTCGGCGGATCGTCGAACCGAATGCAAGTCTCCGTCTCAACAAGTTCGACAGCTGACTCAGTCGTCGAGACAAGCAAAGACCGTACCGTATCGAACTCGTCTTCGTACGCTTGTTGTTGCTCACTCACTACATTCACGAGGTCTGTTTCATCGACTACTATCTCTGGAGTAGTAGCAAGGGTCGCGATCTCCACAACACCCACACCTCCCCTTTCTGGTAGGGATCCAGTCAACCGTTCTACGAGATCATCTACACACCCATCACTGGCGGATGAGATGACCTGCGAAAGGACTTTTTGATAGGCTTCTGCGACAGCTTTCTCTGTAGACTGTGACTGTTGGGCCGACAGAGCAGTGTCGATCCGGTCTTGATTTAGATCGACGCTATCGGGATAGATGGTCATGAGCCCAAGAGATGCTAACAAGGGAGCCAGAAGAACCTCATCTCCCTCATCGGCAAGCAAACTATCCAGTTCACGTCGAGGGATATTGTCGTCAATCTCACGGCACGAACGAAGTACCATCTGGGCAGGTTGGAGCCGAGCGACCGCCGCCGCCCTGATGAGTGGCTGTGGCTCGTCGGCGACTAATACCACCATCCCGAGAAGGGAGACAGTGTCATTTTCTACGAAGCCGAGTTCCGCGAGTAACCACTGATGTATTGAGATGACAGGGCCTACTTCTCGTTCGTCGTTTGTTCGAATTGTTTCAGCGCGGAGGTGTGGCTCTAATCGATCCCGAATCGGCGCACCAGTAGCCTGTGCGGCAAGCGCGGAGTAGACACTTTCGGCAGAAACCGCCCAAAGGTGTTCGGGCGATTGTGTTCGGAGCTCAGTCGCGGCGTGGAGTGGGTTACTCATCGTTTCGTGGTTGGAGTTGAAGATCGTGAGATAGCAGATTTAGTAGTTCCTCTTTAGCGAATGACTCGGGGTCGTTTTGCTCTACACACCCGTACTGGTAGAGACAGAATGGACACCCATTCTCGCAGTTGCATTTCGACTCGTCAGGCGAAAACGCCTCTCGCATAAGTTCGACTGCGCGTTCGAACTTCTCCCCATCATCCTGAGTCAGCAGGACGGTGATACCACTCCCACCTTCGTCTGAGTCGTAGACGAGTGTGCCGTCGTCCTCAATTGATTCCGGAACCTGTCGAACGCTTACTCCACCGATGTACTGGAGTGCGATTCGAAGGCCGTGTGCGAAGCCGTGTTCGAGTTCTTCGCTATCGAAGCGGACTCGGGCCGCCTTTGTGGAGAACTTCGTTGCAGGCCGGACTGCCTTGCTCTTTTCGACAGGATGTTCGACGTTATTCGTGCAATATGTCGAATCCCCAGTGTCCGCGATTGCTCCGTTGCAGCCCTCGACACCGCAAATCTCGAATATGTTTGGAAGTGGATCAGCACCACCATCCTTGTAAGTAGCCCAAAATTTGTTCGTTGAGGCTAGCAACGTAACGTCGCCGTATTCGAACTGTCCATGCACGGTTCCGTTCTCGTCGACGATATCTCGTGCGAACGTTGCCTCAAATGAGTCGCCAGCATCGGTTTCGACGGGCGCATATGTGTTCTGGGGCTCGGTGTCGTTCTGGTAGACTGACGATGGTTGTAGTTGTGCCGTGCTTGGTGTCGAACTGAGTGGGAGATCATGCTGATAGGCGATGACGCGCTCAGGGACTTGTGTGACAAGCGGCATCAGGCGCGTCCCACAGGACTCACACGTTGAGGTATCGCTGTCATACTCAGTGGCGCAGGTTGGACAGATGGCAGCGTCTTCAAATTCCTCGTTGATCCGTGCAGACTCTAATGGTTCCCACGACACTTGCGTCACGACGTAGGTTTCACTGTTGTAGAGATATGCAGCCGAAGGGTGGAGTTCTGAGAGTGCGATACGACGGCCTCGAGAGCCATCAGTAACCTGATCGAAGTCTTCGCCGACGAGTCGATACTCTACTGAGCTCCCGACCGACCGTAGCCCGAATGCCGTGGGACTCGATCGACTCAAGTAACTCCCGAAGTCCATGTCTTCAAGCCGATCGATATAATCGTACAACTGGTCGAGTTGCCGGTTGATCTGTTTTTGTTCCTCTCGAAGCCGCCGTTTGTCATCGCGATCCCGGGCCTTTCGTTTTTCACGCCGCAGATCACTCAGTTCGTCCTCCAATTCATCAATATCGGCATAAATGTTGTCCTGCTGATCGAAGTACAGATCGATAATGGTCTCTTCGAAGCTTTCGATATCCTCTGTACCGGAGAGTACACCCTCAACAATGTTGCCGTGTGTCTGCAAAACGGACTCGGCTACACCATCACAGTCGTCGCGCTGGCATTCCCCGCCGTAGCCTGCAGCATGTTTTCTCCCACAGCCAGAACAGACACTAAACGACAGGAGATCTTCTAACCACTCTTTGATTTCATCATAGTTATCGTTGAGAAGCGACCGTAGTGCTTCAAGCGGTGATTCGTCGTTTTGAATCTGAACTTGGAAGTTCGTAGATGAGAGTACGCCTGTAAAGGTCAGGATATCGTTTGGCTTGGACTCGGTGCGTGACGTCGGTTCGTTCTTACAGACGAGGAGATCCTCCAGACCACTTTCTTCACGGCGCCACGGCACCCATCGGGTCGTCGCCGCCCAGTCGAGGACAGCCCATGTCAGGGACTGGTGGAGCACTTCACGATTTACCTCGTTGAGCGGCACCTGTTGTGGGTCTGCAGCAATGAGTTCCTCGGGGTGCTCATGATAGTAGTAGTCGATCGGGTTCCGTTGGCTGACCGAATGGATCAATGAATTCCCAGAGGAACGTCCTGCGCGACCGATACGCTGCAGGTAGGAATTCGCATTCGGTGGCGTGCCATACAGGAGTAGCGTGTTGAGGTCACCGATGTCGACCCCGAGTTCCATCGCTGGCCCCGACGAGAGGAAATGCGGATATCGACCCTGCCGGAACTGGAACTCCAGTTTCCGACGTTCATCGCGATCGGTCTCACCGTAGTAGGCTCGTGCGAGGAGCATCATCGGATCAGACGCTGAGACCTTTTGTGCGGTTAAATTGTAGTGGGGATGTGAGAAATTCGATCGGTCTTCGATTGTGGCTTCGAACTCGGTTACGTCGTCGACTGCGGTTCCCAGAGCAACTTCAAGCGAAGTGGCATACTCTTCGCTGCTTGGACTGTAGTTCGTTGGTGTCTCCTCGTCGACGATAGCACACTCAATGTTCTCTTCGTCGACCATCACATATCGAGTGCCGTCTTCGTCAATACGGCGCAGAAGTCCACAACTGATGAGCTTGTCAAGATAGCCCCGTCCGCCTTCGACCTCGTCTACCAGGTTTGGTTCGTAGTGGTGATTCTGGCCAATGACCTCTTTGAGCAACTTACGTTCACCCTCCGTGAGTTCAGTGAGATCAGCGTCTACTCGGACGTCAATCAGTCCATCGTCGCTGAGTTGAGTAGTCCGGTAACGCTGACTATATTTCCCAGGGAATACGCGAGAGAGCAGTTCTTCTCTGAGGTACTCGTCGACTTCCTGACCGTAGGCAGTCAATCGGTCGTACATCTGTGGTGTGTTGCCACCCTCGCCTGCCAATTCGTCCTCATACTGATGGGCGTCGGCCAGCCCACACGCGATGACATCTGTGAGTGTCGCCCACCCCGCATTGTTAGCCTCGGATCTAACGCTCTCGACGAACAATTGGTCGAAAAAGAACGTCTCCTCTGGTTCACGGAAATTCCGCTCTAGTTCCTTCATATCCGACTGACTGTCGGCAAAGGATAGCATCTTGGATTCAGCGAAAGTACTGGGATCTGTACGGTTCGCGAGTGACCGTAATAGATAACGGCCCGTTGTTACTGCAGCGTTTGCCGGACCACGGAGCATTGAGTCATACCGCCGATTCTTTTTGTAGGTCTCCATTTGATCCTCATGATAACAGGGCAGTCCACCGGGGAATTTACTGGCATCTCGGATCCGACCAGCATCGTCGACGATACGGTAATTATTGTATCCCTTTGCCCGGTGACTAATCTCCGGGTCGTCGCAGTTGCAGTCATGCGGGCCATCTGGGAGGAACTCGTGGCCACAGGACTGACACTCTGCGACCATATTGATGTCGAACAGTGCTGACCGCACGAGCTTTTGCTTCCCACAGTCACATGATGACGGCGGTGTGCCGAAGTACACCTCATCACAGTCGTGGTCGCTGCACGTCCATCCCAAGAACCGTTTTGGTGTGAGATCGCCGTCACAATCGTCAGTGGTACAACCTTGCCCCTCAGGGTCTTCATAGATATTTCCACATTCAGTACAGTACTGGACGCCCTCGTCTGCCAGCGGCTCTAATGCTGTGGAGTCACACGAATGGCATTCGGGCTTTTGCGCCTCCTCGACGGTGAGTTCACCACCGCAACCAACGTTTGTGCAGACATGCTTGTCCATCGAATCGCCAAGCACCATTGCAGCTCCACAATCAGGGCAATCATGGTGACGATCGATCTTCTGCCGCTCGTCGCAGTCAGCACATTCGTAGTACGGTCGCCAGAAGACCTTGACCATCTCAGGGGTCTCACCATTGGCTGTCTCACACTGGCACTGCTTCCGACTGAAGTACTCAAACCGGCCTTCTTCTGAAGTCACTGTATGGGGTGCCAGCCGCTCGCAGTTTGGACAGAACCACGACTCAAGGGATTCTTCGCCGCATTCTGTACACAACGAGAGTTTGGTCACAAAGTGATGGTCGCACTCAGTGCACGATGACTGCGGCGTGTCATAGACCGTCCCACAATTTATGCAGGTATAGTAGCCGTCGAGTGGCCAGCTAAACAGATGAGCCCTGCGCTCTAGAATGCCCGACACACTGCCGATAGTCATGAAATTCGTGACGACGGTCTCAGCTTCAGACTCAGTGAGGTCACACTCGTCGGTGAGACGATCGCGAAGACCAAGTGGTCGGAGCGGGGTTTCACGAAGCGTTGCGTAAATACCACGGACAAACTCTAGCGGCCCTCCCTCATCTTCGACCAGATGTTCGTAGAGTGCATCCTCAACATCCTCGGAATTGCCCTCGATACTTGCGGCCTCACGAGCTCGCTTCGCTGCTGCAGTAGCCCCATTATTTAATTCTTCGTCGGTCAGTTCTTCAGAAACGAATTCATTCGGAATGTCGACAGGGAAAGGCGCATCAAGCGTCCGCTCGTCTTCCTCGACAACCTCGATGTCGGGGTCGATAAACGGGTTAATGCGCTGGAATATCGTCCGTTTGTTCTCTACAGTCGCCGATGCACCGACAATAGTGAGATCATCATCCGCTTCACTGTTGTATTCATTGAGTTCCTGTCGCTCCCGAATATACCGGCGCATGAGCGTCGATGTGAATGAACCAAAGAGCTCAGAATACTCGTGGATCTCATCGAACACGAAGTACTTTGGTTCAGCGACAAACTGTTGTTGTTCTTCGTCACTGTTGACATTGAAGAGTCGGTAGTTGATCGTATCCGGGTTTGTCAACAGAATATCTGCTGGGGATTCAACAATCGCATCTCGGGTGACTTTGATAAATTCGAACGTGAGGTCATCATCATGTTCAACCATCGGTTCGACCACAAATGAATCATCCTCGCGCTGTCTGACCGTTAGTGACGAGTCACAGTCACCACACGGGCAGTCGAAGTACTGAAACGTAGTCTGAAGATAGCCGAGTTCGTCGGGATCACGCCGCTTGGTATCGCCATCATAAATCCCGACTGTGATTTGTTTCTTCGGAGCTCGGTCGCGATTGAGTGTGAACAAGTAATCGATTAACCGTTTCAGCTGATCTTGTGCTAGTGCTTTCGTCGGGTATGTGAGAACACATTTGACACTGTCCGGTGGGTGATTATCGTGCCGACCTTCCTTTGCCTCAGTTATGAACTGCAGAATGGGAATAAGCCAACCCTCAGTCTTCCCACGGCCTGTAGCCGCCGTCAAGAGCGTATGGTGATCCTCAAGAACCGATTCGACCGCGGACTCTTGGAATTCGAATAGGGATCTGAATCCAGCCTCGGCGAACGTCGCGGTGACATCATCGTGGAGGCCATGGTCGTCGGCGAACGTTTCCCAAGGAACGTCGCTCATCCGCGGGAGATCAAGCACCTGCAAGTAAGGCCCCTTTGTCCGGATGAACTCGGGTAGGTCACTCTCAAGTGACTCACCGGATCCTTCGTGGTACCGTGAGATCAGATTCTTTAATGCGTGGTGTGGCTGGGAGCCAGCGTAATGTTCAGCGTACGATTCGCGCATCGAGTTCGCAAGGGTGAGTGGGTCAAATTCCATCGGTAGTAAATTGTGTGGGATGTTGGTTAGTCCGCAAGCTGTTCGTCGCTCTCGTCGTCCGTAATCGACCGTATTGTCACGTCACGTTGGGTTATGATTTCCCGGAGACGATCCCGATTGAACGACCGTTGGTCGTTTCGAACGTCACAGCCGTACTGGTAGAGACACGACGGACACCCGTTCTCGCAGCCACAGTCGAACTGCTCACGCATGAGTCCGACTGCTCGGTCGAACGATCGGTATTCGTTATCAGATCGTTCGAAAACGAGTCGTGCAACGTCGGTTCCACCTTCTTGTGCCTCGAAGATATCTACGTGTTCTTCGTCGACGTACTCCGCGAGGTCACGAATGTTCACGCCACCAAGATACTGCAACGCAACTCGGAGCCCGTGAGCCAACG
>P_A23_Liq_3_FmtDRAFT_1000263_pt1 | contig 11341 bp, 13 predicted proteins | sample PonA233FremontCA_FD_10237 | JGI IMG/M metagenome (IMG submission 10237)
GGCGGGGTTCGCGGTCGACCTGCCACAGCCGTCGACGGACGAGACACAGCTCGACACGTACGCCGCCGACACCGCGACCGTGCTGGCCGGCGAGTCGCCGCGGCACGCCGACCGCAGCCGGCTGGCCGAGGTGACGGCCTCGCGTGCAACGTTCGAGCGTGAACGCGCGACGCTCCGCCGCCGCGTCGGATCGATCCTCGACGACAACCTCCAGTTTCGGGTGGAGACACCGCACGGTGTCGTCGGCGACCCGGTGCCGCGAGCGACCCCGACCGGCACGGCGACGGTGCCGACCCGAGGCGGGCCGGTCGTGATCGAGGTGTGGTACGTGTGAGCCGAGTGGACGACGGCCGTGGGCAGATGGTCCTGCTCGCCGCGGCGCTGGCGGCACTCGCGCTCCTCCCGGTCGTGATCGCGTATCTCCAACTGGGCGCACACCCGGACGTCGGGGCACGAGCAGAGCCGGGCCACGAGACGGATCGGATCGTGCGCGCGTTGGAGCGTGCCGCAGACAACGCCTCCCGAGCGGTCTCCGGCACCGAGCCGTGGGCCGACCGGACGGCGACGCTGGCGGCGTTCGACCGGACGCTCCGCTCCGACCGCCGCGAGATCGAGACGGCGCGGCTGGACCGTGGTGTCTCGGTTCGCGTGCGGCGCAACACGACCGCGGCCGAGTCGTGGACCGACTGTCCAAGCGGGCCGACCCGTCAGTTCGGGGACTGTGTAGTTCGCGACGGGGTGGTGTTGCAGGAGCGCGCCGGGGAGACGTACGTCGTCGCCGTCGCCTTCGAGGTGCGCGTGGTCGATCCGAGCGGGGAGACGGTCGTGGTGTGGGTGGTCGAACTCTGATCTGTACGCCTCACTCACCACTCCCCACGCCGATCCGTCGTCCGTCTCTCAGTCGTTTCCCGGCCGCATCGAGCACGCTCTGCAGCGTGTGACCGACGATCACGGCCGGCAGTCCGACAGTGAGGAAGCCGACGCCGTACACCAGCCCGGCAGTGCCGGCGACGACCACCCCGCTCGGCCCGCGATCGGCGTGGGCGAGCCCGAAGACGACGGCCCCGACGACGACCGCCGCGCGTGGCGAGACACCGACGGCCACTGGCACCGCGCCGACGAGCCCAGCGCGGAAGATTCCCTCCTCCATCGTCGACTGGCCGGCGTAGCCGACGGCGTACCACCCCAGCCCGCGGTACTGTTCTGGGTAGAACGTGTCCGCCTCCTCGGCCGACACGCCGAACTGGCGCAGGAGCCACTCCTGAACGACCGAGAGGAGCCACACGCCGAACCCGAGCCCCAGTCCGACCACGACAGCCCCGGGGGTGAATGCAGCAGGCGCGAGCCCGAGCGTCGCCGGTTCGAGGGTCCCGAAGACGACCCCGCCGGCGGCAACGGCAGCGAGCACCGCCACGGGCGGGAGTGCAGCCGTCAAGAGCGCCCGAGCGACCGCTCGCGGTGGAGGCAGTTCGGCGACCGCCGCCCCGTCGTCGTCTGGTGTCTGGACGGCGACCAGCAGTGCCGCCGTTCCGAGAACAGTCACCGCCGCGTAGACGGTGGTTGCGAGTGGCACGTCACGACCGTTCCCGAGCGCGGCGAAAACTCCGGCGGTCTCCCGCCGTCTCGTCGCGGCTCACGCCCGCAGGTCTCGGACGCGCTCCACGTTCCACGAGAAGCTCTTCCCGTCCTCGGTGGGGGTCTCCAACACGAACGGCAGGTCGCGCAGGTCGGGGTGGTTGAGTATCCGCTCCATCCCGGCCTCGCCGATCAGTCCCTCGCCGATGTGGGCGTGTTCGTCCTTGTTCGTCCCGCAGTCGTGTTTCGAGTCGTTGAGGTGGAGACACGCCAAGTGTTCCAACCCGACCACGTCGTCGAACGCGGCGACGGTCTCGTCGACGCCGGCGGGTGTCGAGAGATCGTACCCCGCGGCGAAGGTGTGAGCCGTGTCGAGACAGAACCCGATGTCGAGATCCGTCCGCTCGCGGACGGTCGCGAGGTGGTCGAACTGGCCGCCCAGCTTCGTCCCCGACCCGGCGTCGGACTCGACGAGCACCGTGACACCGTCCGGCACGTCGAGTTCGTCGAGTACGCTCGCGGCGTTCGCCAGCCCCTGGTCGACCCCGGCACCGGTGTGGGCACCGAGGTGGACGTTGACGTAGTCGACACCCAGCTTGGCGGCGGCGTCGACCTCCTTCTGCATCGAGTCGACACTCTTGGCCCGGAGGTCGTCTTTCGGCGTACAGAGGTTGACCAGGTACGACGAGTGGATCACCCACGGGCCGATCTCGTTGTCCGCGCTGGCCGTCCGGAACCGCTCGGCCTCGTCGTCGCCGATGTTCGGGTCCTGCCACACCTGTGGGCTGTGGCTGAAGATCTGGCCACAGGTGCCGTCGATCTCGACCTGTTCGTCGACCGCGTTGTCCGCACCACCCGCGATAGACGTGTGTGCGCCGACGTTGACTGCCATACCGCAGACTGGGGCGGGCGGGTCAAAGCCGCGTCGGTGTCGCCCCGACTGGAGTCGATCCCGGGTCGACGACACCGCGAGACCGGGGTGTGACTGTCTCGTGTGGTCAGTGTGTGCGAGCAGTTCATACCGGTGGACCGCACAGTCGACTGTGTGCCCGAAGAACTCCTGTTCGAGACCGAGGCCGACCGGTCGCGTGCGGACGTGGCGAGCCTGCTCCGGACCGTCGCAGACAACCTCGACGACGGTGAGCCGATCACACTACAGGCCGGTGACGACAGCGTGACCGTCTCGCCGCCGGCGCGGCCGACCTTCGAGGTGGCCGTCGAACGCGAGGGGCCGGAGGGTGGGCCGACGGAGCTGAGCGTCGAGTTCGAGTTGGAGTGGCCCGAAGACGGCGGTGACGGCAGTGGCGAACTGCGAGTAGAGTGAACTAGCCACTCGTTCGGTCTCGGACCAGCGCTGCCAGACGGTCCCACGACAACAGGCCGAGCGATCCGACTGTCACGACCAGCCGCGGCCACCAGTACGCGCCGGTCTCCCCGAGCGCGTACGCAGTGCCCATCACGACGAGCGTGACGAGACAGACCCCGATCATCGTGAACTGGAAGCGTCGTTCCATGCTGTCGCCCGTGTGTCTCGACAACAGAACCGAACCGGAAAGTAACTGTTCGTCTCGTCACTCGCGCAGTTCTCGCGGGTCCGCCCGCACCCAGTCGTCGTCTGCGTACTTCCCGTCGACCAACGTCGCCGCCCGATCGCGTTCCGTGTCCGTCCACTCGGCTTCGGGCGCGCCGCCGGCCCAGTCGGCGAGTGTCGTCTCCAACGTCTCGACGGCAGCCTCGCGGTCGGCGTCGGTCAGTTCGTCGAGGCCGGTGACCCGGTCGCGGAACGCCGCGGGCGTCGTCTCCGGGTCGGCGAAACAGGAGAGGTGTGCCTCGGCGTCGACCGCGTACGAGATCGAGCCGTGTTGGACGACCGCCTCGCGTTGCCGGTGTTGGGCGTTGCCGGCCAGCTTCCGGCCGTCCCCACCGTCGCTCACCACGTCGTGGGCGGGGTTCAGCCCGCGGAGGTAACAGGCGGGCTGGTGGATCGACGGGCGTTCACTCGCGACGTAGTCGGCGTCGGCCCCCAGCGCCTGCAGCGCCGCCACCACCGGCTCGCACAACAGGTGGTACGACTCCATCAGATCGCCCGGGAGCTCCTCGGCCGGCGCGATTACCGAGTAGGAGATGTCACCGTACGAGTCGTGGTAGATCCCACCCCCACCGGTCGGGCGGCGAGTCACGTCGACACCGGCCGCCCGGCAGGCGTCCCAGTCGACCGTCGCCGGCGACTGGTGGCGACCCAAGGAGAGACAGGACGGCTCCCACTGGTAGAGTCTGATCGTGCGCGGGCCACCCGCGGCCGCCGTCTCGGCGGCGACCTCGTCGAACGCCATCTGCGCGGGGCCGTCGCGTGCCTCCTCGGTGATCACTCGCCAGTCGCGGTCCGCGAGCGGTCCCGCGTCCGTCTGGCCGGCGGCTGTGTCGGTCACGGGACAGAGTCGGACGGCGTCACACAAGTCAACTCCGGGCCGCCCCCGACTCACTCCACTCCTCGTCGCGGCCGGCCCGCCGGACCGACCCGATGCAGACCGCCCCGAGGTAGCCGACGAACCCGACCGCCGTCGGCAGTGTCCCGAGGAACGAACTCACGTCGACCGACACGACCTGCTCGACGAGCCCGGCCCCGACGGAGAGACACCACAACGAGACGAACATCACACGCGTCGCGAGGTTCAGGCCGTCGACACGCCCCCGAGTGACGGCGTACACCCCGAGCGCCACGACGACGGCCGCCACACCGACCGACAGCCCAGACCCGAGATCACCCGGCGTGAAGACGGTACTGACGATCCACAACAGTGTGACACACAGGAGTGTCTCGAAGAGCCGTGCCGTTCTCACGGCTCCCTCCGCCGGTGTCGGTCGGCCGCCACCGCGCCGTCTAGTCGGACCACACGGGCCGCCTCGGTCACTGTCGGATTCAGCCCGTCGGTGGGGGTCGTCGACGACCTGTCGGCGCGGACCACCGACGGTCTGTCGGCGCGGGTCACGACTCCGCAGCCGGCAGCCGCAGTTCGACTCGCGTCCCCCGCGGGTCTCGGTCGGCGAGCCTGAGTTCGCCGCCGACGGCGGTGGCGGTCCAGCGTGCGATCCACAACCCCAGTCCGCTCGCGTGTTCCAGCGGCGTCTCCGAGCCCCGCTCGACTGCGACCCGGTCCGTCTCTGGGATTCCCGGCCCGTCGTCGGCGACGGTGACGACCACCTCGTCGTCCACCTCGGTCACCTCGACCCACACTGTCGGGTCGCCGTCGTGGTGTTCGACCGCGTTCTCGAGTACGTTCTCGACGGCGATGGTGTAGGCCCGACGGCTCCCGACGACTGCCGTCGTGTCGACGACGGCGAGCCTGATGTCGGCGGCCGATCCGAACTGCGCGGCGGCGCGTCTGGTCGGCTCCGCGACCGCGACCGCCTCTGTGTCTCCCTGTTGGTGGTCGAACCCGGCCAGCTCGCGGGCCTTCTCGCTCGTCTCCTGGAGCCCGACCGCGGCCGCGCGGATCTTCTCGGCGGCCGTCTCCACCTCCGGATCTGCCGTCGCCTCGGTGAGGTGGTTGGCGTGGCCCAACACGACGTTCAGTTCGTTCGAGAGGTTGTGTCGCAACACCCGGTTGGCGACTTCCAGCCGCTTCTCGTAGGCGTGTCGTTCCGTCACGTCGTGGACGACGACCGCGTACCCCGTCGTCCGACCGCGGTGGTCCGACACCGTCTCGACGCTCGTGTCGAACACCCGTCGACGGTCGTCGATCACCGCCGTCCGGTGGCTCCCGTCGAGCTGTGTCACCTCGGCCCCGTCCGGCACCGCCGGCCGGAGCGTGTCCCCCTCCGTCGGGGAGTCGTCGAACACCGCCTGCGCGAGGTCGTTGATGTCGACGACACGCCCGTGTTCGTCGGTGACGGCCAACCCGGTCCCGACGTTCCCGAGCGCCCGCCGGCGGGCCGGTGCCGCCCGGTCGAGCAGGTCGAACCGGAACAACGCCAACCCCCACACGGCCCCGGTCACGACGAACGCGAACGGTGTCGTCCCCACTGGCGCGGGGATGCCGACGGTGAACTCGGCCACGTTGACCAGAAACGGTGGTGTCGCGCCGGCGAGCAACAACGCCGACTGTCGACTCGTGACCGCCGGCCCGACGACGGCCACCCGAACGAGGACGGCGACACCGACGACGACGAGCACGTAGCCGTACGCCATGTGGAGGTAGTGTGCCGTCCCGAAGTCGACGAGCACTCGTCCCACGGGGCCGGGCGCGGTGAACGACTCGACCGACCAGAAGCGACCGTGCCACGGGTTGGTGAGAGTGGCCGCCGCGAAGACGACTGGTTCGACGGCCAACAACGGCCAGGCCGCACGGAGTCGGTCGCTGACCCCGGCGTACGCCACCACGAACACCAGCCACAGCGTCGGGACGATCCCCCCGGCGATCGTCACCAGACGGAACCCCGCGAGCTGTGCCGCCGGGACGGTGAACCCCAACTGGACGCCGTACAGCCCGGCCCAGCCGGCCATCCCGAGCATCAACCACCGGAACGACCGTGCGTACGGCTCGTCGCGACCGGTCGCCGTCGCGGCCAACCCGACGGAGCCGGCGGCTGCGACGAGCGCCACCACGCTGTAGACGGTCGGTGTCCACACCATCCGACCGGACCGTTCAGGCCGTACCGACTTGGTTACACCGGTCGAGACGAGGAGTGACTCCCCGACGCGACGCTTTTCCGGCTCGCCCCGCCACTCGGTGTATGGTCGAGAACGTCGCGAGCGTCGTCGCCGACCTCGAGCCGGAGGACTTCTACCTCCTCTCGGGACTCGAACAGGGGATGCGGTTCTCCGAGTGGGTCGACCTGGAGAAGCTGCCGGAGTTCACCGATCTGACCGAAGCGGAGACCGCCTACCGACTCGACCGGTGTGCCGACCGCGACCTCGTCGAGGGGAAGACGATCCAGTACGACGGCTACCGGCTCGCCTTCGAGGGGTACGACGCGCTCGCGCTCCACACGTTCGCCGAACGCGACACGGTCGCCGGGGTCGGTGCGCCCCTCGGTGTCGGAAAGGAGTCGGACGTGTACGAGGTGTCCTCCTACCGAGAGTTCGCGTTGAAGTTCCACCGCGAGGGGTACACCAACTTCCGGGAGGTGATGCAGTCCCGCGACTACACCGCCGACCGCGACCACGTCTCCTGGCTCTACACCGCCCGGAAGGCAGCCGAACGCGAACACGAGACGATCGAAGCACTCTACCCGGACGTGTCCGTCCCGCGCCCGATCGACTACAACCGCCACGCCATCGTGATGGAGAAGCTCCCCGGCCCGGAGCTGGCGGACGCCAGGCTGGAGTCCCAGCAGGTGGTTGGCGTGTTGGACCTGATTCTCCGCGAGGTCGCGACCGCCTACCGGAGCGGCTACGTCCACGCTGACCTCTCGGAGTACAACGTCGCCGTCGGCGAGGACGGTGTCGTCGTCTTCGACTGGCCGCAGGCTGTCGACACCGACCACGAGAACGCCGGCGAACTCCTCAATCGGGACGTGGAGAACCTGATCGGCTACTTCCGGCGGAAGTACCCCAACGAGACGCCCGACGTGGACGACCGGGCGGTCGCGCAGGCGATCCGGGACGGGACGTTCGAATCCGTGCGGGCGTTCGCGTAGACGAAGTGTCGCTGTCCCGTGTCACCGACTTCGGGGGCTACTGTGTCAGGAAGTTCACGTCGAAGTCGGGTTCCAACTCGACGATCAGCGACTCGCTCTTCTCGCCCGTCGGACTCCACGGTGTGGTGCGAGAGACGCTCTGGTCTTCCACCCCGGTCGATTCGAACGTGACTGTCACCTCGTACTCACCGGGAGGAGCGACGTCGGTGAGCGTCGAACGGTAGGACGGTGTCGGTGGTTGTCTGGTTCGTGTCCGATAGACGGTCTCCGGACTCGAGAACACGCCTCCCTCGCTCTCGACGGAGATCTCGTTCCACACTTCCTGTCCGGTCAGATTGGCAACTTGGATGTTCCCACTCTCACGACGAGAGAGTGAACACCCAGCGAGAGGAACGGTCCCAGCAGCAGCGACGATGACAGATCGCCGTTTCACCGTATCCTGCTACTCTACCAAGTCACAGATAAGTGTACCGGACCATGTCTGACTGGTGGCTGGCGGCAGTGTCGGGCGCACCGTCTCGTTCGGGAGTGTCGCCAGTTGGCTCTGGACCGCTACGTGCCGAGGCGCTCGCGAACTGTCTGCCGTGCCCCCAGAGTGTGACTACGTCGGCAGTGAGGAACAGATCGGGCTCGTGATCGGTAGTTGAGCGGTACGCCGAAGCGCCGCGACCGAGGCGCGAGTAGACGTTCGGTACGCTCTCGTCGATCGTTTCGGGGTGCGGAGCGATCGACGCGTAGAACACCCTTCGGACCGACCCCCCGACGACTGTGACGACGACACCTCACTCGCGGTCGGCAGTCGCGGCCGCCGCCGTCGTCGGCGGTGCAGCACACACAGCAGTCGTCGCCGGGCTCGGTTCGTGGTTCTTCGACACGTCCGTCCTGTCGACGGGACTCGGCTGGTCGTACGCGTACACGCTCGTCGGGGCAGTTCTCACGGGTGCGGTTCCGGTCGGTCTCCACCGGGCGCGACGTGCTCGGACGCCAGTAGCCGTCGTCGCCGTGCTCGGACTGCTCGCGGCGGCCGGGAGTTGGCAGACGGTCAGTTCTCCGGGGGTCCCCGTCGGTCCGACGCCGTTCGGCTGGTACCTGCTCGGCTGGCCCGTGGTCGTCGGCGCTGCCGCCGCCGTCGGTGGACTCGAACTGTGGTGGCAAACTCGGAGCGGTCGGCTCCGTCCCGGAACCGCTAACTGACGACGCGACACACAGACGGACAAGATGGAGTTACCGGCGGCACAGGTCGCGTTGCTGGAGGCAGCCAGCGCGACAGAGCCCAGACGAATCGACGACCTCGCGGCCGACACCGGCGAGGACCAGGCTACCCTGACGGGGGCCGCCGCCGAACTCGAGTCGGCGGGGCTGGTGACCGTCACGGAGACGGCCGTCGCCGAGGTCGAACTCACCGACGAGGGACGCACGTACGCCGACGGTGCCCTCCCGGAGGTGCAACTGTACCGGGCTGCTCGTGACGCCGGTGCCGACGAGGAGCCGGCACCGATGGGACAGGTGATCGGTGCCGCTGGTCTCGACGACACGGTCGACATCGCGTTGGCCAACTACGCCCGGAAAGGGTACGGTGTGGTCGATGCAGGCGAGATCACGGCGGACGCGGACACCGACCCCGCAGACGACTCCGAGCGGGCCGCGCTGGCGCGGCTCGCGGACGCCGCCGCAGATACTGACGACGCAGGCGCAGTCGACGCCGACGAACTCGCAGACGAGGTGCGCGAACAACTCGTCTCTCGCGGGCTGGTCGCGGTGACGGAACGCACCGAGCGGTCCGTCGAACTCACAGACGACGGCGTCGACGCGCTGATGACCGGCGTCGAGACGCGCGAGACGGTCGACCGGCTCACACCCGAACTGCTCACCTCCGGCGAGTGGGCGGACGCGGAGTTCACCGACTACGACGTGGCGGCGGACGCCCCCGAGGCCGGCGGCGGCCGTCGGCACGTCCTGCGGGCGTACGCCGACCGCGTGAAGGACGTGCTCGTCGGGATGGGGTTCCAGGAGATGCAGGGGCCACACGCGGACGCGGACTTCTGGATCAACGACTGTCTGTTCATGCCCCAAGACCACCCGGCCCGGACCCACTGGGACCGGTTCGCGCTGGATGTCGACCCAGCCGACAACATGCCCGCCGAGTTGGTCGACCGGGTGGAGGCGGCCCACCGCGACGGCGTCGGCGAGGACGGCGACGGCTACCACTCCCCGTGGAGCGAGTCGTTCGCCAGCGAGGTCGCCCTACGCGGCCACACCACCTCGTTGTCGATGCGCCACCTCGCGGGGTTCGCCGACGCCGACCTGAACCCGCCGGAACGGTACTTCTCCGTCGAGAAGGCGTACCGCAACGACACACTGGACGCCACCCACCTGTTGGAGTTCTTCCAGATCGAGGGGTGGGTGTGGGCCGAGGAGCTGTCCGTGCGGGACCTGATGGGCACCTTCGAGGAGTTCTACCGGCAGTTCGGGATCACGGACATCCAGTTCAAACCCCACTACAACCCGTACACGGAGCCGTCGTTCGAACTGTTCGGTGAACACCCGGAGACGGGCGAACTGATCGAGATCGGCAACTCCGGCATCTTCCGGCAGGAGGTGCTCGCGCCGTTGGGTGTCGAGGGTGACGTGATGGCCTGGGGGCTCGCGTTGGAGCGGTTGGCGATGCTCGCGACCGGTGCCGAGGATATCCGCGACCTCCACGGGACGCTCGCCGATCTCCAGTTCCTGCGGGAGGCGGAGGTGCCGTACTGATGACCACAACCACACACGAGGTGATCGACTGATGCCAGTCGTCGACATCGACACGGACGAACTGCGCGCACTGACCGGCCACGAGAAGAGCGACGACGAGTTCCGCGAGGACCTGTTCGCGCTCGGACTGGAGTACGAGGGCGAGACGGACGACGGCGACCTCCAGTTCGAGTTCGCGCCCGACAGACTCGACCGGCTCTCCGTCGAGGGGGTGGCGCGGTCGTTGCGCTACCAGTACGGCGACGCCCGCGGGGTGTACATCCCCGAGACCAACACCGCCGACTGGGTGATCGAGGTCGACGAGACTGTCCCCGACGATCGGCCGTACGTCACCGGCGCGGTCGTCCGCGGGGTCGACCTGGACGACGCCGCCCTGGAGTCGCTGATCCAACTCCAAGAGAAGCTCCACGCGACGATGGGGCGGGCCCGCGAGAAGGGGGCGATCGGGATCCACGACCTGACGATGCTGAAAGGCGAGGAACCGATCGCCGCGGGCGTGGACACACCCGACATCGAGCCGACAGAGTCCGACGCAGAACGCGACCCGGCCGACGAGGACCCGATCGAGGCACCGACCGTGACGACACGGGATGTGGAGTCGTCGTCTCCGACGGAGACGGCCAGTCGCGCGCCACAGAAGTCGATCACCTACCGCGGGATCGAGCCGGACGGCGACCGGTTCGTCCCGTTGGACCACGAGTCGATGCCGATCGGCGACAGTGGCGCGACACCCGAGGCGGTGCTCGCGGATCACCCGACCGGGGAGCGGTACGCCGAGTTGGTCGCCGACTACGACCGGTACCCGGCGATCTACGACGCCCGCGGGCTGTTCTCGTTCCCGCCCGTGATCAACGGCCAACGGACGGAGGTGTCGACGAACTCCCGAGACCTGTTCGTCGAGCTGACCGGCACCGACCAGTGGACCATCGACAAGATGTGTACGGTGATCTGCTACGCGTTGGTCGCTCGCGGCGGGCAGTTGGAGGAGGTGCAGGTGGAGTACGCCGACGGCGCACGCCACCCCGCAGAGTACGGCCCGGAGCTGCTCCGCCCGAACCTCGAGCGTGACGAGAAGTCCGTCTCACACGACCGGATCGAGGCGACACTCGGGATCGAGTTGGACGCCGACGAGGTCGTCGACCTGTTCGAGCGATCCGGTCTCGACGCCGCCTACTCGTTGGGCGAGGAGACCGTCTACGACGTGGAGATCCCCCCCTACCGGGTGGACGTGCGGCACCCGACGGACCTCGTCGACGACGTGGGACGGACGTACGGGTTCGACGACCTCCAGCCGACACTTCCCGACGTGGGGACGGTCGGCGGCCGCCACGAACGCTCCCGGCTGGAGGACGCCGTCCGGACCACACTCGTC
>P_A23_Liq_3_FmtDRAFT_1000265_pt1 | contig 11284 bp, 13 predicted proteins | sample PonA233FremontCA_FD_10237 | JGI IMG/M metagenome (IMG submission 10237)
GCCTTCGCCCTCCTCTTCTTCCTCTGGCACGCTGGCCTGTCGGGCGATCTGGAGTGCCAGATCGTTGTGCGGCAGTCCAGAGGCGGAGAAGATTGGCAGCTTCTGACCGCGAACCAGCGTGTTCATGCCGTCGATGGCACTGACGCCGGTCTGGATGAACTCCTCGGGATACTCCCGGGAGTAGGGGTTGATCGCCGCGCCGATGATGTCCTCCCGTGTTTCGGGAACGATGTCGGGCCCGCCGTCGATCGGCTGGCCTGTGCCGTCCATGATCCGTCCGAGCAGATCCTCGGTAACGGGCATCTTCAGCGTCTCGCCGAGGAAGCGCACGGAGGCATCGCGGTCGATCCCGCTGGTGCCCTCGAAAACCTGAATGGCGACGAGGCCGTCGCTGGATTCCAGCACCTGTCCGCGGAGCGTCCGGCCGTCCTCGGTTTCGATCTCGACGATCTCGTCGTAGCCGATCGGCTCGTCAACCTCGGCGTAGACGAGCGGGCCACTGATCTCGTTGATGGTTTCGTATTCCTTCATTAGTACATCCCCCGCAGTTCCTCGGTGATGTCGTCTTTGAGTTCCTCGATGTACTCCTCGTACTCCTCCTGCACCCCGATCCGGTTGATGCGTGGGGCCGACTCAAGCGAGACGAGATCCTCGACCGGCACCCCGGCGTCGAGGGCGTCGAAGGCCTCGTCGTTGAGCGTCTTGATCGTCGTGAGGATGCTGTGGGTTTTCTCCGGCGGACAGAACGTGTCCGTCGGGTGGAACGCATCCTGCTGGAGATAGGCCTCCCGCAGATAGCGGGCGATCTCCAGCGTCAGCTGCTGGTCTTCCGGCAGGGCGTCCTTGCCGACGAGCTGGACGATCTCCTGAAGCTCGTTTTCCTCGTCGAGGACGTCGATCGCCCACTGTCGCGTCTCCGACCAGTCCTCGGTGACGTTCTCTTCGAACCACGGATCGAGCTGGTCGCGGTACAGCGAGTAGGACTCGTTCCAGTTGATCGACGGGAAGTGCCGGCGTTCGGCCAGATCCGCGTCGAGCGCCCAGAACGTCTTGACGATCCGCAGCGTGTTCTGGGTCACCGGCTCGGAGAAGTCGCCACCGGGCGGCGACACGGCACCGATGACCGACACCGAGCCTTCGGTGCCGTTGGTGTTCTCGAAGTAGCCGGCTCGCTCGTAGAACTGGCTGAGCCGTGCCGACAGGTAGGCCGGGTAGCCCTCCTCGCCGGGCATCTCTTCGAGTCGGGAGGAGATCTCCCGCATGGCCTCGGCCCACCGCGAGGTGGAGTCGGCCATGATCGCCACGTCGTACCCCATATCGCGGAAGAACTCCGCGATGGTGATCCCCGTGTAGATGCAGGACTCACGCGCTGCGACGGGCATATTCGAAGTGTTGGCGATAAGACAGGTTCGGGCCATCAGCGGGTTCCCCGTCTTGGGGTCGTCCAGCTCGGGGAAGTCCTCGATGACCTCGGTCATCTCGTTACCGCGCTCGCCACAGCCGACGTAGACGACGATGTCGGCGTCGGCCCACTTGGCGAGCTGGTGTTGGGTAACCGTCTTGCCGGAGCCGAAGGGGCCGGGAATCGCCGCCGTTCCACCTTTGGCGATGGGGAACAGCCCATCGAGAACGCGTTGTCCCGAGACGAGCGGTTCCGTCGGTGTCGTTTTCTCCTTGGTTGGGCGCGGCGTTCGCACCGGCCACTCCTGGTGCATGGTGATCTCCTCGCCGGAATCGAGCTCGACGACCGTCTCGTCGACGGTGTATTCGCCGGACTCGACAGCGACGACCTCGCCGCCATCGGAGCCCGGTGGCACCATCACCTTGTGGTCGATGGTGACCGTCTCCTCGACGATACCGACGACGTCGCCGGCCGAGACCTCGTCGCCTTCTGTGACCTCTGGCTCGAACTCCCAGGTTTTGTCGAGATCGATCCCGGGGGCGTCGACCCCACGGTCGAGAAACGCACTGTTCATCTTCGATTCCAGCACGTCAAGTGGGCGCTGGGTGCCGTCGTAGATGGCATCCAGTATGCCGGGGCCGAGATCGACCGACAGCGGCTCGCCCGTGTTCTCGACGGGTTCGCCCGGGCCGACCCCGGAGGTCTCCTCGTACACCTGAATGGTCGTGATATCGCCCTCGATCTCGATTACCTCGCCCATCAGCCCTTCGTCGCCGACGTAGACGACGTCGTTCATCCGGGCGTCGAGATCCTGGGCGGTCACAACCGGCCCACTGACGCTTTCGATGACGCCGGTTTCGGCGTCCTGTTGGGTTGCTTGACTCATAGTTACTCCTCGTCCATCAGATCGATACCGATGGCGCGTTTGATCTGTCCGCGAAGGTCGCCGCTGCCCGCGCCCCCGCCAAGGGTCACGAGCGTCGGCTCAACGCTTGTTTCGACCGCGTTCCGTGTGCCGCGCGAGAGGTGATCGAGATCGTCGTCGTACATGACGATGATCCCGACGTTCTCGTCGTCGAGCACGCGCTCGACGGCATCGTCAAGCGCGTCGTCCTTCTCGTCGTCGGGAACGTTTTCGAACGTCTGGACGCCCGCCAGCCGAAACCCGGTGGTGAAATCCGGGCTCCCGATCACCGCGATCTCTTGGCTCATAGGATCACCAACTCCTGTTCGATTGCGGCCTCGCTCAACCCGGCCTCACGGCCGCGAGCGATGGCACGGATGTTTGTTACTTCCCGCTCCTTCATCAAGATGTAGGCTACGATCGGGCTGATCGACAACGGGTGAACGTTGCCGAGCTGCTGGGAGTACCGTAGCAAGGCGGATTCTAAGGCGCGCTCGAAGTCGATGAGGCTATCGGCGGCCTCTAACTCTTCAAGCGCCTCAGACAGCTGGTCGCCGTAGATACTCTCCCGGATCCGGGTGACGAGTTCGTCGGTGTTGGCGACAAGCGTCGTCATCTCGCTGGCCGAAAACAGCCGGCCGCCCTGGATGAAATACTCGCCGGGATCGATGTCCGCGCCGCTGCGGGCCAGCCGCAACGCGTTGCGGGCGTTTCGGAAGTCGATCTCGGCTTCGAGAAACTCCCGGTAGAGCCCGACGGCCTCGCCGGTGGGGAGCTCCGTCAGGAGCTGCTCGTAAAACGCTCGGTCGATGGCGTTTTCGAGGGGAACGAGCGTATCGCTCTCTTGGAAATCCTCGAAGGCGTCGTCGACGACGGTGCCGAAGATGGTGTCGTTGAGCGTCGTCACCACGTCTTCGACCGTCCCGGCGTCGAGCAGGCGACCGACGAGCGCGTCGTCGAACTCGCCAGCTCGGATCAGGTCGGTCTCGATGGCCTCCTTGTCGGTGTCGGTGTAGACGCCACGGATCACCGTCTTGGCGTTCCAGGCGTCGAACTTCCGGAGGTATCGCGCGATAAGGCCGTACAGCTGCCCCTCCGCAAAGTCCAACAGCGCGTCGAAGTGTCGCGCGAGNTTGCGGTTCAGCGCGTACTCGATGAGGTCGACCCCGCTGTGGCGGGTTCCGAGCTCGTTGATCTCGCGTTCGTACTCGGATTCCTCCATGTAACGGGCGATCTCGGCGGGCCCCATCCGAACAAGCTTGCTGTACTCGTCGTCACCGAACAACGCGCCGCGGCGGGCGCGAACCCGGGCCGTGACGTACTCCGGATTCGAACTACGCGAGCCGGATCGGGNCNAGCTACCGGGNGTGCTCATTGCTCGAAGAGGTGATCGGAGAGTTCCTTCAGGTTCTCGTCCCAGACGGTATCGAGAACCGAATCAAAGGTGTTGTTCACCCGAACGCGGGAGGCCTCGCTTTCGACGATCACGCCGCCGAGACAGTCACGTTCGCCGCCGTAACTGAACCCGTCGTACTCGGTCAGAATCTCCTCGATAAGCTCCTGATCGTCGCTCCGGCCGTAGACGCTGACGGCTGCGTCGTCATCGAACTCCGCCGCCGCGCTCTCGATAAGCGTCTCGGTGAGCGACTCCCGTCGGTCACCCGACAGCTCGACGAGGGCGGCTTCGACCTCCTCGTAGACATCGGCGAGCACGTCCCGACGGGCTTCGAGCCGTTGCTGTTTGGCTTCGAGGTTCGCACTCGACAGCGCCTGTTCGCGTTCCTGATCGATCTGGGACTCGACCTCGGCGGCGCGCTCAGCTTTGATCGTCTCGGCATCGGACTCGGCCTCGGCGATGATCGCCTCGGCGTCCTCCTCAGCCTCGGCGCGGATCTCCTCTGCACGCGCGCGGGCTTCGTCCGTAATGTCGTCGACGACGTGTTCCAAACTCATTGTTAGCCGGGTATCCTTACAGGCCGATCAGAACCACAACGATGAGTGCAAGGATGATGAGCGTTTCCGGCAACACCGTAAGGAGGAGTGCCTTTCCAAAGAGCCCCTCGTCTTCGGCCAGCGCGCCGACGGCGGCTGCACCGATCCCTCGCTGGGAGTAGCCGGCTCCAAAGGCGGCAAGTCCGACGGCGATCGCACTTGCTGCGGCCGGTCCGAGAGCCGGGCCGCCTGCTGCTCCACTCGTCAGTACGACATTACTAGCTGCTGTAGCAAGTTCTAAGCTCATGTGTGTCTGATATCGTTGGCGTGTAGCCGAACAATTGGTATTGCAGCCACGCTGTTCATAAAGCTTCCCAAACCCGATAGTCCCACCAGTGAGCGGGTGTGACACCGATTATCAGGACTCACGGGGATGTGACGGTAGCGGTGGTCTTTCGTCGTACATACCTGCCAACAGGCCGGTACTGTGTACCGTATCCAGGCCGGTGCTGTGTGCCGTATCGGCTGTGCCGTCCGCCGGCCTACACCGTTGATCGATCCTCAAGGGTGGTCGGTTGATCGATCCTCAAGGGTAGTCTGTCGGTCAATCCTGAAGGGTGGTCTGTTAGTCGACCCTCAAAACGGTGTTCGTGCGTTCGCAGCCACCGCTGACATTTGTTGGTACCAGCCGCGAATAAAGGCACAGCGAGCCGACGAACAACAGCACGCCGACCGTTTCAACGTCTGTTGGGGGTTGTGTGGACGCTATCCGCTTTCGTCGGTTGTGGTGTATGTTCGCTCGTAGCCGAACGGAAGGTACTGCCGGCCGCCGCCCTCGTAGAACTTCCCGAAGAACTCGACGTACTCCAGCCGGACGGCCTGAAGGCCGGCACTCGTGACCCCAAGTGCCAACACAACTGTGTGGCCGAGTATCAACGCGAGCGCGCCGCCGATCAGGCCCAACGTTCCGCCGGTCGTCAGCCCGGCAAACATGATGTCGGCACCCTCGGCTTGGAGCTGACTGAGTTCACTCGCCGTAAAGATGAAATGGAAGTTGCCACCGTTGAAGTAGGCCCCAAAGACGATCAGATTGACCGCAAACGCGGTTCCGGCCTTTGCGAGCAACACCGCGGCCAGCCGCGTATACGAGAGTGCGTTGACGAGCGGGCTGAGCACCTCGGGGATCTCCAGCGGTTCTCCGATCGCCAACAGCACGGTTCCACCGAAGAACGCACCGATACCGACCAGGCCAGCGGTTTCACCGAACCCGTTGAAACCGAGGGCAACTGCGGCGTTCGATCCCTCATTGAACACGGTGAAGATGAAGTCCGGCTTCTGGGCTCTGTACACATCGCTCAGTACGAACAGCCAGATGCCGTTGAGCATGAGGAGCCACGACCCGCTTTCGTAGATCGCCTCCTTGATTCCGTGCAGTTTGATATCCTCGATAAACGATAGAATGTACCCTGCGTTGAGGTGAAGCACACCAACGATGATGCTCAGGAAGAACCACGCAAGTGCCCACTCGGCGTAGTATGGCTTCAGGCCTTTGTGGAGGTGCAGAACGCCCAAGCCGAGATACTCCGGCATCGGCTCGGCGAACGGGTGGAGGCCAAACACCTCGTCATACAGAATCCCGAACAACACGGTAAACCCGCCAGACCACAGCGTTACACCGCCCATGCTCTTGATGGCTGACGATTCAAACCGGCTGTACAACACGTAGCCGATGAGCGTGTAGATCAGCCCATAGCCCACATCACCGATCATGAACCCAAACATGATCGGGAACGTTAGAAACACCAGTACGGTCGGATCGAACTCGGAGTACTGTGGGCGAGAGAAGGCCTTGGTAAGCACCTGAAACGGTTTTGCTGCACTAGGATTCCCCTGCACCACCGGCGGATCGTCGTTACCCATGGTGACGGTGCCGCTCCCGTCGGCGATCACCTCGCCGCCGTCTGTCGCGGCCTCGGTGTCGCCCGCCTCAGCCGTGTGCTCCTCGACGTGGGCCTCGCCGTTGCGCTTGAACTGCGCGCGCTCGATCTCGTCGACATCGACGCCGCCGTCGATCTCGCTGTCGAGTGCGGCTTCGAGGTCGTCGTACCGGCTTGTCGGAATCCACCCCTCGGCGACAAAGGCGTTGGCCGTTGTCGCAAACGAGAGGGGAGCTTCGAGCTTTTGGGCTTCGATTGTCAGATACTCCTCGGCCGCGAGCAGGAAGCCGGCCGAATCGGCTTTCACCGTCTCCAACTCGGCTTCAACCTCCCCGAGTTCGGCCTCCAGCGTCTCCCGTTGGTTTTGTAGATCAGCGACGTACGCCTCGGGGGTGTCCTCGGCGTCGGGCACCGACAGGGTGGTAAACTCAACCCCGACGATCGCGTCGGCGATGAGCTCGCTGTCGGCCGCGTGGCCCTCGGCCGGCTGGGCGAAGATGGCGTGGGTGTCGCTGCCGGAGAAGAGATCGAAGCGGTTGATCGTCTCGTCGGCATCGAGTGCGGCCGCGAGCGCGTCGCGGTCACCCTCGCCGACGAGAACGGCAAGCGAATCGTAGCCGCTCAGCAGGTCGAGATCGAGCCCGAGGTCGGCAAAGGGGGCGACGGTGCTGATCTCCTCGTCGATCTCCCGGATCTCGGTTTCGAGTTCGCTCCGTTTGTCGTCAAGCTCGTTGATCCGGTCGCGGAGCTCGGGGAGTTCGGCGTCGAGCTCCTCGCGGTCGACGATCCGGGTACGGCCGGCGTCGTCGGCTGCGATATCGAGAGCGTTTTCGAGTGCCCGAACCGTGACGAGCTTGTCGTTGATCGCCTCCGCACCCTCCAGCGACCGACCGCCCTCGAACCCCTCCCAGGAGCCGTCGTAATCGGAGAGGTCGAGCAGGTTCAGTCGGTGGATCGCCTCGATAACGTCGTCGATGACGCGTTTCGAGCCGGTCACCGACACCTTGCTCATCTGTTCAGGTCTGAGCATTCACAGCCTCCTCGAAGCGGTCAAGCGCGAGGTCGACAGCCTCGTCGATCCGGTCTTGGGCCGCCTCGACGAGCTCCTCGCGGGCGGCTTCGCCGCTTTCGAGGATCTCATCGCGTTCGGCCTCGATCTCCTCGCGAGCCTGTTCGAGCTGTTCGGTCGCCGCGTCCTCGGCGTCGGCCTCGGCCGTCGCGCGGATCTCGTCGGCCTCCTCGCGGGCCTCGGCGACGATCTCCTCGGCGTCGGCTTCAGCCTCGGCGACGATCTCCTCGGCGTCGGCCTCGGCTGCCTTGATCTCGTTGAGAACCTCTTGTCTCGGCATACTCACTAATCGTTGTGAACTGCACTATCTGCGTATAAGGTGTTTGCGGAACGTCTCGGCGTTTGGAGGGGTTGCCGACACGGGCTGGGGATGGTGAATCCTTACCGTTATTATCACGCCGTCCGTAGAACAAACCGATATGGGAATCCTTGAGAACAAGGCCCGCGCGCGCCTGTTCTACAAATATCTCTCGAAGGTTTACGACACGATCAACCCCTTCATCTGGAACGACACAATGCGGGATGAAGCGATCGCGTGGCTCGATATCGAGTCCGGCGACCGCGTTCTCGATGTCGGCAGCGGCACCGGCTTTGCCACCGAGGGGTTGCTCGAACACACCAACGAGGTGTACTGTCTGGATCAATCGATCCACCAGATGGAGAAGGCCTTCGCCAAGTTCGGCAAACACGACCGCGTGAAATTTCACCGCGGGGATGCCGAGCGACTCCCGTTTGCCGACGACACCTTTGATCACCTCTGGTCGTCAGGCTCGATCGAATACTGGCCGAACCCTGTCGATGCCCTCGAAGAGTTTCGTCGGGTCACAAAGCCCGGCGGTCGCGTTCTCGTCGTCGGCCCCGACTATCCCAACTCGGTTGTGATGCAGAAGCTTGCCGACGCGATCATGCTATTCTACGACGAAAGCGAGGCCGACCGCATGTTTGCGGCTGCGGGCTACACCGAGTTCGAACACCACATCCAACAGGCAAGCTCCGGTAGCCCGAAAGCGATCACGACGGTTGCAACCGTTCCCGAGACGCCGACCGCCGAGGGGATCTCCGAGCCGACCGCAGACCACGCCCAACCCAGCGACTCCGTGGCTGATTAACCCGAAGTCAACGCACAAACACCGTCAGCGTGTGTTACTCGTCGATAAACTCGTTGTCGCGCCAGTTGACACCGTTTTTGCCGGCACTGTTCTGTGGGTTTTCAACGACCTCGACGGTTGCGGGCCGTTTTTCGCCTTCGACGATCCGGGTTGCCTCAAGCTCGCCGTCGTGTTCGGAGATGGCCGTTAGGGTTCCCTTTTCGGAGAGCATGGCGATCTCGGTGAGTACCTGAAACATGCCGTACTGAACGGCGGTGTTCTGGAGGACGGTTTCCCGATCGCCCTTGAAACAGGCGAACTCAACGAGCTCCGAGGGGATCTCCTCTTCTTCCTCGTCGCCCCAGCTTGGCCCGCCGGCACGCGGTGGCTCCTCCTCGTAGACGCGCGTTTCGGTGACGCTGGCCTTGAGTTGGGCGGTCGGCGTGTACTTGCTGAGGCTCTCGTCGCTGGCCTCGGCGTTGATAATCAGCGTGTTGTTGCGTCGTGTAAGTGTCACCTCGTCGATCTCATCGGGGAGTGCTGGATCGTCCAGATACTCCTCTAGATCTTCGAGCGGCAGTTCAAGCGTCGAGTGGAGACGGAATACGCGGCCTGTCATGATGTTGGGTTGTGGTGTCGTCGACGTGGGTGCCGATACCTACCGACAGTAGGGCCCCCACTGGTATATGGGCTATCCTTTCGTGCCCGTCTGTGGTCGGGCTGCGGCGTCAGGTCGTCAGCGTTGCTTCGAGCTCGTCACGCTCGTCAAGCTCGGTGAGAATATCGCTGCCGCCGACGAACTCGCCGTCGACAAACGTCTGGGGGATCGTCTCCCAATCGCTGTGGGCCGACAGTGCCTCCCGATACGCATCGAGAGCCGGCAGTACGTCGACGGTTTCGAACTCCTCGACGTGGTTGCCGATCAGTTCGAGGGCGTTCGCCGAGTAGCCACACTGCGGCATCAGCTGATTGCCCTTCATAAACAGCACCACATCGTTGGTTTCGATCGCCTCGTCGACGCGCTCTTTGACGGTCTCGGCGTCAAGCTCGCTGTCAGGTTGGAAAGTCATACCAGTGTATACGGGAGATGGGGTGATATGCGTTGTGTCCGGCCGCCTGTCGACGCCGCCGTGTACAGCCGGAGGACTGCCGGAATCCGATACCTCCTTGTAGGCCGATCGAATCAGCCATGGGTATGAACGCAACACGCAAATGGGGTGGTGCGGGGCTGCTGTTGGCATTTGCCGGCACCGCCTTTGTCGTCTCGGAGATCCAACACGGGATCGAGGCCGGCAACCCATTCTCGATCGCCTACGGGGGTGCGGTCGTCCTTGCGACCGTGATCGCCGTCCTGTTGATCCTCCCGGGCATGCGATCACGTCGCTAACCTGATCGACGACAGCCGGCCGACGATCCCGCCGCAAACGGGGGGAGTTATTACCATCGCCACGAAGATGACTGTGTGTTTCGCGTCGAGCTCCACGCCCACTCGGAACGCTCCCACGACGGCCGCGATCCGGTTGACCTGCTTCTTGAACAGGCTGCGGCTGTCGGACTCGACGCGCTTGCGATCACCGATCACGACGAGATCGACGCCAGTATCGAGGCTGCGGTAAGCGCGCCCGACTACGGGCTTGTCGGCATTGTCGGCATGGAGGTCACCAGCGCGGTCGGCCACATTCTCGCACTTGGGATCGACGAGCTCGTCCCACCGGGGCTCGCCTACGATGAGACCCTTGACCGTATCCACGATCAGGGTGGGATCGCCGTTATCCCCCATCCATTCCAGAAATCCCGCCACGGCGTCGCCGCCCACATCACCGACGACCAGCTCGCCGCCGCCGACGCGATCGAGGTCTACAACTCCCGGCTGTTTACCGGCCGGTCGAACCGCCAAGCCGAACAGTTCGCCCGCGGGCACGACCGCCCGATGACCGCCGGCAGCGACGCCCACATCTCCGAGCTGGTCGGTCAGGCGGTCACCGAGGTTGACGCCGCCGAGCCGACCGCCGACGCGATCCTTGCGGCGATACGGGAGGGCAAAACAAGCGTGATCGGTCACCGAACACCGTGGCACGTCAGCCTCCGACAGTTCGGTGGCGGCGCGAAACGCCGGGCCAAGCGGGCGATCCGTGAGTTCCTCTGATGTCGCCACAGCCACCACAGCCGCCGCTTCGCGGGGCGACCCCCGATGTTGTTCGCACAACCCTCGCTGCCGCCGATCCACTCCCCGGTGTGAGCGGCCGCGGNCNGACGGCGATGGGCGGGTTCGGCGGCTCTCTCGACGGCCGACTCGTCCGCGACGTGTTGGGTCGAATCCCGGTTTACAGCGAGGCCGACGCCGCTGATCCAACCGCTGACGACGCGTGGGCGTTTTCGCCAACCGATCTTGACGACCCGGTCGTTGTCCCACCCGGCGGCGTCCGTACCGCCGCCGGCGACGAGCAGGTACTCACACTCCCGGAGCCGCCGGCTGCCGCCCCCGAGAACGCGCTGGCGGCCGTGCACTCCCGGAGCCGCCGGCTGCCGCCCCCGAGAACGCGCTGGCGGCCGTCACCGACGCCCTCGCCGGCGCGCTCGGTGGTGGCGATACCGCCGCCAGCGACGCCGACACCGCCGCCAACGCCGCTGACACCGCCGCCAGCGACGACAACACCACCGCCAGCGATGACGCCGATGACCCCGCCGGTGACGCTGTCGCCTTTTCTGGTGGGATCGATAGCACACTCGTTGCCAGCGGCTTCCCTGACGCGCCGCTGTATGTCGTCGGCTTCGAGGGTTGTCACGATATCGCCGCTGCCCGCGAGGCCGCCGCCGCGCTCGGCCGCGGTGACGACCTCCGGGTCATCGAACTCACCCACGACGACCTTATCGACGCTGTCCCGCGGGTCGCCGCCGCGATCGGCCGGACGAACCCGATGGACGTGACGATCGCGCTNCCGCTACTCTTCG
>P_A23_Liq_3_FmtDRAFT_1000269_pt1 | contig 11255 bp, 3 predicted proteins | sample PonA233FremontCA_FD_10237 | JGI IMG/M metagenome (IMG submission 10237)
CCCGCCGTGAACGGCGGGGCTTCCTACAAGGGAAGGCTCGCTACGCGAGGAGGTTTCGGAACTGTACGCCGAGAGGGCCGTCTGTCGGGGTTCCCGACTCGCCTCTCGGTGTCCCGAGGTGGTGTCACAGCCACTCCCGTCCCGTGGCGAGTCATTGCCTGTCGGTTTCCAAGGCAGGCTCTCTCCCCATGGGTTGAGGCGACCAGCAATGTTGGCCGCCGCGTTGATGTCCGCTTGGTACTCCGTCACCCAACACTCGTCGTTCGTGCATCGGAACGCCGCTTGCGACGACCGCGACCCGAGGTGGCCGCAGGCGTGGCACGTCTGACTCGTGTACGCCGGGTTCACGAACCGCACCGGGATACCCGCTTCGGGGGCTTTGTCCTCGATACGTCCGGTGAGACGTGCGAACGCCCAGTTGTGGAGACGGCGGTTCATCCACCTTCCGTAGTTGAGATGCTCGCGGATGTAGGACAGGTCTTCGAGAACGATAACCGGGTTCTCGAACTGGCGGGCATACTCAACAGCTTCGCGGGACGCCTTCTCGACAATATCGGTGAAGGCGTTTTGATAGTAATCGAACCGTTCATCTACGCGCCACTCGGCGGCATCACGCTCTTGCAGTCGCTTGAGCGTGGTGTGCATCTCTTTGCGGAGGTGTCGGGCGCGTCCGCCGTCGTAGATGTACGGTTGGGTCGGAGTATCGCTCTCCGTCAGGGCACAGCCCGTCAGGAGTTTGGATTCGCCGATGTCGAACCCGACCGGTGTCGGGTCGTCCGGTTCCTCTGGTTCCGCGACCTCGTACTCGACGGTGACGTGAAGCACCCAACTCGTTCGGTGTTCTTGGAGTCGGAACTCTCCAACCGTCACGTCGCCGTCGAGCAAGGCGTCCCACAACTCCCGCTGAGCAGGGTTGATTCGGAGCGGAATCCAGAAAACGTTGCCACGCCCAGCCTGCGGGACGCGCCAACAGAACTCGTGTGTTCTGTCGGCGGAGTGGTCGATGTTCCAGCCCCGGTTCGTGAAGCGAACGGGGTGGTCATCGTCCAATTCCTCGACGTTGTACGTCCGGTGGAATTGCGGGACGTAGCTCTTGAGCGCGTCCTTCGCGTAGGACGTGAGGGTGTAGCCGGTGACGACATCGTTGACCGCCGACTGCGTGTCCGCTCCACTCTCAAACGCTTCGGAGAGCACACGACGGTACGTCGCCACGGTACGCTGAAGCCGATGCTTTTTATGCGCCGTCGGCGGCGCGAGCGCGGCTTCGAGCGTTTTCGTGGCGGTGGCGGTCACACCTGCTCCTACAGAAGCGAAGCAGATGAAACGCACGGAAATAACAAATATGTATGCCCAAAGATGTGCGACTACAGGTCAGCGAGGAACAGCACGAATGGCTAACCGAACTAAAAGACGAGCGGGGGTACACGTGGAAGGGGCTACTGTTGGAAGGGGGGAAGTGCCTCGACACCGACGAAACGCAGTAGTTGGACAGACGGCCAAGTGTCGCATTCCTCCCCGCCCCAAGGGGCGGGGTTTCCTGCTTATAGAAAGATGACCGATGATGAGATTGCCGATCGTCTCAGCAAACGATTTGACAATGAGACTGATGACAATACCAGCAAAGACTCACCAGTGAACTCACAGCGAGACGAGAAAGCACAGACTTCACAGAAAGCACAGAATATCAAAAAAGAGTGGAACGTACGGAGTTTTTATCTTGATGATGACCTCGACGACCAGCTCACTACTGCGTTCAAACGATTGGATCTTGATTTGGCTGAGTCAGACCGTGACTTGAACTTGAAAAAAACACGACATTTTTATCCAATAATTATCGAGCTTGGATTAGAACAACTGGATGAGTTAGACGCTGCAGATCTCATAGAACGGCTTGATTGAATTAGGGGCATGTCTCCAATCCACCCTCCCGCGTGGGTACGAGATGACTGGCAGCAACCCAACCGATAGACAACGGACTTTCGGAAAAATTGCTCTCCAATGAGGGGTTTTAAGTAGGAAGCCTCTAAATCAGACCGACATACCAATGGTATCCAACATAAGGGTCAGTGTCGCTCGTTCAATTACTACAATTTCATACACAGGAGTAAAATAACATGGCTGAACGTCGCTTTGGACGCTCACAGGTTGTTGCGACTTTACTCGCGCTGATCATGCTTGTCTCAGTTGGTGGGACAGCCTTTGTCGGCGCGGCAGCTGGACAGACTGGGGGAACTTTCGACCAAGTTACTCCCGTTGATGATGAGAACGTTAGTTCTGACCTCAATCTGACCGGCCCCGACGATGGGGCTGCGAATTTAGTTGGTGCAGACAGCGGTGGTTCCGCACAGGGCGTTGACATTGCAGATGATGGTCAGGTGAACATCACCAACCCTGATAGCAACCAAGATACCTTTACCGGAATAACACTCACTCCGGATCGGATTGCCTCAACCACATCTGCGCAGTCCGATAATGTATCAAGTGGTGACCTTGCTGACTTCCTTGATGACGTGCCAAATGAGTATAATGTAAGCACGAACAAGTCAGCAGGCGACGCCATTCCTGCAGTGTTCATTGAATTCGATCCACAGTCTGAATTCTCGCAGATCAACAATACGAATATTCCGAATAATCGAACCAACGGAACACACGACTTCATTGTCGTCGCGCCTGCGAACGCATCTAATAATCAACTCGGAGGTGATGATCAACTCAATGGCACCGTCGATACAAATCTAAATGCTTCGCAGAATTCACAGATTGCTGAAAACGACATCGTCGCTCTGTCAGTCGACAATGACAACGTTCCGAATGCCAGTTCCAGTCTCTTGGCAAGCGAATCTAATTTCGGGACTGTCTTCGATACGCTAGTTGGCACAAGCGAGACCGACCTCCAAAACAAGAATATTGACCGTGTTGAATTCGGTGCGGGAACATTCGATGGAACCGCAGTTGCCATTGATGAAGTCGAATTCGCTGATGATATTGGGACTGACTTCTTCAGCGGTCAGACAATCCACAGCGAAAAGATCACTCTGCAGAACGAAACTACCTCGAGTAATACAACATTCTTCGATTCAGTTAGCGATGCAGTCAACGCATCCAGTGATGGGGATACCATTTTCCTTGACCGTGGTAACTACAGCGAACTCGAAACGAGTGGCGAATCCTTCGTTAACGTTAGCCAAGACGTGACAATCACCACTGGCGATCCTCAGCGCGTTAACGAAGGTGCGTCAGTTGAGCGGGTCAATACAACCGCTGCTGGACTTGGACTCAATGATTCCAGCAATGAAGCGGTTATTGACGTTGCTGTCAACATCAGCGCAGATGCAACACTTGAGAATATTGTTGTCAACAATGGTAGCAACCCGGCAATCAACGTTACTGCATCTGACGCTACGCTCAACAACGTTATTGTGAATTACACCGCGACTGATACCGCTGTCAAAACCACCAACAGTGACCTCACAGTTGCTGATTCAACGCTTCTGGCCAATGATCCCGTTAAATTCGAGACCGATGTTGGTCTGAATCTCTCTGACCAAGATAACGGTACTATTGCGAACAACCACTTCATCGGATTCGAAACGCAGGTCGGCAATATCACGGATTCTACTAACGCAACGGACATCTTCAGAGCCAACGAGGACGAGTTCACTGGTACAGTACCAGCCCATCCGAATTCACCCAACGTTTCACAGTACGCTGACAGAGACGTTGCGCAGTCAGCTGTACCATTCAACGGTAATAGTGTGCGCGGAACCGATATCTTCGGTGCGATCAATGCTTCTGACAAAGTCGCTCAAGATGGCGATGTAATCAATGTTTCAGGCGGCACGTATGATAACGGGTCAGAAGTCGCCGTATCGACTGATGATATTGAGGTCGTTGGTGCTGGCGATAGCACCCTAATTGAGCAGGCTGTCTCACTCAATGGATCAACGACAGTCAGCTTTACTGACGCCAAGGTCAACGGTACTGCCACAGGCACTACCGTTACTGCGATCAATGCCAGTCAGAGTAGTGATGTCGACCTGACTGTTGAGAATATCAACGTCTCAGCAGACGCTGGTAACATCTCTGTTGGAGCTGCAGCCAACATCTCAATTCGGGATGTTGAATTCGTCAATGCTACTGAAGATGCTGTTAACATCACTGCCTCGCCAGCAGATAACGAGGGGATAGTGGTAACCGATACAACGGTTAATAATCTCACAGCTGGCGTTGGTGTCAATATTGACGATGCCAGTGCAGATACAATCGATATCTCTAATGTTGACATCAACGGGAACGCGTCTCCCTCCGGCCAAATGGACGGTGTCAATATCTCTCAAGCGGGTACCAGTGGTAGCTCTGATACACTCGATGTAGTTGACAATGATATCACTGGCATTGGGAACGGAACAGCACTTACTCTCAATGAAACTGCAAGTGAGGCCCCGAATAAGGTTATTATCGATAATAACAATCTTCGTGGTGACACTAGGTTTGTCGGGATCGAATACAACTTAGATGATGCCACTGGGACGAACTTCACATCCAACGTAATCGTTGGGAGCGATGTCGCCGGCGGTAGCAACAGTATCGGGATCGACTTTGTGAATGTCACAGTGAGTGATTCGGAGGCAGAAGGTATCACGGGAACGCCCGAAGTAACCGATGCAAATACGGTCACTGTTGAAGACAATGTGATTACCGGCCACGCACGAGTCATCAATGTCCGAGACTCGGAATGGAACGCAGGTAGTTCAAGCGCCTCTGGCGACTACCAGAATATTCTCACTAGCAGCACGACGACCGGGAACAACAGTATCGGGACAGTGATCAATGGCACTGCAGGCCAGACCTATGCCGATGCATACGGCAACGATACGCAACTTGAAAACAACAATCAGGTTCCTGGCACTACCCTACACTACCTGCCTGGCAGCGTTAACGAGTCACTCAATCTCGTTCGAGATGGGCCGTTCAATCAGTCTGAACTATTGATTGAAGACCCAGAGATCACTGTCGCTAATACCAACGTTGACAAATACAACGACGACACAATAGTGGCTCCTAATCTGGATGGCGTTGATCTCCAAGGTGAGGATTCCGATATTGAGGTTGAGAGCCGCATTGTGATTAACAAGAGTGATCGACTGAATAACTACACATTCACGGACTTCACCCTCAACAATACGGACAGCAGTAACCCGGCTATCAACCTCACCGACGGTCACAACTCCCAGAGCACGTTCGATAATCTGGACATTACCTCACAGGGTGATGGTGTAGTGGTTAACGCCAACGAGACCGATGTGAACGTCATTGAGGTTCTCAACAGCGATATCACAATCGAAGCATCCGGTAGCGGAGATCAAGGAATCCTCCTTGCAGACGATACCGGTGATGTTGACGACCGCGATGGGTTCGTCATCTTCAACAACGACATTTCAGGCCCGGGCATCGATGTCACTGGCTCTACTGGCCTGAATATGACTGATGTCGATAAACCTGGCAAAGAACTTGACACGCAGCTCAACGTCTCTGAGAACTTCATTACCGGATTCGAGCGCCAGGTTGAGGTGACTGATCCGGCACCAACGACCGGAACAAACGTCACTGCGCTGAACTTCACCTCAGAGCAGTTCGATAATCAGTTCGATATCAGTAATAATACAGACCCTAGCCTCACCATCGATGAGAATGAGTTCGGCCAGCAGGTGCTTGTGTTCAACACCTCAGCGATCAACCGTTCACTGGGTCAGTTCAACTCTGATCCGGATCGAGTGAATGATAATCAAGACTACGGGAACCTCAGTCTGAATGATTCAGACGTCTTCGGTTCAATCGATGCTGCAACCGAACAAGCAGGTGCGAACGACACGGTTCGCGTGTACGCAACGACGTCTGATGCTGACAATGAGCCAAACTACGACAACCCGAGTGAGGTTGTCTCCGGCGTCACAGAGTACTCAGAAGCAGTAGACGTCGGGAAGTCGAACGTGACTATCCGTGGCCCATCCTTCCAGAGTGCTGGTACTGATGCACTCCAAGGGCCTGATGCACTAATCAATGGAACTGTTGAGTTCGACGGTGCTGGAGAATCCCGTGTGCTGTTCACTGGCTTCACAGTCGTCGCAGATGATAGTGCTGGAAGCGTGGTGAACGTCACCGGCAGTGCGAGTGACCGAAGTGGTAATATCACAATCGAGAACACGTCGGTCAGTGCATTCGGTAACAGCACGACTGGACTGCCTGAAGAGCAGATCACGGGGATCGACATCGCAGATTCCAGTGGTGCGACGCCAGGCAATAGCACCAACATCACTAATGTCTTCGTTGGCGATCACCAGAGCGCCCAGACGATCAACTCAAGTCTGATTGTGAGCAACACGACGCAGCTCACCGTTGAGGACAGTGAGTTCAACGCGAACACGGGCACAGACGATGGTGTCGGTGTGAACCTCACCAATACGAGTGCCAGCAGTACGATTGATAACACCATCATCGCCGAGCACGCTGAAGAAGGTGTGAATGTCACAGGTGCCAACGCAACGGTCAATATCACTGGATCGAGCACAATCGAGAATAACGGCGGATCTGGCGTTGTGAGCACGAATGAGAATGAGGTCACCTTCGATCTCATCATCGAAGACGACACAACGGTCAACAACAACAGTGCTGATGGACTCAACCTCAACGACGGAAACATCTCGCTGACGCTAACCCAGAGTGAGGTTGTTGATCACACGAACTCGTCTGGTGTGCTCCTCCAGAATGTGTCCAACGACACTGTGATCAACCGAACAACGATTGAGAGCAATGGCATTGGTCTCGATGTCACGGGGATCAACAACGACTCGAACACGACTGTTGTCCGGAACAACGCGTTCGATGCCAATGCCAACTTCAGCATCAGTAACAGCGGCGTTAACAAACTCAATGCGTCACTGAACCACTTCAGCAGTGTCACAGACATCGACAGCAAGATCAACGACAGTAACGGTGGGGTGACAATCTACGATCCGTTCCTGACTGAAGACCAAACAGAGCAAATTGACGATCCGGGAATCGATCCAGATGACGCAGACAGCGCAAGCGTGACCAGCTCAACGGAGATTGGTCATGATGTGGTTGCGCCAGCAGACAGCATCATCACTGTTGGCTTCCCAGCTCGACCAGCAAGCAATGCCGACACGGTTGGTGAAGCATTCGACTTTGATAAGATCGATAGCGACCCTGATCTGGCACTCTACAAGTTCCAGAAGTCTGGCTTCGGAACTGCAAGCTTCACATTCAACAACATTGAGGCCAGTGACGAGATCGAATTCCGCGATGCCTTCGTGGTTGTCAACAATGGCACTACGGCAGAATCGGCTGGAACGGTCACCTATATCGACTCCCGGGAAGTTCCCGGTGCTGTCGCAACACAGCAATTCAGTGCTGGCGTGAACTTCGTCGCACCAGTTGGTGCTGGCAACGTGAGTGAAGTCTTGGTGGGCGGGGGAGACAATGACCTCGTCCAGAGTGGTACCTTCACGTCCGAGGCGAATCAGTACGGTGTCGCAGACGTGACAAATACCTCATTCGGAGCGACGTTCCCGAATGTCCGTAGCAACTTCCGCAATGGCGTTGGCACGGTGAATGTCCACCCACATAGAGGGTACTTCGTCATCGCCCAGAACGGGAGTGCTGCTGACGGCCAACTCTTCGCTGAGGAGGTCACAGTCGGTGGGGCTCCGACAGCCGGCAACATCGATCAGAAGCTCAACCAGACCGCAGACTGATCTAATCAGCACAACTCTCACATTTAACGCACATCTAATCTTTAACAACCTATGAATACACAGCGCGAGACCCGGAAGTTAGCAATGGTCGCAGTAGTCACTGCCATAGTTGCAGTAGCACCGATTGTCGCGGGTATCGCGCCGATCGTGGGCAGCGCATCTGCACAGGTGTTGACAGGACAGTACAACGGTCAGGTACAGCTACAAGACGGCAGCTCACCGGGGGCAGGTGTCACCGTCACTGCAAGAGGGATCGAGAACGGTAACCAAGTCGACTCAGCAACAGCCTCAACGGACAGTAACGGAGAGTTCACTGTTGGTATCGAGGAAAGCGATGAGGTTGAGTTCTTCGTCGAGGGGAACTTTCAAAAAACGGTTCAATGGATCGGTGGCCCAACAGACGGTCCAACGCTCACTGTCGATCAAAACGACCTCAGTGGGACTCCGTTCTTCGATGTCACCATCGATAATACGAGCTCACCGGTTACCCAAGGGGAAACCTTGGAAGTCAACGCTACGATCACCAACAGCAATCCAAATCAGGATATAAGCGGAGGTACACAGACGGTTACCCTCAACGACACTGGCTTTGATAATACCCAGGTCGACAGCGAAGAGGTAACGCTAGCCGCTGGCGCGACAAAAGAAGTAACCCTATCGTTCGATACTACTGGCAAGAGCACACAAACAGGTGAGGTAACTGTAGCCAGTGAGAACACGACTGATGACGCTCAGGTTGAGATCCAACAGGCCGCCAACTTCGATGTCACCATCGACAGTGCGACCGATCCGGCCAATATCAATAACAACCTAAACGTCACAGCTACCGTCGAAAATACTGGTGGAGCAACCGATACACAATCAATTAACCTCACCGATGATGGCGGTGCTGAAGTCGACAGTACCTCAGTCGAGCTAAATGGTGGCGAGACAGAAAGCGTCAATCTGGCGTTGAGTGCAGCAGAAATCGAGACAGGTGATATCGGGTTGAATACACTCACTGTCAGTAGTGAGGACGATAGCGATACGAGGGAAGTTCGGATTTTCGAGGAGCCCGAGTTCTTCGATGTCACGATTACGGACACGAACGCCGAATCTGGTAGTCCACTTGGAGAAGGTGAAACACTAGAAGTAACTGCTGACGTGGAGAACACAGGCGATCTACCTGGAACGCAGGAGATCAGCCTGAACTTCTCTGGAGAACTTGTTGACAACGAGTCGGTTCAATTAGATCCTGAAGATGCTGCCCAAAAGATAACCCTCACCCATCAGACCGAGTCGGGTGACGGAACGGTTGAAACTGTCTCCGTGGAGAGTGAAAACGCTTCAAACTCCACCGGAGTATCTATTGTTCAGCCAGCTAACTTTACTGTCAATATTACAGACTTTGACAGTCCAATAACTGAAAACGAGACAGCCAGTGTGACTGTCAATGTCTCAAATGAAGGTGAGGCTACTGATACCCAAGATATTGAACTCAGCAGTCAGGACTTCACTGACCAAGATAACACCTCGGTGCAACTTGATGGTGGCAACAATGAGACTGTTGTCTTAGAGCTAAAAACTGAGTACGGTGAAGCTACCACTGGAACCGTCATTGTCGAAAGCGACGATGGAAACACAGACAGTGCTGAGATCGAAGTCCGGGCTACATCATTCTTCAACGCCACAATCGACAGCACGAACTCACCGGTCGTCGACGGCGATGATCTGGTTGTTAATGCCACCGTTGAGAATGAAGGAAGTGCTGAGGTTGAACAAGAGGTCAACCTCACTGGCTTTGATAAAAATGTCGTTGATACACAGACGGTCAATCTCCCAGGGGGGGAGATAAACGACAGTATCCGGCTCCGGTATGACACGACTGGTGTGCTCACACCAGATGAAGAATTCAATGAAAGTGATATTTCAGTTACGACCGCAAATACAACTGCCACAGAGCAAGTAAGAATCGACGCCCCCCCGGCCAACTTCACAGTCAACATCACTGATGTTGAGAGCCCGATAACTGAAAACGAAACAGCGAACGTCACAGTTAATGTCTCAAATGAAGGGGGACGGACTGACACGCAGAATATCACCCTGACCAGCGCAAACTTCACTGATGAGAACAGTAGTGAAGTCGAGATTGCTCCAGGTAATAATTCGACTGTAGAGCTAGAGCTGGAAACCGAATACGGTGAAGCTGATACTGGAACGATCACCGTCACAAGCGACGACGGGAACACAGACACGGCTGGGATCGAAGTTCAAGCAACATCGTTCTTCAACGTAAGTATCGATAACACCAACTCACCAGTGACTGGAGGTGACGACTTAGTTGTCAATACCACCGTTGAAAACGAAGGGAGTGCGCAAGCAACGCAGGATGTTACCCTCACCAACGTGACGGGAGACGTACTTGACACGAACTCAGTCACTCTCAGCGGCACTACAGAGAATGACAGTGTCCAGCTCAGTTTCAATACGGCAGGCATTCTCAGCGGAGAAAGAAACAACGTGAGCGACATCACGGTCTCGACTGCCAACACCAGTGAGACAACATCGAGAGAAGTTGGAGCTGAAGAGGCTAATTTCAGCGTCAATATCACTAGCATTGAATCCGGTGTCCCAGAAGGTGATGACGTTGACGTTACAGCTGAGATCAACAACACTGGTGGCTTGTCTGGTACCCAGACTGTTAATCTCACGATTAACGGGACACAAGAAACCGAACAAGACATCCAGCTCAATTTCGATGAAAATACTACGGAGACATTTACATTCTCCACTAACGTCGGTAATGCAGGCAGTTTCACTGCCAGCGTCAATAGCGAAGACGACAGTGACAGTCGTTCATTCTTAGTCAACGCGATCGAACTATTCAATATCACAGACGCTACAACAAATTCACCAGTCGTCGCAGGTAACAATCTGTCAGTCACTGCCACCGTGGAAAATGAAGGGAGTGCACAAGGTGAACAACAGATCGAACTCACAGAAATTGATGGCCCGGCCGTCGAAGACACCGCAGTGGTGAACCTCTCCAGCGGTGGGAGTAGTAGCGTCACTCTCCAATTCAACACAAGCGGCCAGGCGGGCGTGAGTGGTACTGTTAACGTCAGCTCGGCAAATGATACACTCAGTGAGAGTGTGTCAGTCGTCGAAGATCCCGCAAACTTCAGTGTCAATATCACAGACACCAACAGCCCAGTTGACGAAGGCAATGCCCTCAACGTCGATGTAAGAGTCGACAATGTCGGGGATCTTCAAGCTACACAAGAGATCACGCTCAATGCCACTGAGTTCACCGGAGCCATAGAGGACACCACAGATCCCGTTACTCTCGCAGCCGGCGGAAGTGAAAATGTAACCCTTGCATTCACAAGCACCTCCGGTAATGATGGTACCGGAAATATCACTGTTTCAAGTCTTAACACCAGTGACGCTGCCGAAGTCACAATTAATCAAGATAGTGGCGGCGGTGGCGGCGGTGGCGGC
>P_A23_Liq_3_FmtDRAFT_1000270_pt1 | contig 11250 bp, 9 predicted proteins | sample PonA233FremontCA_FD_10237 | JGI IMG/M metagenome (IMG submission 10237)
ACCGTCTCCGGCGACAGTCCGGACCTGCCGACTGACCGATCTGGCGACGGTCTCGCGGCCGAGATCCGACGCCGACCGCGCGGTCCGACCGGAGCCGCCGGTCGTGTCGTCCGGCTTGCCGAAGACCGCTCGGCCGTCCCCAGACCCGACAGTGTCTCGTTCGTCTGCGGGCGGGCGCGACTCGGTCTCCCGTGGGCGGTCGTCGATCCGGACGACGCCGTCGGCGTCGAGGAGTCGCCCGAGTTCACTCCCCTCGGGTGACGACCCTGACTCGTCGACAGTCGTCCGGAACGTCGTCCAGAACGACCAGATTCGGTCGTTTCGAGCGCCGGGGTCCGGCTCCGTCAGGACCGTCCGAACCGTCTCGCGAAGCGGGGAGAGCAGCTTCTCGAAGGTGTTCTCGGCCCGGAGTGACGCCATCCGGAGGGCGCGGTCGTCGCCACGGAGCCGGCGGAGCCGCCCGCTGTCGTAGATCGCCGTGTCCGCGATCGCACACAGTACCGCCTCGAACAGATCGAGTCTGCGGGTCCGGTCCCGTGATCCCGTGTGGAGTAAGTTCGCGTTCAACAGGTCCAGTTCGGTCGCGACCGCGTACCGGTGTCGGAGCTGTCGTTCGACGGCCCCGTCTTCGAGTGTGTTCCAGAGCCGGGCGAACGACCGCCGGTGGTCGGAGTCGACCCTCGCCAACAGCTCCCGGAAGCCGTCCGTGTCGCTGTACTGGAGGTGGCCGATCTCGTGGATCACCAACGCCTCCTGGATCGCGAGGTCGAACACCGGCCGCCGGAGCTCCGTCGCCGGCTGGTCGAACGCACGCGTCGTGACCGTGATCTCCGGATCGTCCGCGTCGTCGGTCACTGCCGTCCGGAGCTCCCCCGAAAACTGGACCGTCGGGCGAGCGGTCGTCAGGAGCCGCGCGTACGTCTGGAGGTAGCGCCGCCGCTTCTCTGACTCGCGGAGGCGTTCGTCGTCGGCGACGCCGAACCGCTCGCAGATCGCCTGTGGCGTCGTCGACGCGGTCAGCTCCATCACTCCCACCTGATCGACTCGATCGCCTTCGCGACGGCGGTGCGGTCCTCGATGGTCGACCGCGCTTCGAGCACTCGTTTGGCCGCCGCCGCGGGCCCGAGCCCGAACTCCGTCACCAGCCGACCGACCTTGATCACCGCCCGGTGGGAGGTCGGGGTCGCGATGTCCCGGTTCTGGTGGCTCGCTCGGAGACTCGCCGCCAACTCGGTCAGTCGTTCGGCGATCCGTTCGTCGCGGTTGACCCCGCGCCGGAGGTCGGTCGTCTCGTACAACAGTCGGCGTTCGGCCGACGGCGAGAGGTAGTCGAGCTGGAGCTCCCAGAACCGGGAGCGGAACGCGTCGTTGAGCCGGCTCGTCCCGGCGTACCGCGGCGGGTTTGTCGTCGCGACGAACCGGAACTGTGGGTGTGGATCGAGCACCTCCGCGGTCGGCTTCACCACCAACTGGCCGTCGCGCTCCGTCAGGCCGTGGAGTGGCATCGTCGCTGCCGGGCCAGCGGCATTCAGTTCGTCGGCCACGAACGTCCACCCGTGTCTGACCGCGCGGTAGAGGATGCCCGGGCTGAAGCTGAAGGCGTGTTCGGCACCGACCAGACTGGCGGCCTCGCCGGCGTCGAGATCGTGTCGCTCGGTCAACGTCTCGACACGGTCGACACGCGTCTCCTCTGCCGTCTCGTCGGGGGCGTACTCCCCGACCAACTCCGCGTAGGTCGTCCCAGAGCCGAAGTTGACCCGCACGAGCGGCCGGTTCGTCCGAGCACACAGGTGTCTGATCAGTCGGTTCTTCCCGACCCCCGTCTCCCCGCGCAACAGGAGTGCGTACGTCTCGTCGGCGAGGAACCCGGCGGCCAGCTCGACGTCGGTCTGCTCGCCCAGGTCGCGTTCGACGTACGTGTGGTCCGGGTCGGGAACGAGTGGGTGGTCCGGGTCGTCCAACACGGAGAGCCCGTGGTACGTCTCCGTCGTCGGGCTGCCGGCCGGCCGCGTCAGGCTGGCCACTCGCTCGACACTGCCGCCGTCCGTCGACACCGGCCGGTCGCTCATCGTCCGTACTTCGGCTCGGCGAGTAAACCCTCTCTGGCTCGGCGTCCGTGTGCAGCGTTGTCACACCTCGACGGAGACCGTAGGATAGAGGTACGACAGTCGATTGGAACTGGTACGTTGCACACGCACGACGACACACCAGATCACTCGGTCACGGAGCGAACACGACAACGCGTGAGCGTCGCGCTGGGAGGGCGGACAGTCCACCGCCCGTCGCCAGACGGGACGGGGAGCGCCTGTGAGACGGTCGCCACACAGTGGGAGACGGTTCCGGTCGACGAGGCACCACAGAGCTACCGGTCGTGTAGCTACGACGAGTGTGCCTCCTACCTCGCGAGCGTCGACACCGCTGCCACCGGGTCGCCGGACTCGCCGGCGTGGCTCGCCGACTACGACCGGCCGGCGGTGACGGCACCGGGCGGTGACGCACTCCACCGGCCGGACCCCGACAGCCCGGAGCCGGCCGCGGCGTGCCGGACGCACAGCCCCGACAGCGACTGGCGAGTCGTCGAACTGGCAGAGACTGTGACTGCGTTCTACACCCCGTGTACGCTCGACAGTTGTCGGACGTACCTCGACGGGGCGTTCCCCGACGCCGAGACACACTGACCGGCCGACTCAGGACCTCTCGCCGCCTGACGGGACGTGACTCGCCTCCGCCGGCGTGTCGAGGTGGAACTCCGGGTCGACCTCGATCCCCAACCGAGAGAACTGGTCGCGAATGTGTCGTTTCGCGGCCGTGACCGCCCGCTCGCGGTCCGCGAACCCGCGCACTGTCGGCCGTTCGAAGGCGACCCGTATCGTCCCGTGGTCGGTGTCGAGTTCGTGACCGCCGGACGCCACCTGGTAGAAGGCGTCACACACCCACACGTACGGTGCTTCGACCGTCGGCGCGCCGTCGTACGACGGCGGGGACTCACCCGGCTCGTACAACGTCCCCGTCGTTCCGGTGCCACCGGCCAGTCCGCAGACGAGCAACATACTGTGTCTCGTCACACCGTACGGACTTCGGGATGTTGTGGGTGTCGACACCGGTGACTGACCAGTTCGTCGCACGTGTCGACAGCCGCGGCAGACTGGCCGCCCCTCACCTGCTGCCCTGGTTCCAGACTGCCCCGAGACGCAGCCGTCTGCGTACGCAGTGATCCCCCCCCGCGAACGCACCTCTGCACACAGACACCGGTCGTTCGGAACAACCGCAGGGGACGGCAAAGTGAGAACGGGTGAACTAGTCGGTATGGCACGACACACGCGCCGTGCGGTGCTCGGGAGTCTCGCAGCAGTCGGACTGGAAGGCTGTACCGGACGACTCGGCGGCGACGCCGAACAGACCACCGAGACCACCGAACGGACGCTCTCGGCGGTGCCGGAGACGCTCTCGGTCACGAACGACGTCGGCCCGGTCTCCGTGACCGGAGAAGACCGGTCGGACGTCCAGATCGAACTCACCTGTCGGGGTGATCCGGACCGGATCGAACGGCTGGCGTTCAGTGTCCAACGTGACGGCTCGTCGGTGTCGTTGGCCGGGGAGACGGACAACGACGGGCTGATCCAGAACGACTCCGGCCTGTCGTTGTCCATCGCCGTTCGGCTGCCGACGAGTGTCGCGGTCGAACGGGTGGAGACGACCGTCGGAGACGTGACACTCACTGGTGTCGGCGGCGACCCGACGGTGGCGTCGACTGCCAGCGAACTGACAGTCCGTTCCGTCGACGGGTTCGTCTCGGCGGAGACGACGACCGGTGACGTGACGGTCAGAGACGTCGGCGGTCTCGACAGCGTGGAGGCGACAACCGGCGACCTCGCGCTGGACGTCCCGTCACTCCGGTCGGACAGTTCGATCACGACGACGGCCGGTGATGTCGAACTCGCGGTCGCACCCGATCTAGACGCGACTGTCTCCGTCAGCGCCGACGCGGGTGACGTGACCGTCTCCGGGCTCCCGCTCACACGCACGGAGCAGACGACAGGGACGACGGCGAGCGGTACTCTGGGTGGCGGTGACGACCGACTCGACGTGGAGACGGATGTCGGGACCGTCGAACTCCGTCCGCTCTCGGAGTGACCGACTTCGGCGACGGACCGGCTCCGAGTTCTGGACTGCGAGAGACACAGACGTCGACCTCTCGAGACAACTCACTCGACTCGGGCCGTCAGTCTCTCCAGCCGGTCGGCTCCACGCTCGTGGTCGTGTGTCGGTCGTACTCGACCTCGAGTAGCTCCCGTTTGGCGCGGCTACCGGCACTGTGGCGCTGCCGGTCGGTACACCGGTGCCGTCGTCGACCGCGTGACCAGCCCCGTGTGGTCACCGACGGGACCGTGTTCGACAACTGACAACTGGGCCGACGTGGGCGGGGTGCCAGCGGTTCTCTGAACCTGCACGGGCGGGTGGTCGTGTCGACTCGGCACGGTCGTCGCGATACACCCCACTGGTCCCGACAACTCGAGATTGTAGCGGCGGGCAGACCAGAGGCCGACGGACGACCTGGTTCGATGCCGGAACACGCAGATACTAACGTGTGGTCCGCAGTACCTCTACACGTGTCCGACGACGATCCGACTGAGCGAGCCTCGCTCGAGGCGGTAACCGAGTGGGACGGCGGGTTCAGCTACTTCGCACGTCCCGAGGAGGACGGTATGCGCGGGAGTCACGCACTCACGACCGACAGCGGCGTCTGGCTCGTCGACCCCGTCGATGCCGACGGACTCGGCGATCGACTGAACGAGTCGGGTGGACTCGCTGGCGTGGTCGTGATCCACGACCGCCACACGCGCGACGCCGAGGCGATCGCGGCGCGTCACGGTGTCGCCGTGCACGTTCCAGACTGGATGGAGTCGACACGGGAGAAGCTCGACGGCAACCCGGAGCCACTCGAAGCCGAACTGCCCGGTACGAACTACGAGATCCGTCGCCTCGTCGACACAGACGAGTGGGAGGAGGCACTCCTTGTCGACGACGCCGGTGAGACCCTCGTCGTCGTCGAGACACTCGGTACCCTCCCGGGATTCTGTGAGGACGACGACGACATCGGCATCCACCCGGCTCTCGATGAGGCCCCGGAAGGCCTCGCTGACTACGACCCAGAGCGCATCCTGGTTGGACACGGCGAGAGCATCTACGAGGCGGGTGCGACGAAACTGGCGGCGGCAGTCGACGCCGACTGAACTGGCTACGAGTAGACGCGACCGACGTGTGGAGTCGCTCGAAGGTGTCCCGGGCGACCGAGACGGGCGGGGACACGAGACCACGAGGTGGCCCGTACGGCGGCCGTCGACACCGAACGACCGCGGGAGACACTCGTTCTCTCGACCGAGCGACACGGCGTGTGGGAGAGACACGGGCAGTCACAGTTCACAGACGAGCTCTCGGAGTGGTTCGCGGACGAGATCTGCGGGAACGCCCCCGCCGGCAGACAGCCGGGCGAGCGCGAGCAGTGTCTCGGCGGCCGTCTCGTCGAGCGACGCGAACTGGTCGCCCAGCGACGACTCTGAGACGAGCCGGTCGTCGTCGGGCACGACACCGGCGACCGTCGCGAGGCCGGCGACGATCGGGCTGTCGGCGTCGAACGCGCGGCGTGCCGTGCGGAGTGCCTCGCGGTCGTCACCGGCCCGCAGGTGGCGTTTCACGCGACAGAGGGCGGCGTTGGCGTCGACACCCGCAGCGACCGTGTTGTCTCCGGACGACACCGCGAGGTCCTCGTAGGCCGTCAGTGCCGTCTCGAACTCGCCGGCGAGTTCGGCACGACGGGCCTCGGCGAGTGCGGACACCGACGAGAGAGACTCGACCCCGAGACTCGCCTGTGGCGCGTCGGCGGCCGCCTCGCGGGCACGGGTTGCGGCCGTCGCCGCGGCGTCGTACTCGTGGGCGTCGAGCCGGCGGTGTGCGAGTGCCGACTGGAGCCGACACTGGTGTGTCGCGACCGTCCCCGCACAGACGGTGTCGAACTCCGGTGTCGGGACTCGTGCCGACGACGGCGCGACCGCCGGCTGCTCCATCCCGTCGAACAGGTCGACGGCGACACGGTGGATTCGGATTCGTGTTGAGCGGTCGTCGGCAACGTGGGCAGCGTGACGGAACGCCTTCGCCAGGTACTTCAGGAACCGAACTGGGTCGACCCGTCGCACCTCGGCGGCGGCGGCCGCGTACTCGCGCACCACCGTCGGCCACGACGGCGACGGGGTGCCGGCACGGTTCGACTCCCACCGTCCGCCCCCCTGTTCGATCGCACGCGCCAGGTGGGTGTACGCAGCGCCGTAGGCCGCCCGGCGATCGGAGCGGCCGACCGTGAGCCGGTCCAGACACCGGAGCGACCGGTGTGCCACCAGGAGCTCTGCCCGGGTCGTCGACTCCCCGTGTCGGTACGCCTCGACGGCACCGGTCGCGGCCAGGTACAGATACCCCGGGAGTGTCTCCCGAGCGTCACCACGGTGGACCGCCAACTCGTGGAGCGCTCGTTTCTCCGGGTCGGCGAACGCCCGGTCGTCGGCCGCAGCGAGACACGCCTCGGCCGACCGGTCGTCGTCCGGCGCGGGGTCGTCGACCGCGGCGAGGTACGAACGCACGGCGTCGTCGAACACGTCGTCGGGGTCGACCGTCTCGACGAGCCGCTCGGCGAACCGAGCGCGGGCGAGAAACTCGACGGCGTCGTGTGTCTCCGTGGTGGTCTCGCTCGGTGTGTCGGCCAACAGCCTGTCGAAGATCGTGTGTCTCCCGACTGGGTCGTCGGTGTCGTCGTAGCAGTACTCCACAGTCGTCCGGACTACCGTCCCCAGCGACGGGGTGTCGACACCGAGTGCGGCGAACGCCGACAGCCGGTCGGCGAGCTCGGCCACCGTCTCGACGGGGTAGGCCCGTCCACGCGCGCTCGTCCCCAACACCATGTTCTTGAGACTCCGGTCGAGTCGGTCCTCGATCCGGTCACGAATCGGCGCGGTGGGGCCACGTGCGAGGAAGATCCGCCGGAGTTCGAGGTAGTCGTCGAACGCCTCCAACGACTCCTGTGCGTTGCTCCGTAACGCTCCGTAGAAGGAGAGCTCGTCGTCGTACGCCGCCGCGAACTCCTCGTAGCGGTCCGGGTCCGCGACGAGCGCCGCGGCCCGACGTGCCGGTGAACGGCTGTCTGTCACTGACAACACCAAGGGCGCGGCCCGGAAGTGTACACCGTCTCGTCTGCTCCCGACAGCTTATTTTTATCGCTACTGATACCTCGACGAAACGTTTATGATTCCGTAGAGGTAGGGTATGTCATGCGACACACCGTGTTGTGTGTTGACACGCCAGACAGGATCGAGCGTCTCGAAGTAACGGTAGACGAGCGTGAACAGCTACGCACCGTCACCGCGACCACACGCGAAGAGGTCACGGCCGCGCTCGAAGAACGGACCATCGCGTGTGTCGTCACCGGCTACACGCTCGACTCCGGAGAGTTCGGAGGACTGGCGGTCGCCGACGCGATCAGAGAACACAGTCCACAGACGCCGTGCGTACTGTACAGTGAGGTCCCTGTGGGAGAGATCGACACGAGTGAGTTCGAGGAGTTGGTCGTCGAGTTCCTCGACCGAGAACGGTCGAACGCCGACGAGACCCTCCAGTTCGTCGTCGAAGACGTGATCGAACACACGGTCACCGCACAGGTCGGACACCTCACCCCTGCCGACGAGCAACAACGGCTGGCGGCACTCGACCGGTACGACGTCGACGGGCTGCCGGTCGAGGAGAGTTTCGACCGGGTCTCGGGGCTCATCTCGGACCACTTCGACGCGGCGGTCGCGTTCGTCGGGCTGGTCAAACGCGAACAGGAGGAGTTTCTCGGCTGTGCCGGCGGCGACCTACAGTCGGTCACCCGCGAGAACTCGATGTGTACCCACGCGATCTTACAGGAGGACGTGATGACTGTCGAGGACATCGCGGAGGACAAACGGTTCGCCGAGAACGAGGTGCTACACAACTTCGGAATCCGGTCGTACGCCGGTGCGAACCTCACGACGCCCGACGGACACGTGATCGGGTCGGTGTGTGTCCTCGACACGGAGCCACGGACGTTCGACGAGACGGAGCGGGCGACACTCCAGGAGTACGCCGACACGGTGATGGAACTGCTCGAACTCCGGAGGCAGGTCGCCGACGAGACGGTCGACTCCCGCGAGGAGGTGGCAGGATGAGTCTCCGCAACACGACCCCCTTCGACCTCGTCGGGTTCCCGGTGGAGACGCTCGACGCCGGGTCGTCGGTCCTCGTCACCGGTGACGACAGTGACGCGCTCGCAGAGACGTTCGCCGGTCTGGTCGGGCCGAGCCCAGACCACTCCGAGACGGGTGTTGTCGTCGGAACTGACGACATCGACAGCGTCGTCGAACGGGTCGGCCGTCACCGCCGCGGCGCGACGGATCGATTACACGTGCTGACGGAGTCGTCACAGCGTGTCCCGAACGGGCCGGAGACGACGACCGTCGACGACACCGGGGACATGACCGCACTCGGAATGCACCTCTCCGAGGAACTGACCGACGCGCGAGACGACCGGTTCCGGACGGGGATCTTCCTCTGTTCGGACATCTGTCGACAGGTCGACGACATTCGCTCGGTCTACCGGTTCCTCAACACCTCGTTCCTCTCGAACCTCCGTCGAAACGAGGCGATCGGCGTCTGTACCGTCGAGACGGACGCCGACGTACGGACGAACATGGACAGTGTGGTGAAGTCGATGGCGTCCTCGTTCGACGTCCACTTGTCGTTGGCCGACGCCTCCCGAGGCGAGTTCCGGTTCGACGTCGACGGGTGGGACGAGGTCGGCGAGCGACTGACTGTCTCGTGACGGAAGATAACGAACGACACAGCGATGATGATCGACCACAGCCCACTCCCGACTGCGACCGTCGACACAGACGGATCGGTGTCCGCCCGAACACCCGACGGCCCGCCGATCGTCGTCGCGCCGACTGCCGATCCGGACAGCCCGCGGAACGAGCTCGCGACGCTCGCCGACCACGGAGGGTTCGTCGGGCGGATCTGGCGCGTCGTCGAGGCGGTCAGGCGGGGTGAGACGACCGACGGTGTCGTCGCCACATCGCGGCCGACCACACACCCACCCGGGGCGGACCGCGACTGTGGTTGTCGGGCGTTCCTGCTCGACGGTCCCGACCGAGGCTCCACCCCCGACTCGGGACGAACGGACGGTGGGGTCGACAGCCCAGAGCCGAACGAGCCGAGGGTCGCCCGACCCGGTGGCACCGACACGGAGTCCGTCTCCGCAGACGCGTGGCTCGCGACACTCCCGGGGCTGGCGAGCGACGGGCGTGTCACTGTGTTCGTCCGCGATATCGAAGGTTGCGAGCACGCCGACGCGTCGAGTGACACCCAGAACCCCGCGGTCGCGTTCTCGGTCGCGGTCGTCCCCGGAGACGCCATCCACGCAGGAGGGGGTGAAACGGAGTCGGAGGCAGCCACCGGGCCAGAGCCAACTGGTGTCGACACCGAGCGTGTCACGGAGTCGGCAGCCCGACTGGCGACACACGCCGACACTGTCGGTGCCGAAGCCGCGACACTCGCCAGTGACGTCGACGACCAGACGGACCTGCTCGGAGAGACTGTCCAGGATGTCCAGGTACTCACCGGCGAGATCGAACAGATGGCGGGTGCCGTCACGGAGATCGACACGGAGATGGAGCGGATTGCGGCAACCGCTGGTGACGGGGCCGACCGTGGGGCAGCCGTCCGAGAGGACGTCGAACAGGTCGCAGAGACGATCGACAGCCTCACCGAACGTGCAGTCACGGTCGGTGACCAGATGGAGACCATCGAGGGTGTCGCCGACGACATCGGAGATATCGCCGACCAGACGAATCTACTGGCGCTGAACGCCAACATCGAGGCTGCTCGTGCCGACGGTCGCGCCGACACCGGCGGGTTCGAGGTCGTCGCGAACGAGATCAAACAGCTGGCCGACGACACGGGAGCGTACACCGACCAGATCGAGACCGACATCGACACACTGCGAGACGACGTAGACGGACTCGTCGGGGCGACGGAGGCAGCCAACGAACGGTTGGCGAGTGTTCTCTCGGAGGTGTTGGAGCTGATCGGACAGTTCGAGCGGATCGCCGACGGAATCGACGACGGGGCCGAGACGCTCGGTCACCTCGCGACTGCTGCCGACGATCAGGCGACACAGATCGACGCCGTGACCGTGCAGATCGAGGAGGTGCAGGCGCTGTGTGAAACGGCGCGAATGACTGCCGACACACTGAGCGACGAGGCGACAGCACAACGAGAGACACTCTCGGAGCTACAGGCAGCGCTCCCGCCGACAGACAGTCGTTGACCCTCGACCGGGGGAGTGGTGTCCGCGTCACTCCGTCTCGAGAGACGAGGCTGCCGACCCCGAGGACACGCCGGCCGTCGTCGGCAACCCCAAGACTGACCTGCACAGTCGCCACAAGGCCTTCCGGATGCCCTCCACGACACGTCGCAGTGCCCTGTCTGCAGTCGCCGGTGTCCTCGGAACACTCGGCGGCTGTAGTGCGCTGAGTGACGACCCGTTGCCCATCGAGACGGCCTGGCGGACAGGCTTCCACGACCCGTCCTCCGTCGGCGTGACCGCCGACGGCACGTTGGTGGCGGGGTCGCACAGCCCGTTTGCGGACCGCACGGCCGTCGCTCGGCTCGACGAGACGACCGGCGAGACCCAGTGGTCCGTCACCCTCCCGAAGGGGTGGCGGTCGCCAGTCGCTGTCCGCGGGACACGTGCGTACCTCAGTTCGACGGCCGGACTCGTCGCCGCCGTCGACACGACCGCCGGCGAGATCCAGTGGCGGCGCGAACTCGACGATGGCGTTGGGGAGAGAGACAGCGCCGTCGCGTTCGCTCCGTTGCCGTCGGCCGACCGTGTCGTCGTGCCGCTCTCGGCGGACGGCGACCGCGGAGCCGACCGGCTGGTCGGACTGTCTCGCGCCGACGGGAGTCGAGTGTTCGACCACCGGCTCGACGCGACGCTGGCGGCGGCACCGGGAGTCACTGCTGGCGGAGTGGTCGCGGCGACACTCGACGGCCGGCTCCGGCGTGTCGCCCCCGACGGCGAGACGGCTTGGGAGCGGTCGGTGACACCCGGGAGCTCTGCGGTCGCTGTCGCCGACGGGACGGCGTATCTCGTCACCGGGGCCGAACGGCTGTCGGCGGTCGACA
>P_A23_Liq_3_FmtDRAFT_1000272_pt1 | contig 11190 bp, 12 predicted proteins | sample PonA233FremontCA_FD_10237 | JGI IMG/M metagenome (IMG submission 10237)
GACCGGGTCGACCACGACGTCGACGGGGTCTACCACCGCCTCGAACTCTTCTTTGCGGTAGTTCACGAACTCGTCGACGCCGAGGTCCCGGAGGAACNCTTCGTTGCTCCCGGACGCGGTCCCGANGACGTGTGCACCGTGCTNGTTCGCGAACTGTACTGCCATGTGACCGACGCCGCCGGCGGCTGCGTGCACTAACACCCGGTCACCCGCGGACACGTCCGCGGCGTCGAACAGCGCCTGCCAGGCGGTCAGCGAGACCATGGGGATTGCGGCCGCTTCGGGNTGNGAGAGCGAGGACGGCTTTCGGGCGATTTCGTCGGCGGGGGCAGTTACGTATTCGGCGTACGTGCCGGCCAGTGNCGGGAACCGGAGCATTCCGTACACCGCGTCTCCNTGCTCCCAACTGCTCACGTCCTCGCCGAGTGTCTCCACCCGGCCGGAGACGTCCCAGCCGGGTGTGATCGGGAACGAGACGTCTTCGTTGAGGCCGCGAACGTTTTGACCGAGACCGCCGTTCTCGGGGTTTCTGGTCTTCCAATCGATGGGGTTTACTCCCGCGGCTTCGACTTTGAGCAACACCTCGTCAGCTTCGGGCTCGGGGACTGGGGCCGGCTCGTGCTCGAGAACCGCCTCATCGCCGAGCTCGTGGTAGCGAACGGCGTGCATTGAGTCTGTCATCAGTTGCGCTTCCTGAATGAAGCGCCGGGAGTATAGCCGTTTGTTTGGTTTCTACCAGAAACCAACTTGGCGACAGACGAACTGTCCGCACTGACCGGATCGTCGTGCTCGTAGAATCAACGTGACACCATCTTACGACAGCGATCGCAGACCACTTCGCCAAATCCGATAAACACCTATATCCGACGAATCGTGTCCGAATACTATGGCCTCCATTCTCGAACGACCCGTGTGTCACCCCGCCGGCCGGTCGGGCCGACGATCGAACGTCGCAAGCACGGTCTCGGGATCGGCTAAATGTGGGAGTCGGAGGGTGTCGTCGTCCAGCTCCACGACGACGGTTTCGGTGCCGAATCGCCCGTCGAGCCAGTCGTGCTCGACGCGCAGGTCCCGTTCGTCCCACGGCTCGACGCGCCAGAGCGGTTGCCGGAACAGGCGGTCGTAGGCGACGATTGCGTCGCCGTCGACGCGGTACTCGACGCCGGCGTACCGGAGCCAGTGGTCGGCGGAACTCAACCCGAAGGGAACCACCACGGCAGCGGCGGCGAGCGGGACGGCGACGGACCACGCCCGACCAATGGCGAAAAGCAGGGCGATCAGTCCGAGGAACACGCCCACGACCGCCGTATTCGGGTGCCGAACGAGGCCGGGGATCCCGCCGAACAGCCGCCCGAACAACGTCGGACGGACGCGCGCTGCGTCCTCCGAGACGCCGTCCACCTCGCTGTCGGTCGGGGGGTCGTACGCGACGCCGAGCGGGACGTCGGTTGCCTCGTCGTACGCTTCGAGCCGGTCGGCGTACTGATCCACGAGATCGAGCGCAGTCTTCAGTCCGACGATACCGAAAAGCAGCGGCCCCCCGACCGTGCCGGGCGTCCGAATCGCACTCGAGGCGCTTGCGTCGGCGGGGGCGGCGACGACGACCACACAGATCCCGATGAAAAACAGTGCAGTGCCCCGGAACAGGACTCCCTGAAGTGCGGTCTGGGCGCTGTGCTCGCGGTACGCCCGTTGATAAAAGTACTCGAAACCGGTCCGCCCCACCTCAGCGGCGATGATCGTGAGGATGGCCAATCCGAGGAGCCACTCCTGCTGTTCGGGTTCGGCGACACCGACCACGCCGACGGTCACTCCGCTGACCGCGAACCACAGGAGCGCCAGAAGTGGGGTGGCTATCAGAAGGGCGGGGACGCTGGAAATCCGAATCCCGATGTCGGTTCGGGGCACGGTTGCGTGTAGCGACCGGCGGGCCAACGCACCGAAAACCAGCGGGTCGCCGTCGAGTTCGGACGGTCGTCCGGCGAACGCGGCGCGAACCACTGCTGCCAGCAACACCACCGAAAACTCCACCCAATACAGGAGAATCAGGGTTGCGGGCTGCCAACCCAGCGCACCCACGCCGAGGAGTGGAACGGCGTTCGCCGCGAAGACACCGAGCGCCTCAAAACGGGGGACCCACTCCGGAGATTCGCCGACCAGTCCGGGGACCATGCCGCGATTTCACACCGGACGATTGTAAACGCAACCGACTGTGACGCCGTCGACGGATCCCGGCGAACCGGGGTGGTCGGGCGACGTCTTCGGGGTACACGACGACGATAACAGAGTCGTCCCGTTTGAACCGGTCGCTGACCGTCGTGTCTCAGCCGTGAGACACGCGACCTGCGCCCCCTGTAGAGAGACACGAAGGACACGGTGAGTCTCGACAGTGTCTCACCCACGGAGTGCATCGACCGGCGACTCATTAGCAGCGGTCCATGCGGGATAGACACCGCTCAGAACGCTTGCAACGAGAGCAAACACCATCCCATAGAGGAGATATCGTGAGCTGGACCACTCCAATGCGAGCGCTGCTTCCCCCGTGAGAACGTGAAAGAGTGCAAGCCCGACAACCAGCGATCCGGCGCTGCCGATGAGACCACCAACCCCACCGAGAACGGCGGCTTCGGTGAGTATCATCCGGAGTACCTCGCCGCGGCGCACGCCGACAGCACGCAACACGCCGATCTCACCACGGCGTTCAATCGTGCTCATCAACATGACGTTCAGAATGGCAACGCTCGCGACGAACAACGATATTGATCCAATTCCGAGGAGCGCGAGTTCCAGCGTGTTGGTGAACGAGGAGATGTCTTCTTGAACGCTTGCGAAGCTCGTCGCCGTCAAAATCTCTTCGTCGGCATCGCTGAACTCGGCCTCAATGGCGTTTGCGGTCGCAGTGCTGGTCTCTCCGTCTTCGGTGATGACCGTGACGGAATTGTAGTGTTCCTGCTCGTTGAGTGCAGATTCCGGGAGGACAAGCTCACCGCCACCACTCGCTCCAAACCCACTTTCCGCGGCGATAAGGCCACGAATACGGTATATCTGCCCTCCGTATTCGACTGGATCTCCGAGTTGTAATCCCAACTGCTCCGCAGTTGATTCTGTGATCAGGGCTCCTGTCTGGAGGCGCGTGGGTTCATCACCGGTCGCAATGTCGTATAGTGGCGCTGGATTCGTTACTCCCGTCACCTGGACGTTCGCTTCTGCACCGTTTCGTGCTGTGAGTTCGGTAGCGTTTGATCTCTGTGGGATAACCGTCGTAGCGGGTGCGATGTCTCGTATCGTTTCCACCTGGTCGTCGGTGATTCCATCGGTCTCGATATCCTCACCGGGTGAGACGCTCACTTCGTTCGCGAGGTTTCCGAGGTTGGCTGTGGCCTGTTTTTCAAGTGCGACGCCAGTCATCCCGAGCGACGTGATCGCCATCACGCCGATAACAATCCCGAGCATCGCAAGGGCCGTTCGCGCTCGATTGCGTCCGAGATTCCGCCATGCCATGAGGACGCTCGGGAACCGACGAAGGTACGATGCCACGGCCATCACTGGACTACCCCGTCGACGAGCCGCACGACGTGATCCGCGTATCCCACCAGCTGCTCATCGTGAGTGATCGCGACGACAGCAACATTCTCTTCGTTTTTGAGACGAGTGATCTCATCAAGTACTGTTTCGCCCGTCTCTTGGTCGAGATTTCCGGTCGGTTCGTCGGCAAGAAGGATGTCTGGTTCGTTGATGAGCGACCGCGCGATCGCCACTCGCTGCTGTTGACCGCCAGAGAGTTCGTCGGGAGTATGAGAAAGCCGATCGCCAAGGCCAACCCGCCGCAATAGGTCGACGGCGCGGTCTCGACGATCGACATCGGTGTCCCACATCGAGGGCAGTTCGACGTTTTCTGCTGCGGTGAGCATCGGGAGGAGATGGAAGTCCTGAAACACGAACCCCAACTGTGAGCGGCGCTCTTCGGTCCGCTCGTCTTCGCTGAAATCAGTTACATTTCGTCCGTCGAGGTGGACGGTTCCCGCTGTCGGGCTATCGAGTAACCCGATCATGTTGAGCATCGTGCTCTTCCCGCTTCCGGACGGGCCTGTCACTACGACCATCTCCCCGCGCTCGGCACGGAAGTCGACGGCTTTCAGCGCCTCTATTAGTTCGGCCTCTGTGTCATAGCGCTTCGTCACGTCCGTTAGTTGGATAACGCTCATTCGCGGTTCCAGAGCCGATAGAGCACGCCACTCGCGCCGAGTACCACGAGCAACCCGATGATGAGTGGAACAACTGGGAGCCCCGACGATCCTGAACTACCGTTGTCGGTCGACGTCGCAGCTGCCCGGTCTCGATCCGATCCGGTCGAAACGGAATCAGCCGACGAAATCTCAATTGACTGAGTTGTCGTAACGCGCCTATCGTCGACAATGTACGAGAGCTCGACTGGGAGCGTGTCGGTGCCATTTGCGACTGCCGAACTGAGTTCGAACGTTGCGAACTCGCTTGCATCAACGGAGCCGACAAAAAACTCTCCAGATCCGGCCGCTGGTGACACGGTGTCGCTGTCGGGGACTCTGACCAGGACCGATTCGACATCGGTCCCGCCGATGTTTGCGGCTTCACCGTCGATCGAGACGATCGATCCCCGCGGTGTGACTTCAACGCTGGTTAACCGAATCTCGCCTTGCACCTGCTGATCGAGGTCTATCGTACGAGTGACCCCGTGACGCTCACCGCGTGCGGTGTACTCTCCGGTGAGTGTGACAGTATTCGAGTTGTAACTGTCTGTCTCGAATGTAACGGATTCGCTCTCGTTGGGTGTGATGTCGAACGCGTCCCGCTTGTCGCGTTGGTCACCTTCGATTGAGGTGCTGATCTCAACGTCAGTTAGCTCAACGTTCCCGTAGTTGGTGAGCGTTGCCGTAGTCTCTCCGGAACTGTTGGTGGTAGCTGCGATACCGGCATCTATCTCAGGTTCTGCCACGTCGATCGTGATCGGCCGGTAGTACGCCCGCAGATTAGCCGACCCACTTCCGGTTGATTGGGACGCTGCAGACACATGCGCCAACAGGTCTTTGTGACCTGCTGTTTCGAATGTGGTTGTGATGGGAATCGTCAGGCTTCCGCCGGGGGCGATGGCACCGACGTCTTCAACGCGTTCGTAGTGTTCGTCGGTCGTTCGTAGCATAATGGTTGATACGTCGACGACGGAATTACTCCCCTCTTGATTCGAAATCGTCACCTCGACCGTAACGGTCTCTCCGACTGTTGGGTCTGCCGGGGAGACAGTCACGGACGACACGTTGACCGCAGGTCCATCGGCAGCGACCACTGAGGCACCGCTGATCACTGCGCTCGCAAGTACGACTACTGCGATGAACCCGCGGATTAAGCGACGCTCGGTCATGCGACTGTGACCTGCATGTCGCGAATCCATCTCGGCTGCGAGGAGTTGTATCGGTGAGGCCGGAGTCGACCATTGGTACGGAGGGACAAACGCATTTACTGGCGGCTTGATCAGCCATTATAGAAAAAGCTATGATCGCAGTGATACCGAGGTGATGCTACTCCGCGAGTTTCAGTGTCTGCGGGGTGACGACCGCCTCAAGGGCAGCAGCTCCGAGCGTGACCCGACGGATTGTGTCTTGAACGCAGCTGGCGAGCCCGACGCCGGGAATCTGTTTCGGATCGATACTGTCAGCCACGATTCCGTTCACATCCCCGATTCATCTCGAAGCCTGAACGGGGTGTCAGGTCGGCAACGCGAAAAACAGCGCGGCGATAAATAAGACGATCGCTGCACCGATGACCGTTACAACGTATATTCCAGCAGCGACTCCGAGGCCGGCGATAGTCCGAGGCGTCAGCCACTGCTCTATCGATCGTTGCCAGCAATACAGCCGAACACCCGTGATCCCAAGCGCCCACACGACTATCGGATAGGCGACGAGCACCGCGATGAGTCGAATTTCTCGAAACTGCGGATCGCTTTGCGTGGACCCGATATGAAGCACCTGCCAGCCGGCGACGACGGCGACCCCCTGACCGAGTGCGATTACGCCGACCAGCAGCAGGTAGTTTACCAGAAATCGGTCGGTCGGCCAGCTGTCAAGTCGAGCACGAAAGTCCGACACCGTGAGCGATGGGAGACACCCGAGGGCGACAACACCGATTACTACCAGATACTGCAACAGCGTCGCTGCGACCTCTCCGACGGACGAATACGGACCCACAGTGCGTGCGAGCGCCGGCTACTGTATATTCTTTTCTTCGAGTTACTCCGGTCTGTGGGTCTCGCCGTCGCGTTCGTCGGCCTCTTTGCGTCGAACCGCGGCGGCCGCGTTGTTCGCGTCGTAGCCGAAGAGCACGTCCTTCGCGTACGTCTCGGCGACCTCGGTCGCACCGATCAGGTCGTCGACGTCGACGTTGACCGCGTACAGCTCGACCGAGAACGGGGTCGACGCCGGCGCGCCGTGGACGTCGTAGTCACCGCCGAGCCGCGAGCGGAACCCGCGGGCGATCGCCTCCAGCCAGTACGTCGTCGCGTACTCGGTGTCGTAGAGGGGAACGACGAACTCGTCGACGTGATCCGTGAGCCGGTCGACGTCGAGCCCGGCGCGCTCGTAGAGGTGGCCGGGATACGGGTCGGGATACAGCGTAAGCAGGAGCCGTCCGGGGACCAGCTCGGCGGCGTCGGCGACGAACTCGGTGATGACGTCGGCGCGCCAGTCGGCGAACTCCTCGCGGTCGCTCTCGGCGAACAGCCGCTCACAGCGGTCGCAGTGACAGAACCCCTCGCGCGGGAACCCGACGTCGTCGAGGCGGACGTCGTCGCTCTCGGCGGCGCAGTCCGCGACGATCTCCAGTAGCCCCTCGCGGTACTCCGGGTGGGTCGGGCAGATGTACGCCCAGTCGAAGTACTCCCGGTCGCGGGTCGCCGGCTCGCCGCGCTCGTCGACCGGGACGAGTTCCGGGCTCTCGCTCGCGGCGGCGTTGTCGCCGAAACACGACACCATGTTCACGGCGTCGGGCAGCGGTTCGGCCGCTCGCCCCGTGACGTCTTTCACCTCGTAGCAGCCGCGGTCGAACGGCTCCATCGCGACCTCGTCGGCGTTGCGCGTGACGACCCCGTACATGCGTCTGGGTACGGGACAGGCCGACAAAAACGGCGGGTGTCAGCGGGGCGGTCGGCGAGCGGTACGAACTCGGGCGGGCAGCGAAGAGACCGTGCGACTACTCGACTTCGACCGGCTCCTTGTCGCCGGCGAACAGGAAGTACGCGAGCGCGACGAGCGACAGTGCGAAGACGAGCTTGAGTTTTCTGCTCATACGGGCGTGTTCTGGCGGCGGGCGCTAAAACTTACCGGAGCGGCTCGGGCCGCGGTCGAGACCCCGGAGACCGGCCGCGTCAGACGTCGATCTGGTCGGCGATATCCGCACGGACGATCGTCGCGCAGTAGTTACAGCGCACGCCGTCGGCGACGACGTCGAACCGGGTCTCGACCGGCTCGCCGGCGTTCGTGATACAGTTGCGGTTCGGACACGACAGCACGCCGGACACGCGGTCGGGACGGGTGACGCGGTTCTTCTCGACGACGTCGAACCCGCGGACGATGTTGATCGTCGCCTCGGGGGCGATAAGCGAGAGGACGTCGACCTCGGACGGCGAGAGCTCGCGGTCTTCGACTTTCACGATGTCCTTGCGCCCGAGCCGGTCGGAGGGGACGTTCATCCCGACCGAGACGCCGAACCCCTCGGAGCCGTCGATGCCTAAGATCGCGAGGACGTTGAGCGCCTGCCCGGCCTCGACGTGGTCGATGACGGTGCCGTCGCGTATCTTCGAGACGCGGAGCTCGTGGTCGCTCATCGGTCCGCCTCCGTCGCCGCTACGGTCCCGGTGTCTTCGAGCATGACGTCGAGCAGCGCCATCCGGACCGGAACGCCGTTGTGCGCCTGTCGGAAGTAGCGCGCGTGGTCCGTCTCGTCGACGTCGGGCGCGATCTCGTCGACGCGCGGGAGCGGGTGCATCACGGTGAGGTCGTCGGGCGCGTCTTCGAGCGTCTCGGCGTCGATCCGGTACTCACCGGCGACGCGGTGGTACTCGTTTTCGTCGGGAAACCGCTCCGCTTGGATCCGGGTGACGTACAGCACGTCGAGCTCGTCGAGGATGGGGTCGATCGCCTCGTGTTCGCGGATCTGTGCGCCCGTCTCGTGGAGATCGAAGCGCACGGACCGCGGGAGCCGCAGCGATTCGGGGCTGACGAAGTGCTGGTTGACCTCGAAGTTGGTCAGCGCGGCCGCGAGCGAGTGGACCGTCCGGCCGTACTTCAAGTCGCCCATGATGCCGATCGTGAGGCCGTCGAGCCCGTGGTCCTCGCGGATCGTGTGGAGGTCGAGCAGCGTCTGTGAGGGGTGCTGGCCGGCGCCGTCGCCCGCGTTGACCACGGGCACGTCGACGTGCTCGGCGGCGAGCGTCGCAGCGCCCTCGCTCGGGTGTCGGAGGACGATGGCGTCCGCGTACCCCTCGATCACCCGGACGGTGTCCGACAGCGACTCGCCTTTCGACACCGACGAGGAGTCGACGTCGCCCATGTCGATCGTGTCCATCCCGAGGCGCTTGGCCGCGCTGTCGAAGCTCATCCGGGTGCGCGTGCTCGGCTCGAAAAAACAGAGCGCGAGCACTCGCCCGGCGTGCCGGTCGGCGTACGCCGCCGGGTCCGCCGCGACCGCTCGTGCCCGGTCGAGCACGGCCTCGATGTCGTCCCGCGAGAGCTGTGTCGCGGTGACGAGGTGGTCCTGACGCATCGTCTGTGACAGGAGCCGGCAGTATCTTGAATCTCTCGGCTCGGGACGCGACGTGGATGCCCACGGACGTGGACATCCGCAGCGCGGGCGTTTCGACATCCGCAATTTGGGACGGTCACGTCGCGGTGTCGCATCGCTTCGAACGGGTCGTGTGGGTCACGAGACACGCTCGGAGCGTCGAACGAGACCGCGACATACCCTATTATTTATAGTAGGAGATAACACGTCGTCAGCATGGCAGCAAGTGACGATCCCGGCGTCGTCGAGCGCGCCGGGTTCGGTATTTCGACGGTCGTCGAGCGGTGGATGCCGAGTCCGTTCGTGTTCGCGATCCTGTTGACGTACTTCGTGTTCATCGCCGGGCTTCTCGCGACAGAGTCGGGAGCCGTAGAGCTGTTAGAGTTCTGGTACGGCGGATTCTGGGCGTTTATCGGCTTTTCGATGCAGATGGTGCTCATCCTGATGACGGGGTTCGTTATCGCGTATCATCCCCGCGTCAACGCGATCTTACAGCGGCTCGCCGAGATACCGAACTCGGGCGCGCAGGCGGCCGCGTTCGTCGGGTTCATGTCGATGTCGCTGGCGTGGGTCCACTGGGGGTTCAGTCTCATCATGGGCGCCATCTTCGCCCGCGAGATGGGGAAAGTCGCACACCGGAAGGGGATGGCCGTCCACTACCCCCTGCTCGCGGTCGCGGGCTACATGGGGCTCGGCCTGACGTGGCACTGGGGGATCTCCGGGTCGGCACCGCTCCAGTTGACCGACGCGAACAACATCGGCGAGGGGACGGGCTTCGAGTTCCTCGCGTCGACCGTCCCGGCCGCGGAGACGATCTTCCACCCGTACGCGCTTACGCTCACCGCGCTCTCGATCGTCTTTGCGACCGCCGTGTTGTACGTCCTCGCTCCGTCCGGGGACCGCGCGAAGGGAATCGCCGAGTACGTCGACGAGGCGGAGCTGTTCGACGCGAGCGCTGACGGGGGCGCGGCCGACGGCACGGTCGACGAACCGCCGGCGAACGCGGCCGACGTCCCCGCCGAACGCATGAACAACAGCCGGCTCATCGGCGGGCTGGTCGCGCTCTCCGGCGTCGCCGTCCTCGCGGTCCAGTTCGCCGGGCAGGGGCTCGGTGCGTTCACGCTGAACGCGGTCAACTTCGGGTTCCTCTTTGCCGGCCTGCTGGTGTATCAGCGCCCGGCGTACTACCGCGACCGGTTCAACGACGCGGCCGGCGCGGCGGCCGGGATCGTCCTCCTGTTTCCCTTCTTCGCCGGCATTCAGGGCATCATGGCCAGCTCGGGGCTCGCGCTGCTGCTCGCAGAGGCGCTGCTCGACGTGTCGACGGCGGCGACGTACCCGGTCGTAGCGTGGATCGTCGGTGCCGTTGCGAACCTGTTCGTTCCCTCCGGCGGCGGCGAGTGGCTCGTCGTCGGACCGTCGGTGTTACAGGCCGCGGAGGGACTCGGCGTCCCGTACGGACAGGCCACGATCGCGTACGCCGTCGGCGACGCGCACACGAACCTGCTGAACCCGTTCTGGGCGCTGCCGCTGTTGGCGATCACGGAGGTCAAAGCGCGGGAGATGTTCGGGTACGCGATCGCAATGCTGATCGCGTTGATCCCGTTCCTCGCGGTCGCGCTGTACGTGGTGCCGTACTGAGCGGTCGAGAGGGCGTCTCAGTCGTCGTCCGCGGCCGCGCCGGGTCCGTCGCCGCCCGCGGCCGCCGCGTCCTCGATGCTCGGCGGGTACTCTCCGCGGCGGAGCTTGAGGTCCGACTGCGGGCGGGCCATACAGGTGAGCGCGTACTCGTCCGCCTCCTCGTCGGTGAACCCGCGCGCCGCCGGCTGCGTCACCTCGCCTTCCACGATCTCGGCGGAACAGGCCAGACACATGCCGACGCGACAGGAGTACTCCTGTGCGATCCCCGCTTCGAGGCAGGGCTTGAGGATCGTCTCGGTGTCGGCCACCGTGATCGTCTCGCCGGTGCCGACGAACTCGACCGTGTACTCGGTCATGACGCGGCGTTCCCGCCGACCGGTAAAAAAGGGATCCACTCTCTTCGGAGACCGGGCTCGACGAGACCGGGCTGAGACGCGGCGAAACCACCGCCCGGCGCGCTACCGCCGCGAGGCGGAGGCGGACCCGGCGGCCGCGCCGTCGCCCTCCGGGTCCTCCTCGCCTCCGGGCGTCTCGTCCGTCGCCCCGCCCTCGAGCGTGACGGACCCGTTCGCGGCGTTACGAAGCGCGTCGGACCGACCGAACTCGCCGGGGGCGATCGCGAGCGTCCGGATCCCGTAGCCGTTGGCGGTCTCGACGACCGGCTTGAAGTCCGTGTCGCGGGAGGCGATCGCGAGCGTCTCCATCCCGCCCTCGGCCGCGAGCCGCGCGGCGTCGACC
>P_A23_Liq_3_FmtDRAFT_1000275_pt1 | contig 11181 bp, 9 predicted proteins | sample PonA233FremontCA_FD_10237 | JGI IMG/M metagenome (IMG submission 10237)
CTCGCGCCACTGGGCGGCGAGTTCGCGGCTCGGAACGAGAATCAGCGTTTCGCCGCCGACGGCGACGAGCGCGGCGATGGCGGCGATGGTCTTCCCGCTGCCGGGCGGGCCGACGAAAACGCCGGCCTGCTGGTCAAGAAAGGTGTCGACCCAGGCCTGCTGGTAGTCGCGTAGCGTTGCCGTCAGCTCAGCATCGAGGGCGTCGCCGGTGTCAAGTTCACGGTCGTCGGCAACGGGGTAGCCTGCCTCGTAGAGCGTTCGCTTGACTGTCGCAACCTCGTCGTTGTTGACCCACGCCTCGGTATCAGAGATCGGCGCGCGGAGGGCAGCGTCTGGGAGTCGCTGCTGGGCGACGTTGCCTAGCAGATTCTCGTTGGCTGCTTCTAAGACGGTGTAACCATCGTCGTGGGTTCGCAGGAGAAACTGGCTAGCGCGTTCCCACTGGGCGGTCACCCACTCTTCGAGATGCGGCGATTGACGCGGCAGCACCGAGCCCATCGCCGCGAGCAGTTCGTCGAGTTCGTCGTACGGCGCGGCCCAGATGTCCTCCTGTCGAATCCGGTAGAGATACCCCCGCGTCCCCGGCTCGGTGCCGGTCGAATCGACCAGATGGGCGAACTGGGTGAGTTGTGCGCGGGTGTACTGGGTTGGCTCATCGACGACGATCTCACGGCGGGTTGGAAAGAGAACGACCCGCTCGCGACCCGCCAGATCGCCCACGGTTGCGGGGTACCAGACGACAGGGTCGTGTTCGACATCGGCACTATCGAGCTTGCCGGCGGTTTCGAGCGCGTCAAGTCCCGACTTCGCTTTCTCGCGGCTGCAGTTGAGGCGGCGGGCGATCTGGCTGGCTGTGAGCACCGGCCGCTCCTCGGCGTCGACGACCTCGTAGAACTCATCCAATGAAAGCGACGCTGTTGGAGGGTCAGTTTCATCGGCGGCATCCGGGAGGTCAGTTGCATCGACATCATCCGGGAGCTCACCGTCGTCGACAGCGTCGACATCGACAGCGGCGGTCGCGGGATCACCGTCGAGAGACGACTCGCTGTCGTCGATATCGCGGTCGGAGTCGGTCATTGAGTAATCAAGATTACCGAGCCACAAACCCGTTGTGACCGACGGTGGACGGCCGAAAGGTCGACGACAGCCTACCGGTGGCAGTGTCGGCGTTGAAGCTCGGCTTTCGACCGAAACCGGCCGCCACAGTCGACACACTCCACCGAGCCCGCGCCGGCCTCGGTGACGATACGGTGACCGCAGATCTCGAAGGCTCGATCGACATCACGGGGGCGAATACGATCGGGGATCTGTTTGTTCCGGTGGCTGCTGAGAGCCGCGCGCAGCCGGATTGTTTGCAGATCAGTCTCGTTCCATCTGGCGTCCGCGTGGGCGGTTTCCCAGTCGTCGATCGCTGTCCAGCCGGTGACAACAACCGGCGACTGGGTTTCGGTATCGCTCACGACGACTACATACCGGATACCGTGTTTCACGAGTGCGAACCGCCAGCCATCAGTTGTGTTCCACCGAAGTTGCCCGTGGTCGATCGCCTCGGCGACGATCGGCACTGACACGTACCGGCCCTGCTGGTGCAGTCGCTGCCGGAAGTGATCTGTGTGGGCATACATCGCGGGCGTTCGTGGTGGGGGATCCTCGGGCGAACGGTGCCGGCTCGGCGGGGCGGCACTCGGTTCGGCGCGGCCAACCGCGTTGGCGTACGCCGTCGGTTCGGGAAGCGACCTACCGCCGGGCGTCTCCTCGACACCCGGACTGGGCTGTCTGGATGCCACTACGACAACGTATCACAGGGAGGAATATAAGTGTTCATGCGATTCCACGCCAACCGTGACCAGTGCCGCTGAATCGATCAGCCGGGCAGGCCAACTGCATCGATCCGGTCGACAATTCGCCCGACAGCCACACTCGCATTATCGACTGTTTTGCCGCCGGTGATGACAACCGTCCCGCTGCCGAACAGCAGGCTCACGACCTCGGGATCGTTCATTCGGTACACCACCCCGGGGACGTTATCGGGGTTGAAATCCACCCCCGGCAGATCGGTGGCGAGTGCCTCGAGGTCAAGTTCCTGCCCGATCCCCGTCGATGCGACAGCGTTCTGGATCTCGATGGAGTCAGCCGGCGCGCCCATTGCTCTGTATGGAGTGGCCTGATCGATAAACGACCCACATATATCGGTTCGCTGACGGCGACAGCGCGAGATTCGGTGTTGCCACCGGAGACAGTCGAAACACGACAGCAGCCACCGCTGCGGTCGTCGGGAGTCTGAGTCCGGAAGCCGCGTTTTTCAAGTACGCGCGCTAACTAGCGAAAGATAACTGATGAGCGAGGACTTCTATGATGTGCTGGGCGTCTCACGTGACGCCGCAGAAAACGAGATCAAGCAGGCCTACCGCGAGAAAGCCTCGAAATACCATCCGGACGTAAGCGACGAGCCCGACGCCGAGGAGAAGTTCAAGAAGATCAAGACGGCCAAGGAGGTCTTGACCGACGAGGAGAAACGCCAGGCCTACGACCAGATGGGCCACGACCGGTTCGAGGAGGCTGAAAAACGCGGCGGCTTCGACGACGGCCGCGGCGGAGCCGGCGGAATGGGTGGCATGGGTGGCTTCGGCGGTGGCGGCGGCGGCTTCGAGGACATCTTTGAGCAGTTCTTCGGCGGCGGCCGTGGCGGTGGTGGTAGCGGCGGTGGCAACCGCCCCCGGCAGGGCCGGAATCTCCGCACGTCGATGGAGATCTCCCTTGAGGAAGCCTACGAGGGCGTCGACAAGGAGTTCACCGTCACCCGCCCCGAGGAGTGTGACACCTGCGGCGGGGAGGGCCACCCGCCGGACGCAGAGGTCAACACCTGTCCGGAGTGTAATGGGGCCGGCGAGGTTCGACAGGTGCAACAGACGCCGTTTGGCCGTGTCCAGCAGCGATCGACCTGTCGACGCTGTGGCGGCGAGGGCGAGGTCGCCGATCAGACCTGCGGCACCTGTGGCGGCGACGGGATCGTCGAAACTGAGGTCACACTCACCGTTGAGGTGCCAGCTGGCATCAAAACCGGCCAGACCCTCCGGATGGACGGCGAGGGCGCGCCCGGCGAAAACGGCGGCCCGGCCGGCGATCTCCTCATCGATGTCGAGGTACGAGCACACGAGGCGTTCGAACGCGACGGCGACGACCTCCACTACAACCAGCCGATCTCGTTCCCGCAGGCGGTCTTCGGCGACAGCATCGAGGTACCGACACTCGACGGGGCGAAGAAGCTCGATATCCCTGACGGTACCCAAAGCGGCGAGCGGTTCCGGCTGAAGGGCCTTGGGATGCCACGGCTCCGGAGCCGGCGCAGCGGTCACCTCTATGTGACCGTTCAGGTCGTCACCCCCGACTCGCTCAACGATGACCAGAAGGACGCCCTCGAAGCCTTCGCTGAGGCCGGCGGCGAGGAGGTCGATGTCTCCGAGGGCTTCTTCGAGAAGATCAAAAACAGCTTCTGAGCTGCTGATCGGCGGTAAGGGCCTTACCCCCACTCAACATCCGACAGCGTGCGCTGGACTGCTTCCTCGCCAACCGCCGCTGCCAGTGATTCGAATCCCGCGCGCTCGGCGCGGTCGGTCGCGTTGGCGACAAGCCGTGAGACGATGAACTCCGGGGTCGATTTGCCGACCGTGCCAAACCGCGGCTGGTAGTCGACCCGCAGGTCGAGGTTCTGCTCTAACCCCTCGGCGAAGATGCCGTCGATTCGGGCAGTTTCGGGCAGCGGGCTCAGATCGTCGGCGAGATGGGTCACGTAGACGCCGAGAGCCGACTGGTCGACGGTCAGCGATACCAGCCCGTTGAGTAGATCGGCTGCCCGACCCGGTTCGGTGATCGCCTCGAACTCATCGACCAACATGAGCGTCCGACCATCGCCCGTCAGCGGCGGCACAATGGAGTTCAGCGTCGACTCCAAGACACCGGCATTGAACGACGCGTGGCGGCGATGGAAGACGATCGTCTCAAACTGTCCAACCTCCGCCTCATCGGCTGGCACCGGCAACCCCATCGCCGCCAGCAGGGCGACCTGACTCACCGTTTCCAACAGCGTTGTTTTTCCGCCGGAGTTCGCCCCGGTCAACACCGCCACCCGATCGCCGGTTGGCGGCGACAGCGATCGGGCGGTGTCGGTGAGGCCGTGGTTCCCAACCGCGTAGGTGATCGGCTGCACATCGCCGTCGACAAAGAGGTTGCGCGCGTTTCGCACCGCTACCCCGTCGTCGACGAGTTCGGGTCGCCGAAGGTCGAAGGCGGCCGCAAACCGACCCAACGAGAGCTCAAGGGCGATATCGCCGATGGCGGTGACGGCGGCGGTCACGTCGGCGTCGGCCGCGCCGATGCGATCTTGGAGGTCGGCGGCGACCGTTTCCTCCCGCTCGTCGACCGCGTCTTCGAGATCGTCGACCAACGCGCGCAGCGTTTGGCTGACAAAATCGGCGGCGTCAACGGCGTCGTCGGCCCCGGCCGACCGCACCCGTGGCGGTTCGATCCCGGTCTCACTCGCGATGTGTTCGATAACACCCGCTTGCAGGGCGTCCATACCGCGGACGCCGTCGCTCCGAACCGTCTCGATGATATCGAAGGCGGCGTTGTTGAGATCGGCGGCCGCCTCGTGCTCTGCCCGGAGCGCGTCGAGTTCGTCGTCGGCTCCCTCGGCAACGGCGACAGCGTCGTCGGTCTCGCGGACGTATCCAAGCGCGCCTTTTGCCGCCCGGAGCGCGTCGGGGTCGATCCCCGCCAGCGCGTCGAATGGGTTGTCGTCGAGCCCGACGGTGATGAGTTCGAGAGCGGCCTCAACGGCCGCGCTGTCGGTGCCGCCGGCGTCGTCGTAGGCGTCAAAGGCGTCGATCACGCGCTCGCGGTCGTCATCGTTGAGGTCGATCCAGGCGGCTTTCGCGGCCAACACGCGATCGAGGCGGTCGGCCATCGCCGCCCGTGTCGACAGCGGCGTCAGCACACGGATTCGGTCGGCGGCGTGGGTTGTGAGGGCGTACTCGCTGGCGACCGACAGCAGCTCGTCGTACACATCGCGGGTGTCGCCGGTGCCGAGCATCTCGATGCCGTCGGTGCCGGTCGCCCGCCGCAGGATTCTCACCGCCCGCCCGCGGGGGACGCCCGCCGCCGCGAGCGTCCGGATATCGGCGTTCTCGATGGCGGCGATGGCGTCGGCTTCACCGATCGACTCACGGAGCAACGCGGCCGTCTTCGGCCCGATGCCCCAAAACTCCTCTACGCGCATATCCGACCGTTTGGAGCCGGCGGCTTAGCGTTTGGCGTTTGTAGCGGCGAACTGAACCGAGAACATACCTGTCGGGCCATCCATAGACGAGTATGGAGCCTGATCTCACCGCCCTTGATGACCACCTCGCCGACCACGAGGTCGGTGGCTATCTCATCGATGCCGACAGCACCGACCCGAACCAGCGATACCTCTCGGGGTTTGATGCCCCGGATCCGTTTTTAACCTGTTATACGCCCGACGGCCTTGCTGTCCTCGTCTCCGGGCTGGAGTACGGCCGCGCGGTCACCGAGAGCCGCGCCGACGCGGTGAAACGCCCGGCCGACTACGATCGCCGCCAACTCGTAGCGGAGTACGGGCCGCGCGAGGCCAGCCACCGAGTCACCAGCGCGTTTCTGGCCGACCACGGCGTCGACAGTGTGTTCGCCCCCGATCGGTTCCCGCTGTCGACGGCCGACGGGCTCCGCGAGCAGGGCCACACCGTCAGCGTCGACACCGACGATGTATTGATGGACATTCGGGCGGTCAAACAGCCCCAAGAGATCGACCACATCCGCGCGGCCCAACGCGCCAACGAGACGGCGATGGCGGCCGCCGAATCGCTGCTTGCGGCCGCAGGTGTCGCTGACGACGGGGCGCTCATCCACGACGGCGAGCCCCTCACAAGCGAGCGACTCAAACACGAGATCGAGGCGACGCTGCTGGAGGATGGCTACGGGCTCGATTCGACGATCGTCGCTGGCGGGGCCCAGGCGGCCGATCCACACGAACGCGGGAGCGGCCCGCTGGGAGCCGACGAGGCGATCATCATCGACATCTTCCCGCAGGACAAGACCACAGGCTACCACGCCGATATGACCCGAACCTTCTGTGTCGGCGAGCCCGACGAAACGATCAGTGAGTGGTACACACTCACCGAGCGCGCGCTCGATGCCGCCCTTGGTGCGGTCGAAGCCGGTGCCAGTGGGGCAGATGTTCACGCGGCCGCCTGCGAGATTTACGAGGACGCAGGGCTCCCAACCTTCCGCACCGATCCGTCAACGGAAACCGGGTTCATCCATACGACCGGCCACGGCGTCGGGTTGGCGATCCACGAACAGCCCCGGCTCAGCACCGAGGGTGGCGAACTCAAAGCGGGCCAGGTCATCACGGTCGAACCCGGGCTCTACGATCCCGATGTCGGCGGTGTTCGCATCGAGGACATCATCGTTGTCACCGAGGCTGGCTACGAGAATCTAACCGACTATCCACGAACGTTCGTCGTTGAGTGAGTTGGCTGAACCGAAACGCACAGGCCGCCCGCGGGCAACTACCCGCTATGAGCACCGACCAAACAACGGCCGCTGTGAGCGTCGTCATCACCGACACGCCGGCGGGCGTTCGGAAGTATACCGCCCGGGTGGGTTGTGATGCATCCGGGGACGCGACCATCGACGCTGTCGAGCCAGGCGTATTGGAACGCTACTTTGAGGTCGTTGACGGCGGTGTCGGGTCGGCGTTTGTCCGCACCCGAGCCGTCGATATGACCGGTGAGGCGGGCTCGCTCACGGAGCCGACCGCGTTGTTTACCATCAGGTTCAGCGAGGCTGTGCCGCCGGCGTCGATCACCCTCACCTTTGAAACACTGCAGGATCACGACGAGGAGACGATCCCCGATGAATCGGTTCGGTTCGATGTAGTCGGGTAGCTGACCACCATCTCACACGAGTCGCCCACCGAGGACGTAGCCGTCGGTCGGATCGTAGCTAACGGTCGCATCAACCGCAAGCGCTGGTTCGATCACCTTGTGCCACCAGACACCTGCCTTGGAGTCGGTTGCCGATGGCGGCGTATAGCCAAGTGACTGGTCGGACATCACACCCATGACGATCTCACCGTCTGTCGCCGGCCCAGCGGTGATGAGAAACTCGACCACCGCGTCGTACGCCGCCTGGGCTGCCGTCGGATCGACAGCGTCCGGAAGTTCGATTCGGTCGATCGGATGGGAGGGGACAGCCGTCGACGCGGTATCGGTCGCCTGTCCGCTGTGGCCGGCTGCATCGGCCCATTTTGCTGGTGGTGGCGTTGGTTCGGTTGCTGATGGGGCCGGCGCTGTCAGTTCCAAGACGGCCTGAATGGTCTCGACGGCGACCGCGAGATTCTCCGCGTCGCCGTCGTCGTACTCCCCGTCTTTCACGTCGTCGACGAACGCTTTGAGCGCTGCCGCATCGGCAGTCTCCAGCCCGGCAGCAATGTGGCCGCTGTCGTACGATTCATCGTACCCGGAGTCTATTAGTTTATCAGTCATTTATGAACAGCCATCAGCAGCTTATGTTCTTTCTGTCAGCACAATACCCAACGATTCTTAAAAGAATTCGGATTAATATGACTATATACCTAATATAGAGCGGCTAGTTAGTGGCGACAGTACGGTGAAACGGGGACACACAGAGGTGAGCCGGATCAACAGCGACAACCCGGCGATCGGATCGGCGTCGCCCCCATCGAACCCCTTTTGAGACATCACACGGAAAANCNGNNATGAAGCTACTCNTCGTCGGCGCNGGCGAGATGGGGCGGTGGCTGGCCGACACCGTCGACGCCGACGTTGCGTTCACCGACGCTGACCCCGCCGTCGCCGAGGCGGCAGCCGACCCCCGAGCGGCGCGGGCGGTGGAAAACGACATCAAGGAGTCATTCGATGCCGTTGGGATTGCGGTGCCGATGTCGGTCGTCGACGAGGCGATCGCCACCTACGCGCCGCTGGCCGAGGCGGCCGTCTTTGATCTCTCCGGGGTGATGGATCGGCCGCTGGCGGCGATGGCCGACCACGCCCCTGACTGCGAGCAGGCGAGTTTTCACCCACTGTTTGCACCGCCGCGAGTTCCCGGCAACATCGCTGTCGTCACCGCAACCGCGGGCCCGACGCTGGCGACGATCCGCGAACACATGAGCGAGGCCGGCAACACTGTCTTTGAGACAACAGCCGCCGAACACGACAGCGCGATGGAGACGATTCAGGCCGGTGCCCACACGGCCGTGTTGGCCTACGCGCTCGTCGCCGGCGACAGCCGCGAGGAGTTTGCCACCCCGGTGTCCGAACGGCTCGAATCGCTGGCAACGACAGTGACAGAGGGGAGCCCCGAGGTGTACGGCGAGATCCAAGCAGCCTTCGACGGGGCCGACGACATCGCGGCGGCCGCCCAGCGGATCGCCGACGCCGACAGCGAGACCTTCGCCGACCTCTATGCGGAAGCCAAGCGCAACGTCGACGCCGACAGCCGGGTGACCGACGAGTGATCGACCGAGAGGCTGTTCGCTCGAACGCAAAGTATCTCCAGCAAGTGCGGCCGATCGATCCCGACGAGATCGCTGACTACATTCAAGAGCAGCCCCACCCCGCCGTCGTCGCCCAAACGCTGCGGGAGGAGGCATTCGATCTTGGCCTCGTCGAGCGTGCGGATGGCACCTTCGTCCCGCTTGAGGCGGAGGCAGTCCCCCACCAGGAGTGGTCGCCGTCGGCGTTGCCTGCGGCGTATAGCCGTGCTGTCGAGGACTTCCTGGTCAAGCAGTACGGAGCCAACTGGCACCGCGGGGAATCGGGGGCAACGCTCCGGTCGACGATCCGCACGCTGAAAGCCGACTATCTCGCCGGCGACGACATCGCATACGACGCGGCAACGGCTGCGGCGTATGCGATCTATCACCTGCCGGCCTACTATGCNACTATCGGCTACGTGGTGGCGACGCTCACCGAACGGGGGCTGTTGCCGGCGTCGCTGCGCGTTCTCGACGTGGGTGCCGGCGTCGGTGGGCCGGCACTCGGGCTCCACGATCTTGTCTTTGGTGATACGGACGACCGCGAGCCGACAGCCGGTCTTGTCGACTACCACGCTGTCGAGCCAAGCGCGGCGGCTGACGTGTTGGAGCGTATGCTGGGTGAGACCAGCCGGAACTTCCGATCGACGATCCACCGGTCGACGATCGAAGCATTCGATTACGATATCGACGATACGGGTGACACAGACACCTGCTTCGATCTGCTCATCTTCGGCAACGTCTGTAACGAGCTCGACGACCCGGTCGCCGTCGTCACCGACGCGCTGTCCCATCTGGCTGACGACGGGACGGTGCTGCTGTTGGAGCCTGCCGACCGCAACACCGCCACCGAGCTGCGGGAGATCGAGCGAGCGGTCGCCGGNGGCGACACCGACGCGNCCGTCTACGCGCCAACNCTGCGGCTCTGGGACGGCGTGGAACCCGACGACCGCGGCTGGTCGTTCGACGTGCAGCCGGAGATAACCGTGCCGGCGTTTCAGGATCGCCTTGCCGAGGCGGCCGCCGAAGCTGGCGAAGATGATCCGGATGCATTCCGCAACGTGGATGTCCAGTTCGCCTACAGCCTCCTCCGTCGGGACAATGAGCGACGCTACCCGTTCCGGGCAAGTCGGGATCGACACGCGAAGATGGCCGCGATGGATGACCATGTTACCGAGCGGATCGACCTACTGGCGGTCAAACTGAGCCATGATCTCAGCGACGGCGACAACGCGGTGTTCAAGATCGGCGATGGCAGCCAGACAACTGACCACTACGCCGTGGTGACAAAACAGTCCGGGCTGAATCGGGCGTTGGCGGATGCCGACTACGGCGCGGTGTTGGCCTTCGAGAACACACTCGTCTTGTGGAATGACGACGAGGACGCCTACAATCTCGTTGTCGACGGCGAAACTGTGGTCGATCGGCTGTCGGGGTAACCCTGTATTGGCCCGTTTGGTGGCTGATGCAATCCCGAACGGTTGCGGGGCCGACTCATTTTTGCGGGTGGGGGCCTACAACGGTAGGTGTGAGCGACGACGAGGAGAGTTTGGAGGCCAAAGGCGAGTACTGGGATTTCGAGGTTGACGCCGGCCTCCCGGATTCGATCACCGAAGACGACGAGGAAGACGACAGCTACCAGATCCGTCTCGAAGAGGCCGCCGGCACGGTCAACTGGTCGTACAGCACCGGCGGCCTCGGCGGCTCCGCGCCGACGGTCGTCGGCGGCACCGTCGTCGCCGGCGGTGACGGCGACAGCATCTACGCTGTCAACGCGAAGACAGGCGACGAGCAGTGGGTCTTCGAAACCGACGATTTCGTCGAATCCGCGCCGACCGTCGTCGACGGACGGGTTGTCGTCGGCAGCGACGACGGCCATGTGTACGCGATCGACGCCGACACCGGCAGCCAACAGTGGGCATTTCAAACCGCACGGTTCATCGAGTCGTCGCCAACGGTCGCCGGCAACGCGGTGTTTGTCGGCGGGGGCGACGGCTGCGTCTACTCGCTGCACGCCGGCATGGGCAAAAAGCGGTGGGCGGTCGGCACCGGTGGCCCGATCTACGCCTCACCAACCGTGACCAACAGCACCGTCTACATCGGCAGCGACGACGGCCACGTGTACGCACTAAGTGCGGCCTCTGGCGAGCAACGCTGGGCCTTCGAGACCGGCGGCCCGGTGCGCTCCTCGCCGACGGTCGCCGGCGGCACCGTCTTCATCGGCAGCGGCGACGGCACCCTGTACGCACTGGACGCCAAATGGGGCGACAAACAGTGGGAGTTTGCCACCGGCAACGCGATCAACTCCTCGCCGACAGTCGCCGAGGGGAGCGTCTTCGTTGGCAGCGACGACGGCGCGCTGTATGCGATCGACGCCGCCAGCGGCGATCGTCAGTGGTCGTTTGAGACGGACAGCCGGGTGTGGTCGTCGCCGACAGTCGCCAGCGGCACCGTCTATGTCGGCAGCAACGACGGCTACCTCTACGCGATCAGTACGACAACCGGGCGGCGCGACTGGATGTTCGATGCCGGCGACTGGGTCGACACCGCGCCGGTCGTGGTCAACGAGACGGTGTATGTCACCAGCGACGACGGCACGATCTACGCGC
>P_A23_Liq_3_FmtDRAFT_1000280_pt1 | contig 11136 bp, 10 predicted proteins | sample PonA233FremontCA_FD_10237 | JGI IMG/M metagenome (IMG submission 10237)
GGACCACAGTCGAAACAGTCCGCTTCACCGGTGACGGGTGTACACTGTCACAGGCCGGTGCCTCACTATTGTCTGAGCAGATGGTTGGTGTCTCCGTCTCGTTGTTGTAATCACCAACTTCGAGCGGGGAGACGACCCTGGCCGCGAGAAGCTCAAGCTATGAGATGGTTTCTATGACAGGCTCTCGTATGGGTGTAACTCAAGGAATCCATACTCTGTTACCACGGGTTACTTTTCTGCTCACGCATTAGGTGGTCGCATGTGGATATCTCTCCTCACAGTACTGTCCAGGGGCGGCCTCCTCCAGTACACCGTGCCAGTCGTCGGCGCCGAACTGAGCCAAACGGCAGTCACCACGGTCGGTATCGGCTTGATTCTGCTTCTCTTGGTAGGGTCGGGATTCTTCTCGTCGTCGGAGATTGCGCTGTTCTCCTTGCCGTCCCATCAGGTAGATGCGATGGTTGAGCAAGGCCTGCGTGGCGCACGGGCGGTCAAATCTCTCAAGGAGGATCCCCACCGCCTTCTCGTAACAATTCTCGTGGGGAACAATATGGTCAACATCACGATGTCCTCAATCTCGACGACTATCGTTGGCTTCTATTTCGACGCGGGCACGGCAGTTATCGTCTCGTCGCTCGGCATCACGTCGGTGGTGTTAATATTCGGCGAGAGCGCACCCAAATCCTACGCCGTAGAGAACACTGGACTACACGCACGGCGTGTCGCCCGGGGGCTAAAGATCGTCGAGAAGCCACTGTGGCCGCTTATCACCGTATTCCACTACCTGACGGGCGTCGTGAACAGACTTACCGGCGGCAGCCCGTCCATCGAGTCGACCTACGTCAGCCGAGACGAGATTCGAAATATGATTCAAACGGGCGAGCGTGAGGGGGTCCTCGACGAGGAGGAACACCAGCGGCTCCAACGCGCCCTTCGATTCACCGATGCCACTGCCAAGGAGGTGATGACCCCCCGCCTCGATGTGGCGGCTATCTCCAGTGATGCGACCGTTGAGGAGGCAATCCAGAAGTGTATCTCAAGTGGTCACGCGGACCTACCAGTTTACGATGGGTCGCTAGACAGTGTGATCGGCGTCTTCGACATCCGTGACCTACAGAATTCGAACTACGACACTTTCGACGACCTCGACGTAGAGGACGTAATCGCTCCGACGCTCCACATCCCCGAGTCGAAAAACGTCGACGCGCTCCTCTCGGAAATGCGCGAGAAACGGATACAGATGGCTATCGTCGTCGACGAGTTCGGTGCCACTGAGGGCCTCATCACGATGGAGGATATGACCGAGGAAATCGTCGGCGAAATACTGGCGGGTGACGAAGACGATCCGATCGAATTCGTTGACGATGACACCGTCCTCGTGAACGGTGGGGTTAACATCGAGGAAATCAATGAAGCGCTCGACATTGTACTGCCAGAAGGCGAGGAGTTCGAGAGTATCGCGGGCTTCGTTTTCAACCTTGCGGGCCGCCTTGTCGAGCAGGACGAAGAGTTCAACTACGAGAACGTCACGCTCCGGGCCGAACAGGTGGATGACACACGTATCCAGAAGGTCCGGGTAACTGTCGACCGTGACACCGCCGAGATCGAAGAGGAGACGCCGGTAGGCGAGGGCAGTTCCGAGTGACCGGGAATACCTGAGCGCCCGAATCAGCAGGTCCTCAATGAGCGCGTCCATCCGGTCAAATGTCTGTGCTACGACGTCGATATGGTCACTCGCACACTCGTCCCGAATCAGTTCCAACCATCCTTAGGCCACACAGAGTGGGTTCCATAAATCGTGGCTGACGATGCTGGCGAACTCTTCCAAACGCTCGTTCTGTCGTTACAATTTTTCTTCGTACTCTTTCTGCTCAGTAATGTTGGTGGCGATGCCACAGGTGGCGNATACGGAGCCATTGTCAAACAGTGGGACAATCCGGGTGAGAAAGTATTGACGACCGTCGTCGGTCTGAATGACCTCTTCGATCTCGACCTGTTCTCTCGTCTCATACACTCTTTTGTCGTTCTGCTGAAATTTCTCAGCCACTTCCGCCGAGTGTAAATCTGCTGCCCGTTTTCCGGCGATGTCGGTATCGTCAGCAATGTCAAACAGGTCCCGATGATATTGATTCATATACACGTACTCGTGATCGGTGTTTCGAATCCACATCGCTGACTCAACGCTATCGATAACACCCTGTAGTTGGTTGGTGGTCTGGCGGAGTTCGGCTTCACGTTCTCGTTGCTCGGTGACATCCCGGAGTGTGCCGACCGACCCGTTGAACTCCTCGCCATCGTACGGAAGGACGCCCATATGATCTTCGCAGACGATTGGATCGCCTTCGCGGGGGTGGACCGTCACTTCGAATGTTACCGCTTCCGGGCCATCGCTCGATAGTAACTGTCCCAATTCCTGCTCGGCCCGTTGGACGGCCTCTTCGTCTTTGATCAGCGATGGTGTGTTCCCGAGAATCGTTTCCCGGTCGTAGCCGACTAATTCCACCAACTCGTCGTTAACGTAGGTGAACTGCCCCTTTTCGTCAACCACGTACACCGCATCACTGAGTGCCTCGATGATCGTCTCGTACTCTTCTAATTCAGTCTTCCGCCGCTCTCGGTCGGTAACATCCTGAAACTTCGAAAAAATCGTCTGGACGTCCCCATCTGCGTCGGTGACGACACGGTTGTGCCACTCGCAGGTGATTACCTCCCCATCCTTTCGGACGTTCCTATTGATCACGTGGGTTCCGCCGTCCGCATCAAGGAGTTTTTCTACAGCATCACCCACCTGTCCGCGGTCGTCACCAGCGACAATCCCCTCCCATGACTCGCCACACAACTCTGCCTCACTGTAGCCGAGAATCTCTTCGGCCCGTCTGTTCATCCGTTCAAACTGGAATTCAGAATCCCACTGGACTGCCCCAAGTGGTGATTCTTCAAAAAACAGCGATAATTGCTTCTGTCGCTGCCGAGCGGTCCGTTCGTGCTCCTCACGCTCAGTAATATCGTGACCGGCCCCCCGGAGCTTCGTTACCTCCCCCCCATTCTCGACAACCGGAGTAATTGTCATATCGAGGAGACGTTCCTCGCCGTCACCCGGTTGGAGTCGCCATGTGTCGTACAGTTCTTCGCGCGTCTCCAGCACCTTGTCGAGTGTATGCTGGATGTCTTCGCGGTCGTCTGGATGGAACAGTTTCAGCGCCTCCTCCAGAGACATTTCGTGTTGGTTACGACGGCCAATGATTCGCCGGGTACCTGCCGTCAGCACGACAGTATTGCTCTCTGTGTCCAGTTCGAAACCACCTGTATCACCGTTGAATTCCGTCAATCGCATCAACTGTTCTTGTCTGTCGGCCCGCTCGGCTTCGCGGCGGGTCCGAACGGCGTTGCGGATCCGGTTGGCCAAGAGTTCGTACCGTTCGGTGCCGCTCCCCTTCTGGAGATAGTCGGTGACACCGGCAGCAATGGCGTCACTGGCGACTGCCTCGCTGCCCTTGCCGGTGAAGAGGATAAACGGGAGGTCGGGATACTCCTCTCGGACAGCCTGTAGGAATTCGATGCCGTCCGTGCCGGGCATATTGTAATCCGAGACGACGCAGTCAGGCGGGCGGTCATTAATATTCTCCAACCCCTCGTCGGCACTGGTCGCTGTCTGGACAGCGAAGCGGTCGTCCTCGCGTTCGAGAAACGTCCCTGTCAGGTCCGTGATGGAGGGGTCGTCATCAACGTGGAGAAGCTGAATCTCTCGGTGTAAACTGAACGGCATGGTCTGTAATGTGTTATTATTATAAAAAAACTACTGGCTAACTATGAATTAATTTCTCGGTATCAACAAAGTCAATTTCTGTCCTGATTCTGCTAATTTGAAATAACAATGCTCTGATGCTGACTATAACCTCTATATTCAGCAGTCAGTAGCAGCCCATATCACATATCGAATCGTTATTTCGCCAGATTGGACAAGAGCCATCTACAAATTGGCCTATCATTAGGCGTATAAATCAGTACAAAGAACGCGACTGAACTGTCGGCTCAAAAACCGGATCCGCACCCGGGTCGGATTCGACGTTCCCCGAGACGAACGAGATCTTCTCGCGCTCGCGTTCCGCAGCTATCGGGCTCATCCCTCCGAGATAGTGGTTTCTGAACGTCTCCCAGTCTTCCCACCCGCCGAAACTCATCACGACGGCAGGAAGAATACCGCAGTCCCACAGCAAATGACCGCCCCAAGTACGCCGGAGGTCGTGGACATCGAGGTATGTCCACCCCTCATCGCTGGTCCCGGCGTACCGGCGCTCGCCGGCGCGCTTCACCCAGCGATAAATCGAGTTCGGTTCGACGTCGACGATCGGCTCGTCGGGGTCGCGTTCGTATGAGAGCGTCCGAACGGAACTGGCGAGTTCCTTCGGGATCGGCGTCTCGCGGTACTTCCCCCGCTTCGCGTAGTCGTTCCACACGCGGAGGAAGACAGCAAAATACAGTGAGAGAACCCGTTCAAGTCTTTCAACGCATTAACGTATGACCCCTTTACCTCGACAGTTCCCTCTACGGTATCTGCTCCAGCTGGTTGAATTGGCATCCCTTCCGACGATCCAAAGGGTGTCCGAATTACCCCAATTGACTCGTACTGATACTGGTCATTTGGCATATTATTCCGTCAGTCTTCGAATGAGAAATCAGTGTCGTGACCGATAAGCGCCCTGTATTCAGCAGGACCGCTAAAACACATCAACAAGCCAGGGATTCAATAGGCTCAGATAGGCCGAAAGTACCCTATCAATGAAAGTCAAATCCTGCGAGACCTCACTCATAGAGCGCTAATCGGACAGCATCGGACATTCCACTGATGCGAGCGGCGTGCTCCCATGATTCCTCGCGGATGCCGTTGGTGACGTATGCGAAGCCAACGTTGAGTTCCGGATCCCCCCAGCCGAAGATACTCCCGAGCCCGGCATGGCCGAACATCCGCTCGCGGCTGAAGGATCCGAACATGTCATTCGCCAGTCCGCCGGTCCAAAATCCGAGCCCATACCGGGCTGGCCGGGAGAGTGTGCCGTCTGCGTCTGTTTCAGCGTGAGTCTTGGTCGCTTCGGAAACTGTCTCCGCATCGAGCAGGCGCGTGCCATCGATTTCGCCGCCATTAGCTATACACGCGTAAAATCGGGCCATATCTCGCGCAGTGCTGATACCGTTTGCTGCTGGGATCACTGCCCGTCGAACGGCTTCATTATTGAACGCGTCCGCTGATTCGGACGCCGGGATCCCTAACCCCTCACCGGGATCGCGGCAGCGGTCGTACATCTCGAAGCCGGTTGACATCCTCCCCGCCCTGAAGGGCGAGGATTCCCGAGCGTTGGGATATTAAGATTCGCAACCCACCTGTTCCCTCGGGTGGAACGACCCAGAGGTTTGGTTGAACAGGTAGGCTACTGGCCGTGCCAAACAACCGTTACTCATATCCCGTGTGGGGGGATTCTGAGTTATCTTTCTGCGAATATTCACCGCGCCATTCACGTCCGCATTCATCGTTGTACCGCACGACTCACAGACGTACAAACCACGCTCCACACGGTTTGAGTCACACTTCCGACCACAACACGAACACGTCTTCGACGTGTCGCGCTCGCTCTTTCGGTCAACGAGGATACCGTGTTCCTCAGCCTTGTATTCGAGCAACGTGGTGAAGTGGTCGAACTCCCAACCGTGGAGCTTCTTGTTTCCACTTCGACCCCAGTTCCGAGACTCACCGTTCTCGTCCTCACGAATCTTGCTCAAGTCACCGATGGCGATGTGTCCGACCTCGTGGTCGATACACCGCTCTACGACGTGCTTGGCGAGTGAGTGAAGGAAGTGGTCTTTCCGGCGTGAAGTTTCTGACGGGCACGAAGGGCACGGCGCGACGGGCCATTCTCGCCCTCTGTGTCGTACTCGTCGCGGGTGAAGTAGTGCTTGTCTTGTTTCAGCACATTTCCCGGATACAACTCTGCCTCACCGTCGTCGTAGGCGATAGCGAGGTAGTTCTTGATGCCAAGGTCGATACCCGCCGTCTTCTCGCCGGGTGCGTCCTCAACAGGTATCTCGACCTTACAGACGAGGTGAAGTTCCCAGTTGTCGCCGTTCCACACGGCTCGCACTTGCTGGATGTTCTCCACGGTCACGTCCGGTCGCGTCTCGTACTCACACAGGATGAAGTCTGAGCGGTGGTTCTTCAGGTTGAAGCCCTTGCTCAGTCGGAGTTTGTTGTGTTTGGAATCGTGCTTGATGCCCTTCTGCTTCCACGTCACGGTGGAGCGCGGGTGTTCGTCGCCGTGTTTGCGATAGCCGGGTGGGTTGGCGTCCTCATCTCCGCGTTGGCGTGCTTTGTACCAACTGGTGAACGACTCAGCAAGCTCTTCGAGAACTCGCTGACTTGACTGAGAATGTAGGTCACTGTATCGTTCGTGTTCCTTGAGTTCGGATTTGAGTTCGCCGTCGTCAGGTATTTCCCCGTCTTCATCCCACCGACCTTGTGTGTAGTATCGGGCGACGTTCCACAGTTTTGATGCAGAGAACCCACACTGGTCAAGGTCGCCACTCACCTGAGAGTGGTTGACGATTTTCGCCCGATAGGTACGAGTGGTCTCCAGCATCAGACTGTGTTCATAACTAGTTATAGAAGATTACGTGTTAAAGTAACGACTGAGTGTGGAATATCCAGCAGTGCCATCGAACGTGGTTAGTGGAGGAATTGTCGGCTGTATCCCCGCCCTGAAGGGCGGGGTTTTAGCCTTGAATCTTCCATAATTCAGCGGTACACATATATGAGACCCGGTAGATAGACAGAGCGAATGAGTGGAGGGTGGGGCCAGTGTTCGTTTACACTCAGTGCGGCTGAGGACAATGAGAGTCAGTACCGCTGTACCCAGCCGTCGATGTCGGATACAGGATTGTGCGTCTGGCACTGTCCAGAGAGTGAGCGGCCGACAGATGGATTTCCGGATACGGTTCCACCCGACACAAAGTTGCGTGGTGCCGAGCTCGCCAACGCGACACTCCGAGGGGTGGAGTTTAGTGCCGGTGTTGATCTCAGCGACTCGACCTTCGCCGGAGCGACGATCCGCGAGTGTGACCTTGCTCGGACAGAACTCGACGGGTGTGATTTCACTGATGCGTCCGTCGTCGCATCGACGTTCCAACAGGCGGAGCTGAGTGAGGCGCGACTTGATGGGTTTACTGCCATCGATTCGTCGTTCGAGGACGCAGTACTGAATCAGACGGTCGCGGACGCAGGGGTTGAGTTTCGTAATAGCAACCTCGACGATGTGGTGTTTACCCGAGCGACTGTCGATAGCCTCACACTCGATGATACCGTTGCTACGGGGATTGATCTGACGGAGACAATATGCGGGGCTATCAGAGCCACTGACACTGATCTTTCCGACGCGATACTCATCACGACCGATGTCGGTGATATTCGAGTTGAAGGGTGCCGCGTTCGAGGGGCGGTTATCCGACGGACAGCACTTGATACTGGCTCGTTCGCAATGTGTGATCTCCGCGATGCCACACTAAATGGGACATCCGCTGTGAGTGTCGAATTTGATGCTACGCGACTTTCGGGTGCTCGCTGTCGAGAGTGTACTTTTAATGACGCTAGCTTTCGTGGGGCTGACCTGTCCGGTACCGACCTTACCGATAGTGATCTTACAGGGAGTAGCCTCAAGAATGCCGATCTCTCAGGTGCGGTCCTCGATGGAGCAACACTACAGGAGAGTGATCTCAGTGGCGTTCGATTACAGGACGCGTCGATCAACCGGAGTACTCGGTTCCCCTCGCTGACCGAGCTTGAACAGAGGGGTCTCGAGGTTCCAGAAATGCTCGGCTTGTACCGAACGCTTGTGGGGTTGCTTGAGGATGAGGATCTAACTGACGCCGCGTTTCGGCGTCGGTCGGAGTACTACACACTCCAACGCAGACAAGCACAGCTCGACGGTCAGTACGGACGCTATTTCGGACTCCTACTGAACGGAGTGGTGACGGGACACGGACAACGGCCGGCACGGGTACTAACAACGAGCATTGTGGTGGTCGCCTATTTTGCGGTTGTATATACTACGATTGGGATCGGTGTGGTACCGGGAGAGACAGACCTCATCGGGGCGCTGGTGTTCAGCCTCCAAGCGTTTAGCCCCGGCGTAACGACGAGCGTAGTCGAGGCGACCCGGATCGGGACGATGCTCGTGACGATCGAGTCGACGATCGGCTTGGTTTTGCTCGGTGTCTTCGCCGTCCTCGTCGCCCAGCGATTACAGACACTCTGATCACTCATGGATGGTTCCTCTCTTCCCGACCACGCCGAAACGAGTACCTCTCTCCGAGAAGGTATTGAGGTGCTGATTTTGGAGTCGGTCGACTGGCAGTCGCTTCGGGATGGGCGGGTACCCAGTCAGATCGGGATTGATCCCGCGACAGCGGTCACAGTTTCGCTCACTGCGCTCTCAGTCATGTTCACTGTCGTGTACACCATGTACGACCGCCGAGCGACGGAAGTGAACACCGCCCTCTCCGATGTTAGAGACGATCTCTACCAAATCGCATCCGGCTGTAAATTAATCGGGCGGGGGGCATCTATCGAGGTGGAGTGGGAGACTGTTCAGCCGTGGCAGCGGGCACAGGTGAGTGAGGAACTACGAGCCGATATCGCTGCGTTTGAGCGCGATCTCCGTGAATTCCAGAAATTCGACGCAGAACTTGAAGGAGAATTACGCGAAGCGATTCGAGAATCAGACGTTGACACGGGCATGCTGCTGCCGGAGCGACTCACGCGGACAAACGGCAGGCAAGCACAATTCAAAAACGCGTGTCGTGCGGATAATCTCGATGGACATTACATCCAGGATGTCGAATGGATCCACTTGTGCGGGCCTGCCCTGTTCTCTAGGGATTCACCGGCACAACTCCGTGAGGAGATCCGATCACAGATCGAGGCAACGGGTGCGGAACGGGATTTCAACATCGACTTCTGGGACCGACTGAATGACTCTTGGGCTGAACACCTCCATCGGCAACTGGAGGCGGGAAACCCAGTCCAAGGAGTCCTCAATGAGTTCGAATCTAACTTTCAGAGGCGCCGCGAATGGCGGGAGGATCTCATCTCAGAAGCGGATCGATTACACGTTCAGCTACAAGCCGAGACTTCCCGCTGGTACCCACGGTTGATGGTGGACATTACTAACCCGTCTGGAGGGTTCAATCGTAGCACTGCTGCCTTGGCTGACACCGAGAGCGACCCTGACAGTAGTGATGAGTCGAGTGGAGATGTTGAACGGGAGTGGGTAATGGAACGTGGGTGAAACAGGCCTCACGTTTGGGTGTCACCTCAGACGGTAGCACGTAACCCACAGACTGTTTTCGTAGCTTCAATGCGGGCTGCTCGGTGTGTAATGTTCGAGGACCGTCGAGGGATAGCCGACTCAGGGGTAGTCGGTGAAGAGAGGCGGTCTTCAGATGATCCGCGAGTTCTGTGGTACCGCGTGGATGAGTGGGAGACTCGCCCTGCCAAACTTATCGGTGGGTACCCACCAGCATTGAGTGCGTTCACGAGCTTGATGCCAGCGGTTTCGTCTCTTCGCAGATCGACTGTGGAAAGACCGTCCCCCGAAAGGGTTCTCAAGGCAGTTCTGTAGTAAATTCTCCGAGCACACCGAGCATAACTGGGTCAAAAGAGAGCCCTTGGTCAGCGTAGTAGAGCGCAATGTTGGCCTCAAGATCGGTTTTCAGGTAGTGGTCGAGGACCTCACGATACCCAGTGATCACTCGCTCATCACCAGTTGCGACGACGTCTAGAAATGCTGGCCCAAACTCGTCGCCGAAGCGGGAATTATCGAGCGGGACGCCGTTTCAGGTCGTCTTCGGGACCGGGTACCCGTAACTGTCGAGACAGTCTTCAAGCGAGGGCCACTTTTCGCCTGCGCCACACGCTGCCTTTCGATCAGTGAAGAGGTTGATATGCTGGCCCGATGTCTGGAGGGCTGGTGGTGACGGCGCCAGATCGAAGTGGGCGCATCGCTTGGCAAGAAAATCCATGTTGAAGTCGATCCCGTTGTAGCCCACGAGCACGTCGCCGTCGAGTTCGTCGATATAGCTGAACACCGTCGTGATGAGGTCCTGCTCGTCTGAGATTCCGTGATTGCTGCGGGCGAATGTCTCGTACTGGGCATCGTTCCCGGGCGTCTCTGGCTCATGGTGACCGACCCCCGATTGCGACCGTTTCACATGGACAACGCTGAGACCGGCGAGGTCCATGGCGGTCGGGAGACATGTCCGTTGTGGCCTCGACACCCCGAGGCCGTCAGGGTAGTAGGCTATCTGGGTAGGCAGAGCCGGTACTACCCGGCAATGGGTCGCTCGTCTTGGTCGAAACCGCCGTACGAAAGGTCCGCGGTGTACACCTTCCCATCGTAGCGCACCAGCCAGGTGCCATCGTAGCTGTCGGCCTCAATCGCCGACTCCGCCGAGAACTGGTCCATTATCGACTGGAACGACTCGTCGTCGGTGCCCTCGGCGTAATAGACACCGTTGATCGCCTCGTTCATTACTGACCGCTCGCCTTCCGAGAGCCCTGACAGTCTGAATAGATGCTCATCGCGAAGCTGCTGCGCGTACGCGTTAGTGCTTTCGGCGACCCTACCGACGGTGTAACGGTACCGAGTCAGGGTTTCTTCTCTGCGTTCCTCCAGCACGAAGGGGTAGACGGTGCCATTGTACCGAACGGCGCTGTACTCGCCGGACAACAACACGCTCTCGTTGGTTTCTGACATTGTGTACTCCTCTGGGATGGCGATTTCGGGGCCGGGACTGAGCCGGGGCTCACGCTCGCTCATAGCCGTGAGTAGATTACCCAACAGTCGGCGGTCACGCTCTGAGAGTTCCTCGAATCCGACGGTCTGGTCGGCTGGTGCCGTCCCGTTGAGATCGACGCCGACAGCGAATGCGGTCCCGGGCCCGGTGCCGGTGACGTTCCAGTCGATCTCGTAGTAGCTGCCCTCGTATGCGAGCGGTAATCCCCGTTGGACCGGCGGATCAGTAGCCGTGGCTGTCCCCGAGCCATTCTCGATCGCCTCTCGAACCACCCGTCGGTCGTCGGGGGCCGGACTG
>P_A23_Liq_3_FmtDRAFT_1000281_pt1 | contig 11130 bp, 8 predicted proteins | sample PonA233FremontCA_FD_10237 | JGI IMG/M metagenome (IMG submission 10237)
ACAACGCGGTGCTCGTCGTCGCGGCCGACGACGGCGTCGCGCCCCAGACCCGCGAGCACGTGTTCCTGGCCCGCACGCTCGGGATCAACGAGCTCATCATCGGCGTCAACAAGATGGACCTCGTCGACTACAGCGAGGACTCCTACAAGGAGGTCATCAGCGAGGTCGAGGACCTGCTCAACCAGGTCCGCTTCGCGACCGACGACACCACGTTCGTGCCGATCTCGGCCTTCGAGGGCGACAACGTCGCCGAAGCGTCCGAGAACACCTCGTGGTACGACGGCCCCACCCTGCTGGAGTCGCTCAACGACCTGCCGGAGGCCGAGCCGCCGACGGACGCGCCGCTCCGCCTGCCGATCCAGGACGTGTACACCATCTCCGGTATCGGGACCGTCCCCGTGGGACGCGTCGAGACCGGGATCCTCAACACCGGCGACAACGTCTCCTTCCAGCCGTCCGACGTGGGCGGCGAGGTGAAGACGGTCGAGATGCACCACGAAGAGGTGCCCAAGGCCGAGCCCGGCGACAACGTCGGATTCAACGTCCGCGGCATCGGCAAGGACGACATCCGCCGCGGCGACGTCTGTGGCCCGGCCGACGACCCGCCGAGCGTCGCCGAGACGTTCCAGGCCCAGGTCGTCGTCATGCAGCACCCGTCGGTCATCACGGCCGGCTACACCCCGGTCTTCCACGCCCACACGGCGCAGGTCGCCTGTACGATCGAGTCCATCGATCAGAAGATCGACCCCTCGTCCGGTGAGGTCGCCGAGGAGAACCCGGACTTCATCAAGTCCGGCGACGCGGCGGTCGTCACCGTGCGTCCCCAGAAGCCGCTCAGCATCGAGCCGTCCGGCGAGATTCCGGAACTCGGCAGCTTCGCCATCCGCGACATGGGTCAGACCATCGCGGCCGGCAAGGTGCTGGACGTCAACGAGCGATAATCGATGCAGCAGGCACGCGTCCGCCTCGCCGGCACGAGCCCCGAGGACCTCGACGACATCTGCGACGACGTCCGCGAGATCGCGGACTCGACGGGAGTCGCCCTGTCGGGCCCGATCCCGCTGCCGACGAAGACGCTCGAGATCCCGTCGCGCAAGTCCCCGGACGGTGAGGGGACGGCGACGTGGGAGCACTGGGAGATGCGCGTCCACAAGCGTCTGATCGACATCGACGCCGACGAACGCGCGCTCCGCCAGCTCATGCGCGTCCAAGTGCCGAACGACGTCAGCATCGAGATCGTTCTCGAAGACTGAGCGCTAGGGCGTTTCTCTTTCACCCCTTTCGTTTTTCACACCGCCTAGCCCCGGCGCCGTCGATCGCGGCCCGCGCCCACCGTCCGGTCCGGTTCCGGTCACCGCGCGTCGAGCAGGCCGACGCGTCCGGCGACGAGCCCGCAGAACGCCCCGGTCGCGTGCGCGATCAGCGCGACGCCCGGCGCGGCCGTCGTCGCGGTGAGGACGACGGCGACGAGCCCGAACAGGACCAGTTGGACTCGCGGCGAGAGGCGCAGGCGGTCGAACAGCGTCTCGCTCACGACGTTTCCCGCGAGGAGGTAGCCGCCGAGCGCGAACACCGCGCCGCTGATCCCCAACACGGCGACCGGCGGGCCGAGTAGGCTCCCGAGGGTCACCTGCGCGAGGCCCGCGAGCGCGCCCGTCGTGACCACGAACGCGTGGAAGCGGGCGCGGGTCGTCCGGCGCTCGACTAGGGGCCCGACGAGCAGCAGCGCGAGGGCGTTCGCCAGCAGGTGGCCGACGGAGCCGTGCGCGTACACGCTCGTGACGAGCGTCCAGGGAGCGACGGCGACGGGGGTCGACAGCGCGAACAGTCCGGCGAGGCCGACGACGCCGAGGAGGGCCTGCGCGGCGCCGACGAGGAGGGCGACGCCGAGCGTTTCGAGAGTGGCGCGCATCGGCCGGGCGTTGGGCCCGGGCGGTGAAAAGGCTGTGCGGCCCGGTCGCTCGCGGCCCGTCCGCGGTGCGGCTCAGATGACGTCGTCGGGGTCGTGGACGCGGGCCATCCGCGTCGCCTCGGCGGCGTAGCGCTCGCGGTCGTCGGGGTCGTCGACGGCTCCGACGTTCGACGGCGCCGCGTCGACGGCGGCCGTGGTGTCGCGCACGTCCGTGAAAGAGGTGAGCGCGCGCTCCTTGCGGAAGTAGCGCTCGCCGTCCGGCGTCGCGTACGTGAGGATCACCATGTTCTGCTCGTCGTCGGAGTACGTGCGCTCGACGAGCCACATCCGCACGTCCTCGGTCGCAGCGCCGGCGTCTGCCTCGTTCGCGCTCATGCGTAGTTGTTCGATTCCCGCGAACAAACGTGTTGCGTCGCGCCGGGTCCGGCCCGCCCCGCCGGTTCGCCTCCGCGAACCGCCAGCGTTATGTTCTTTAGGGCGACCTAAATAATCGTATGAGACCGCGAACCGCCGCCGCTCGACTCCGCGAGCGCCTCTCCCGGCTCCGAGCGCGCGTCCCTCGGGGGTCGCTCGCGGTCGCGGGAACCGTCCTCGTCCTCGCGATCGGCGGCGCGGTGTTGACGCAGACCCTCGACCTCGCCGCCGTCGTCGACGCGGTCGCGACCGCGGACCCGGTCTACGTCGCCGCCGCGCTCGTCGCGTACCTGTCGTCGTGGCCCGTCCGCGGCCGGCGGTACGGCGACGTGCTCGGGCCGATGGGACACCGGTGTCGCACGGCGTTCCTCACGGCGACCGTGTTCGCGAGCCAGACCGCGAACCTGATCGTCCCCGCCCGGGCCGGCGACGGGGTGCGCGCGTACCTGCTGAACGACCGCCGTGAGGTCCCCTACGCTACCGGCGTCGCATCGCTGGCGGTCGAGCGCGCCTTCGACCTGATCGCGCTCGGCGCGCTCGGCGGCGCCGCGCTCGCCGTCCGCCTCGCCGGGGGGCGGGTCGTCGCGCCCGACGGCTCCGGTCGGGTGCTCGTCGTCGCCGGGGGCACTGCGATCGCGGCCGCGCTGCTCTCGGCGCTCACCGTCGTCGTCGCTCGGAGCGACCGGCAGTTCGGTCCGGCCCTCCGCGATCGCGCTGCGGGATCCCGGCTCGCCCGGGCCGTCGACGCGGCGGTCCGGTTCGGCGCCGCCGTCCGCGTCGTCGCCGCGGACGCGGGCGCGCTCGTTCGGGTGTCGCTCGCGAGCGGCGTCGTGTGGGCGCTCGACGTCGCGACCGCTGTTTTCGTCCTCGCGGCGCTCGTGGGCGGGTTCGGCGGGGCCGTCGATCCGGTCGCGCTCGCCGTCGTCGGGACGCTTGCCGTCTCGGCCGGGAACCTCGCGAAGGTGCTGCCGCTCTCGCAGGGCGGGATCGGGCTGTACGAGGCGGCGTTCACCGGGATCGTCGTCGCCGCGACGCCGATCTCCGCCGAAGTCGCGCTCGCCGCGGCGGCCCTCGACCACGCGCTGAAGAACGCCGTCACGCTCGCCGGCGGCGGCGCCGTCGCGGCCGCGTTCGACCTGTCGCCGACGCGCGCTCCCGACGAGTCGGAGCGGGAACCCGACGCGACCGCGACGCAGCCGACGACGGACCGCTAAACTTTTAGGCCAGCCTAAAAACTAACGCGTATGACGGCTACCGCCCCGAGCGGCGACGGCTCGGATATCTGCGTCATCGTTCCGACGATCAGAGAGTACGAGTGCCTCCGCGCGTACGTCGCCAACGCCCGCGAGCACGGGTTCGACGTCTCGCGGCTCCACTTCGTCCTCGTCACCGAGGACTTCTGCGAGACCGACGAGATGCGCGCGATGCTCGACGACCTCGACGTCTCCGGCGAGGTGTTCGACGGCAGCCGCCGCGAGGAGTGGTACGAGGCCAACGGCGTCGCGGAGTACGGCCACGTCGTCCCGGCGGCGAGCCACGCCGAGACGAGCTTCGGCCTGCTGTACATGTGGGCCGACGAGTCGTTCGACTACGGCGTCTTCATCGACGACGACACGCTCCCGCACGACGACGTCGACTACTTCGGTCGACACATGGCGAACCTCGCGCTCGAGGGAGAGGTCGAGCGCGTCAGCTCCGACGAGGACTGGGTGAACGTCCTCTACGACAACGCCGACGAGCACGGCCTCTACCCGCGCGGCTACCCGTACTCGGCGATGGACGAGACCGTCGAGACCGACGCGGTCGACGTCGAGGCCGGTGAGGTNGTCGCCTCGCAGGGGCTGTGGACGAACGTCCCCGACCTCGACGCGGTCCGGATCCTGATGGACGGCGACCTGGAGGGCCAGGCGCAGACGCGGACGACCGCCGACGACTTCGGCGACGACTTCGTCGCCGCGCGCGGCAACTACCTCACCGTCTGCTCGATGAACCTCGCGTTCCGCCGCGAGGTGATCCCGGCGTTCTACCAGCTGCCGATGGACGACAACGAGTGGGACGTGGGGCGGTTCGACGACATCTGGTCGGGGCTGTTCTTAAAGCGCGCCTGCGACGTGCTCGGCAAGCGCATCTACAACGGCGACCCGCTCTGTGAACACAACAAGGCCCCGCGCTCGACGTTCGACGACCTCGCGAACGAGGTGGCCGGGCTGGAGCTGAACGAGCACGTCTGGGAGGTCGTCGACGAGGCGGGCGCCGACGCCGACTCGTACGCGGCGGTCTTCGACGCGATGGCCGACGCGCTCGCCGAGGGCGACTTCGACGAGTGGAACAACGGCGCGTTCCTCAACCACTGCGGCGAGTACATGCGCGACTGGCTCGACTGCCTCGACGCGATCCGGCGGACGCCGGCGCCCGCGGACGACTGAACCGACACGACTAAAACCATTTAGGCAAGCCTAAAACACATGACGACCCACGAATCCGACGCACGAGACGGGCGCGACGTTCGACGGCGGAAGTTCCTCGCGGCGGCCGGCGCGGTCGGCGTCGCGGGGGTCGCCGGCTGTACGGGGAGCGACGATCAAGACGGCTCCGACGGCGGCGACGGCGGACCGGCGATCGGGCAGATCGGTTCCGGTCGCGCCGGGCGCGACGCCCCCGGCGGGACGCCGATGGCGGAGATGCCGGCGCTGGAGGGCGAACTCACCGTCTACTCCGGCCGCGGCGAGTTCCTCGTCGGCGACCTCGTCGGCTACATCGACGACCTGTACGACGACCTCGACCTGACCGTTCGGTACAACAGCTCGACCGACCACGTGAACGCGATCATCAACGAGGGCGAGGGGTCGCCGGCCGACGTGTTCTACTCGGTGAACGCTGGCTCGCTCGGCGCGCTCGCCGACGCGGGACGCACGCAGGCGCTCCCCGACGACGTGACCGGGAAGGTCCGGGGGGAGTTCCACACCGAGCAGTGGGTCGGCACCTCCGGGCGCGCCCGGACGGTCCCGTACAACACCGAGTCGGTCTCCGAAGACGGGCTCCCGGACGACATCATGGCGTACCCCGACGAGTTCGAGGGCGACCTCGGCTGGGCGCCGTCGTACGGCTCCGCGCAGGCGTTCGTCACCGCGATGCGGCTGCTGGAGGGCGAGGAGGCCACCCGCGAGTGGCTCGAAGCGATGGTCGAGCGCGGCGCCGCGACGTACCCGGACGAGTTCCGCGCGTGTCAGGAGATCGCCGACGGCGAGATCGACGCCGCGTTCACCAATCACTACTACATCCAGCGCGTGCTCGACGGGAACCCGGAGGCCCCGATCGCGACCTCCTTCACGCAGGGCGACGCGGGCGCGGTGTTCAACGTCGCGGGCGCCGCGGTCGTCGACACCGCGTCGAACGCTGACCTCGCCGCGAACTTTGTCCGCCACCTGCTGTCGGCGGAGGCGCAGGACTACTTCGCGCGCTCCACCTTCGAGTACCCGCTGATTCCGGAGGTCGAGCCGATCGGCGACCTCCCGACGATCGACGAGCTCGACGTCCCGGACATCGACCTCTCGGAGCTGTCCAACCTCGAACCGACGATCGACCTCATGCGCGACGCCGGCGTCCAGATCTGAGCCGCCGCCTCACCGCCGCGTCGCGCCGCGCGCCCGTCACGCTCACAGCCTCACTCCACCGACCGTGTCAGTTCTCCCACCGTCGCTCCGTCCCCGCCGGCTCCTCGTCCACCTCCGCCAGCGACTCGAACGCGCCGACCGGGTGAGCCTCGCCGCGGCGCTCGTCGCCGTCGCCGCCGGCGCCCTGACGTTCGCGGTCGCCGTCACCGTCTTCTCGCACCACTCGGCGAACCACGACGAGGGCGTCTACCTCACGCAGGCCGCCCTCCTCCTCGACGGTCAGCTGGCGTTCCACGCCGGCTCGCTCGCCGACGCCGTCCACCCGTGGTTCTTCATCGAGGACGGCGGGCGGCTCTACCCGAAGTACAACCCCGTTCCCGCGGCGACGTTCGCCGTCTCGATGGCCCTGTTCGGCGAGCCGCGCGTGACTCTCGCGGTCGTCGCCGCCGGGAACGCCGCACTGGTGTACCTGCTCGGCTCCGCGGCCGTCGGTCGCCGGGCGGGCCTCGCCGCGGCCGTCCTCTTCGCCGCGTCGCCGATGGCGATCGCGACCTCCTCGGCGTTCCTTCCGTACGCGCCGACGACGCTCTTCAACCTGGTCTTCGCGGTCGCGTACCTCCGGAGCGTCCGGGACGAGTCCCTCCGGGCCGCGGGCGTCGCGGGCCTCGCGATCGGGGTCGCCTTCTTCGCGCGGCCGTACACGGCGGTGCTGTTCGCCGCCCCGTTCATCTGTCACGCGCTGTGGCGCGTCGCGTCGGCGACCCGGCGGTTCGGCGCCGAGTCCGCGGCGTCGACGCCGCGCGCGTTGGTCGACGCCGGCGTCCGCGGGCTCCCCGACCCGGTCCGCCGCCACGGGCTGACGGCGCTGTTCGGTACCCTGTCCGTCGGCGTCACGCTCGCGTACAACGCCCGGATGACGGGGTCCCCGCTCGTGTTCCCGTACCAGGTGTTCGCGCCGATGGACGGCCCCGGCTTCGGCGAGCGCCGGATCCTCGGCCACTCGGTCGACTACACGCTCGGGCTGGCGCTGGAGTCGAACGGGTACGCGCTCCGGGAGATCGCGACCCGCTGGTTCGCCGCCGGCCCGCTCGGAACGCTCGCGGCGCTCGTCGGCGGCGCGGTCGCGCTCCGCGGGTGGCGCGCGACCGGCGATCCGCGCGGACTCCTCTACGACCGGGCGGCCGACGACGCGTCCGGTACGCCCGGCTTCCGACGGACAGCGACGGCGCTGCTCGTCGGCGTCGCCGTCTCTGTCGTCGTCGGGAACCTCTACTTCTGGGGGACGCACAACGCGCTCGCCGACCTCTCGGACCCGACCGACGGGCTCGCGTCGCTGTTCGGCCCGTTCTATCACTTCGACCTGCTCGTCCCGCTGTCGGTGTTCGGCGGGCTGGCCGTCGCCGCCGCCGCCCGGGCGCTGTCCGCGGCCCGCGACCGGCTCGTCTCCCGCGGCGCCTCGGGGACGGTCGCCCGCGTGGCGATCGCGGTCGTCGTCGCGAGCGCGGTCGTCGTCGCGGGCGTGGCCGCGGTCGACGCGGCCGCGGATCCGATCGAGCGGAACGCCGCGGTCGACGCGAAACACGAGGCCGCGTACGCGCCGTTCGACGAGACGACCTTCGAGGACGGGCTCGTCTTCGTGCCGACGCCGTACGGCGAGTGGCAGAACCATCCGTTCCAGTACCTCCGGAACGGGCCGGGGCTCGACGGCGAGGTCGTGTACGCGCTCGACCGCGACCCGGTCGAGAACTTCGCGGTGCTGGACGCGTACCCGGACCGCACCCTGTACCGCTACGGCTATCAGGGGGTCTGGACCGCGGATCCGGAGACCCGCGTCACGCCGAAGCTGGAGCCGCTCGACCGGCGCACTGGCGCTCGGATCGACGCCGAGACGACCGTCGGCGTGCCGGACCGCGTCGCCCGCGCGCAGGTCCGCGTCGACCCGCGACGGGGCGCTCCGGGCGGTCCGGACCACGTCTCCTACACGGTGAGCGACCTCGGCGACTCGCTCGCGGTCGACTGGGCGGTGACGCCCGAGGGCGTCCGGTTGCCCGGCGCGGCGGCCGCGGGCGGCCCCGAGGCGGGCGACCCCGTGCCGTTCGACCCCGAGGGCGACGCGGTCGCCGTGACCGTGACGCTCGTCGACCCCGCCGGCGCGACGTTCACCTACCGGCAGGAGGTGACGGTTCGGGTGACGGAGGGCAGCGAGGCGGGAGCCAGCGGCGAGCGCGTCGAGGTCGTCTGGCCGCCCGAGCGCTCGACCTGTCGGCTCGTCACGGCGTGCGGGACTGAGGGGACGTACCTCCCCGACGAGCCCGACGCCCACCCCGAGTGGGTCGTCTTCGAGACGGCCGCCGAGGCGAGCGACTAATACGTCGATATCTCACACGCAGTTGCTGGTGGATCGGTGGTGACAACCTCCAAAGCCCCAGCCGCGAGGCCGCGGTACGCTCGTTGCGCTCCTGTGTCGCTCCGCTCGCTGCGGTGCTTACGTCGCCTACCGCGGCCTCGGGGCTATCCCTTTGAGTCCCGCCCCTCACAGCACCGCGCCTCACCCCTCCCCAGCCTCGTCGCTGGCACCCTCCGCTTCGCTCCGTGAGCCACCGACTCCCTCGCGCGTGCGACTCACGCCCCGCCGGCGTTCGTCGGCACGTGCCGACCCCCGCGTCTGTTTATGTATGATCGGCGCTGTCGCTCAGGGTGGTAGAAACCGTCGCCGGCGGCGGTCCACTGTGCCCACAGCGTCCGTCCGGACCGCCGTACGGCGTCGCGTCGGGGGTGAAGCGCCCTCAGAAGCGCCGCAGTTGCTCTTCGAGGCAGACGGTGACGATCGACTTCGCGATGGCGGCGCCGCCGCCGATCGGGTCGAGCTTCGTGTCGCCGAGCCGCTCGGCGTAGGCGATCGGGCGCTCGCGCACGTCGTAGCCGCGCATCAGCGGGCGGATGAGGAGTTCCGCTGAGAGGCCGGTGTTCTCCGTCCAGCCGATCTCCTCGACCACCTCGCGACGGTACGCGCGCATCCCGGTCGTGGTGTCGTGGACGCGCTCACCCATGAGCAGGCTCGCGACCGCGGCGAACGCGTGGTTCCCGAAGCGGTTGAACGCCGGCATCGCCTCCGCGCCGTGGTAGAGCCGGTCGCCGCTTACCACGTCCGCGCCGTCGTTGACCTCGGCGAGGAACTCCGGCAGCGCCTCCATGGGGTAGGTGTCGTCGCAGTCGGTCGTGACGACCACCGGTCGGTCGGGGGTCAGGATCGCCTCGCGGACGGCGACGCCGTACCCCTGCGGCTCCTGTTCGATGACCCGAGCGCCGTGCTCGCGGGCGATCTCCGGAGTGCGGTCGTCGGATCCGTCGACGCAGACGACCTCCGCCCTCCCGTCCGTGACCTCGTCGATGTCATCGAGGACCGTCCCGATCGCCTCCGCCTCGTTGTACGTCCCCATCACGACGCTGAGGTCGTCGAAGGTGTATGCCCCGCCGTCCCCCCCGTTCGCCACGCTCTCGCCTTTCTCGTCCGCCGCGCTCTCGATCTCCTCGTCCGCCGAGCCCCCGCCCTCTTCCCCGACGGTCTCCGTCACGTCGACGGCGCTCGCAGATCCGTTCGTCGCGTGTGCTGAGTCGCTCATTACCCGGATCTCCGCTCGCACCCACTTGAGTTTTTAGGTTTACCTAAAATAATGTTCGACGGCAGTCAGGTCTGCGCCGAGAGGCGGGCTTCCACGTCGTCGGCGACGCGGAGCGCGAGCGCGGCGATGGTGAGGGTGGGGTTCATCGCGCCGCTCGTCGGGAAGACGGAGCTGGAGGCGATCCAGCAGTTGTCGAGGTCGTGGGTCCGGCAGTCGGCGTCGACGACCCCCCGGTCGGGGTCGTCGCTCATCCGCGTCGTGCCCATGTGGTGGTAGGCGGGCCCGGTCGCGTCCGGCCCGGCGACCCACTGTACGTCGGCGCCGAGCTCCTCCAAGATCGCGACCTGGATCTCGTTCGCCCGCTCGATCGTGTCGAGCGCGCGCTCGCCCACGCTCCACTCGACCCGCGGCGCCGGGTCCCCGTGATCGTCGGTGCGGTCGTCGGCGAGGGCGATCCGGCTGTCGGCCCGCGGGGCCTGCTCGACGAGCCCGCCCATGGCGACGTGATTCCCGTACCCCTCGCGGAGCTGGTCGAGCAGCGGGTCACCCCAGTCGTCGCCCGACAGGGCCGTCTCGACCGGCGAGGGGCCGGCGTAGTTGAAGAACTCCAGCTTGAACGGGGCCTGCGCCTCGTCGGCCTCGTCGTAGAACTGGTCGCAGGCGCTGGTGTAGAAGCCGACGTGGTTCTGTCTGGTCGGCTCGTCGAGGGTGCCGCCCGCCCCCGCGAACAGGTGGTCCATGAAGAACTCGCCGACGTGACCGCTCCCGTTCGCGAGCCCGTCGGGGTATCGGTCCGAGGCGGAGAGGAGCAGGAGCCGCGGCGTCTCCACGCCGCCCGCGGCGACGACGAAGGCGTCGGCCGTCTGCCTGTGTTCAGCCCCGTCAGGGGTCGCGTACACCGCCGCGGTCACCCTGTCGTCGCCGTCGTGCTCCAGCGACCGCACGGACGCCCGGTCGATGACGGTCGCGCCCCGCTCCTCGGCGCGCTCGACGTGGACCGTCGCGTCGTACTTCGCGCCGCTCGGACACACCGGCTGGCAGGTGCCGTAGCCGACGCAGGGGGACCGGTCGTCGTACGGCTCGGAGTTGCGCGCGTTCGGCACGGAGTGCATGGCGATCCCGAGCGACTCGCAGGCCTCGGCGAACAGCGAGTCGCTGTAGGAGGGCTCGAACGCCGGCATCGGGTGCGGCTCCTCGCGCGGCGGCGCGTAGGGGTTGTCCGACGCGCCCGCGACGCCCAGCTCGCGCTCGGCCTCGGCGTAGTAGGGGCGGAGGTCCTCGTAGTCGATCGGCCAGTCCGGCCCGACGCCCCGCGCCGTGCCGGAGTTGAAATCGTCCTCGTGGAGCCGCATCACCATCCCCTGCCAGTGGAGCGTCGACCCGCCGACGCCCTTCACGCGGGCGTGGTTGAGCGGGTACGGGCGGTCGCCGGCGGTCTCGTGGGCGTCGCGCTCGCCGCCCACGTCCCAGACGTCCGGCCGGTCGTAGAACGGGCGGATCGCGCGCTCCTGTCTCGCGAGCCGGTCGGCGGGGTCGAATCGCGGGCCCGCGTCGAGCACGACGACCT
>P_A23_Liq_3_FmtDRAFT_1000282_pt1 | contig 11099 bp, 11 predicted proteins | sample PonA233FremontCA_FD_10237 | JGI IMG/M metagenome (IMG submission 10237)
GACGAGGCGGAGTCGTTGCTCGAAGAGGCGGGTGTCGAGCCGTTCGAGTTCGAGCTCGCGACGTTCTCGAACCCACGGGGGTACAATCCGAGCCCGATCCAGACGGCCAACCAGGTCAAGTCCGACCTCGAGGAGATCGGCTTCACCGTGAACGTCAACCAGTTCTCGACGTTCTCGTCGTACTTGGACTACACCGACCAGGGGAAACACGACGCCTGTTTCCTCGGCTGGTACACGGACAACGCCGACCCGGACAACTTCCTGTACGTGTTGTTGGACCCGAAGGTGCCGATGGACGCGGTCCCCGAGGGCCAAGACTGGGTCAGCCGCGACACGGAGGGGTACAGTGACCTCAACGCCGCCGGCTGGGCCAACACGGAGTACATGGAGACCGTCCGGGAGGCACAGGCCACCTACGACGCCGACAGCCGTCAGAGCCTGTACGAGGAGGCGAGCCAGATCGCCCACGACGAGGCACCGTGGGTGTTCCTCGACTACGCCCAGACACTGCGTGGGATTCACCAGAGCGTGACCCGCGACACGTTCACCGTCTCCTCCGTCGGCGGGCCGTACCTGGAGACCGTCGAGATCGACTCCCAGTGACAGTCGGGACCGGCCGACACCTCCGGGGGGAGTGATCGACGACCGGACACACACGACACACGACACACGATATGGTCTCGAAACGGTTTCTGACGAAACGACTCCTGTTGCTCGTCCCGGTGTTGTTCGGAGTCGCGACACTCGTGTTCGCGATTCTCCACCTGGCACCGGGTGACCCCGCACGGATCATCGCCGGACAACGTGCCACCGCGGAACAGCTCCAGCAGGTGCGGACGGGGCTCGGCTTGAACGACCCGTTGTGGGTGCAGTACGTCCGGTTCCTGACCGACGCCGCGACGTTCCAGTTCGGCGACTCCTACCAGATCGCCAAGGGGACACCCGTGCGCGAGGTCGTCGGCCAGACGCTCCCGGTGACGATCGAACTGGCCCTGTTCGGCCAGTTCTTCGGACTCGCGTTGGGGGTTCCGTTGGGCGTCGTCTCGGCGGTGAGACAGGACACGCTGACGGACCACGCGACCCGGATCGGCGCGTTGGCCGGGATCTCCGTGCCGATCTACTGGTCGGGGCCGTTGCTGATCCTGTTCCTGTCGACGTACCTGGGACTGTTCCCGGCCAGCGGCCGGATCGGCTCGACGATCTTCCTCGACAACAGCTGGCAGCTCCTGGGGACGGAGCTCCCGCTGACGGGGCTGGTCACCGTCGACACGCTCCTGTTGGGGAACGTCGACGCGTTCCTCTCGGCGGTCACCCACCTCCTCCTCCCGTCGCTGGTGATCGGGATCTACTCGATGGCGCTGATCTCCCGGATGATGCGGTCGTCGATGTTGGAGGTGATCCGGCAGGACTACATCCGCACTGCCCGGGCGAAGGGGCAGGGCGCGCGGATCACCGTGTTGAAACACGGGTTCCGGAACGCGTTGATCCCGGTCGTCACCGTCGTCGGGATTCAGTTCGGCTCGTTGTTGGGGGGGGCCGTGTTGNCCGAGACCGTCTTCGGGATCGGCGGCATCGGGACGATGCTCGTCGAGGCGATCGGCGCGAGCGACTACCCGCTCGTCCAAGGCACCGTTCTCACGTTCGCGCTCCTGTTCACGCTGGTGAACCTCGGCGTCGACGTGACGTACAGCTACCTCGACCCACGGATCGAACAGTGAGCACCGACACAGACACCGACGCGAACGACCGTGTGGACGCGCGCAGTCGGGGGCCGATCGCCAGACTCCGCGCCTCGCCGTTTCTCTCCGAACTGTTGTCGAACCGCCTCGCGTTGACCGGGTTGACGATCATCCTCGCGATCGTCGTGACGGCGGTCGTCGCCCGGGCGACGCTGAGCTACGACGCGTTGACCGCCTCCCGACTCGGCGGGACGATCCCCGACCGGGCTCCGCCCGGGTGGGTCGGGCCGGCGGCGACCGACCAGTACCTGTTCGGGACAGACGCCAGTGCACGCGACATCTTCCGGCGGTCGGCGTACGGCGCGTGGATCGCGATGAAGTTCGGGACGATCGTCGTCGGCATCTCGACTGTCCTCGGTATCAGCCTGGGCACGGTCGCCGCCTACTACGGCAACGTAGCCGACAACGTCATCATGCGGACGATGGACGTGCTCCTGGCGTTTCCGTCGTTGTTGCTCGCACTGGCACTCGTCGCAGTGCTTCCAGACAGCGTCGCCGTCCCGTCGTTTCTGCGTTGGCTCCCGTTCCTCGGGAACGAGGTCACGCTCGGTCTCTGGCGTGGTGCCACCGCACTCGTCATGGTGTACACCCCACGGTTCGCGCGTGTCGTCCGTGGGGCCGCCCTCGCCGTGTTGGAAGACGAGTACATCGAGGCGACGGAGGCGTTGGGGGCGTCGGACCCGCGGGTGTTGATCCGGCACGTGTTCCCCAACACGCTCGCGCCGATCACGGTCCAGTCGACGCTCAACTTCGGGTTGGCGATCATCGACCTGGCGGCGTTGTCGTTCCTCGGGTTCGGGGCCAGCGGGGCGGCCCCCTCGTGGGGGTTGATGTTGTCGCGGGGCGTCGAGAACGGCCTGTTGACCGGGAAGTGGTGGATGTCGTTCTTCCCGGGGTTGTTGCTCGCGTTGACCGTGCTCGGGTTCAACCTCCTGGGTGACGGGATGCGCGACGCACTGGACCCGCGGATGCGGGACGCCGTCGACTGAGCCGTGTCTCGATCCGACTCCCAGCGGGAGGAGCTCCCGTCGCTCGCGACGGCCCTCCGGCGACGACTCCGGTTGCTCGCGAGTGGGCTCGTCGTCGGTGCCCCCGCCGGTCCGGTCGCGGCCGGGCTGTTGGTCGCGGCCGGGCGACGGCTCCCGGACGCGGTCGCCGCCGGGTTCGCGCTCGGCACGCTCGCGTTGGGGTTCGGCGTGCTCGGGTGGAGCGGGTCGATCCTCGCGGCCCCCGGGATCACCGCGGCCCGCGACCACCTCGCTGTCGGGAGCGACTGGACCGAGACCGGGAGCCGACGAGCGATGACCCGGATCGTCGGGGTCGGACTCGGAGCGATGGTGACGACGAGTCTGTTGGAGACGCTGACGTAGTCTGCGTGGCACCCGGTGGCGCACCCGCCGCGTTTAACTCTCGGTGCTGCGTACCCCGGCCAATGACGGAGTCGCTCGCGGACCGGTTCGAGACGACCGACCTCCCGGAGAGTGTCGACGAGGCGGCTGTCGACAGACTCGCGACGGTCGCACACCTACTGGACGAGTGTGTCAGACTCCCCGGCGGGGTGTCCGTCGGGCTCGACCCACTGTTGAGTGTGGTGCCGGTGGTCGGTGACACGTTGTCTGCGGGGCTGTCGTTGTACGTCGTCGGCGAGGCCGCCTACCTCGGTGTGTCGTACACGACGGTCGTCCGGATGCTGGGCAACGTCGCGGTCGACGTCGTCGGCGGGAGTGTCCCGGTCGTCGGAATCCTGTTCGACGCGTTCTGGCGTGCGAACCGCCGGAACGTCGAGTTGGTGCTCGACGAACTGGCCGTCGACGCTGTCGTCGGTGACCGCGAGGAGACGCGGGTCGCCGGCGAGTCGGCCGCGACGGGCGACTCCGGGTCGGGCGAGACGACCGACCCCGAGTCGAGTGAGACGGCCACGCCCGACGAGACAGCGCCCGGTGTCGTCACCATCGAGGTCGGGACGGAGGCGGATGACTGACACTGGCGAGCGGCTGTGTCCGTCTCAGGTCTCGACGGCCAACTCCGCCTCGGGGAGCTCCTCTACCGACGGCTCGACACTCCAGACGGCAGTGTACAGTAGTTCGTCGGCGGTCGCGAGTCGCCCGGTCGGGTCGGCCGGCTCGGCGGTCGTCGTCAGTCGGACCGCACTGTCGTCCCACGCGACGGCCTGGTCGGTGCCGAACCGCAACGGCTCCGCGGGTGGAGACCGGAGCTGTGTGACGACGTGGAACAGGTCGCCGTCGCTCCCACCGAGTCGGGTGGCGAGACTGGCGGCGGCGTCCGTCCCCACGGCGTCGGGTGCCCGGTCCGGGAGCGCCGCGGCGTACGTCGTCTGTTCCCCGCCGGGTCCGAGCCCGTTCGCGAGGTACTCGTCGGTCGCGGCGTGGAGCCGACCGGCACCACTCCGGATCCGTAACTCGGGACGCGAGTCGCCGAGACAGCCAGCGACGCCCGCGGCGGCCACACAGGTGAGGAACCGTCTCCGTCGCACGGGTCGACCGTCTGGAGGCGTCGACAAGTAACTTGATGTTCGCGTCCGTCAGTCGTCGGCCGGCTGCCGGTCGAGGAACCGTTCCGGCAGCGTCTCTACCTCGCCCACCTGGACCCGCCAGAGGTCGGCGTACAGTGCGTCCCGTTCTAGTAGCTCCTCGTGTGTGCCGACCGCCTGGACGACGCCGTCGTCCAAGACGACGATCCGGTCGGCGTCACGGACCGTCGAGAGGCGGTGGGCGACGACGAACGTCGTCCGGTCGGTGACCATCTCCGAGACGTTCTGTTGGACGATCATCTCCGTCTCGTTGTCGACGTGGCTGGTCGCCTCGTCGAGAATCAGTAGCGAAGGGTCCTCGAGGATGGCGCGGGCGATAGCGAGCCGTTGGCGCTGGCCACCCGAGAGCTTCACCCCGCGTTCGCCGACGACCGTCTCGACGCCGTCGTCCATCTCGGTGACGAACTCCCAGGCACCGGCCTGTCGGAGCGCCGACTCCAGTTCCGCGTCCTCGACACTCGTCTGTCCGTAGGCGACGTTCTCGCGGACGGTGCCGCCGAACAGGAACGGCTCCTGACTGACGTACCCCAGGTGCGACCGCAGCGACGACAGTTGGAGGTCCCGCACGTCGTGGCCGTCGAGTCGTACCGACCCCTCGTCGGGGTCGTACAGCCGCATCAACAGCTTCGTCAGCGTGGTCTTCCCCGCGCCGGTCGGGCCAACGAGCCCGATCGTCTCACCCGGAGCGACCGAGAGGTCGACGTCGTCGATCGTGGGCTCGTCGACCGAGTCGTACGCGAACGTGACATCGTCGTACTCGACGGTGCCGTCGACGGACTCCAACGCGACGCCGTCGTCACGGTTCGGCACCCGGTCCGGCTCGCGGAGCAGTCCGACGATCCGTTCGGTGGCGGCGTAGGCGTACTGGTAGTTGTTGAGCACCTGCCCGAACTGCTGCATCGGGTACATCAGCCGACGGGCGTACGCGAGGAACGTCACGAGTGTCCCCGCAGACAACGCCAGCGTGAACGGCCCACCGAACAGGTAGGCGTAGCCACCGAGCGCGAACGTCGCGCCGTAGCCCGCCGCGGTGATCACCGTCAGCGCCGGGAAGAACTTGATCCGAGTGGTAATCGCGCTCCAGTTGGCCGTCCGGTAGTCGTCGGAGGCGTCCTCGACACGGTCGGTCTCGTACCCCTCGCGGCCGAACGCTTTGATCACTTTGATCCCGCCGATGTTGTTCTCCAGGCGAGCGTTCATCCGACCGACCGACGAGCGGACCTCGCCGTACTTCGGTTCGATCGCCTGTTGGAACCGGTAGGAGGCGTACCCCAGCGCCGGCACCATCAACAGCGTCACCAGCGCGAGTTGCCAGTGGAGCCAGAGGGTGAACGCCGCGATGGTGAGCGAACTGACGACGATCCGGACCCCTCCCTGGAGGTCCTGTGAGAGGAACGACTCCAACTGGTTCACGTCGTTGTTCAACACCGACATGATCTCGCCCGTCTTGTGGTCGTCGAAGAAGCCCAGTCGTTGGGTCTGCATCGTCTCGTAGGTGTCCGTCCGGACCTCGTGTTGCACGTCCTGGGCGACGCGGTTGAGCGCCCACCCGCGGACGTACGCCGACAGCGCGGCGAGGCCGAAACAGGCCGTCACCACGCCGATCGTGAGCGCGAACTGGCCGCCGGTGGTCGTCGGGATCAGTCCGGAGGGGACCAACGGCAGGTCGAACGGGCGACTCTCCACGAACAGGGCGTCGAGCGCGATTCCGAGCACGAGCGCCGGCACCGAGAACAACGCCGCAGAGAGGATCGTCGACACCGCCCCCACGATCAGCGTCGGCACGTGGTCGCCGGCGTACTCCCGCGCGAGATACCGCATCGGCCGCCCGGCGTGCTCTCTGAGCCCGTCGAGCGAGCCGTCGTCAGTCGACATACCACACGGAGGGGCGCTGGCCACTTCACAGTTCGCGTCGACAAGGGGGACGGTTGGAGCAACCACCGAGAGTGATCAGAGCGGCCACCAGGGAACAGTCTGCGGGGGCGCGCGCCACGCTACCCCTGTGGTAGCGTGCGCGCGCGAGGGACGAGTGAACGCCACGAGCGAAGCGAGTGGCGTGAACGAGGAGGCTGGGGAGGTTCGAGGCTGCGATGCAGAGCGGCAGCGGTGCGGCGCGGAGCGGTCGGCACCACGACAGTAGACGCGAGCGAGGGCTGTAGGCCCGAGCGAGCGCTTTTTCATCGACGTTTTTTCCTCGGGTGGACGCCGCAGGCGTCCACCCCGAGGAGCGAAAAAGGTCGGTCGGTAACGCTTAATGGTCCGCTCGGACTCCGGAGAGACGTGAGTGAGATCACGATGACCCTGCCGGACGGGTCGGAACTGTCCGTGCCGGAGGGCGCGACCATCGAGGACGTGGCCTACGAGATCGGCCCGGGACTGGGCGACGACACCGTCGCGGGGAAGATCGACGGCGAGCTACTGGACAAGGCGACGCCGGTGTCGGACGGCGCGGCGATCGAGATCGTCACCGACGGGGCCGACGAGTACCGCGACGTGTTGCGCCACACTGCCGCCCACGTGTTCGGGCAGGCGCTCCAACGACAGTACCCGGACGCGAAGCTCGCCATCGGGCCCTCGACCGACGACGGGTTCTACTACGACGTGAGCGGTGTCGATCTCGACGAGTCCGACCTCGAGGAGATCGAAACGGAGATGGAGGAGATCGTCGCCGCCGACTACGAGTTGGTACGCGAGGAGCGCAGCCGCGAGGCGGCGTTCGAGGCGTACCCGGACAACCGGTTCAAACGGGAGATTCTCGACACCGAGGCGGCCGGCGAGGACCCCGTGAGCTTCTACGTCCAAGACGACTGGGCGGACCTGTGTCAGGGGCCACACGTCGGGTCGACGGGTGAGATCGGGGCGGTGAGTCTCCTCGAGATCTCGCAGGCATACTGGCGCGGCGAGGAGGACAACGAGTCACTCACCCGGGTGTACGGGACCGCCTTCGAGAGCGAGTCCGAACTGGAGGCGTTCGTCGAGCGACGGGAGGAGGCCAAGGAACGCGACCACCGGAAGATCGGTCGGGAGATGGACCTCTTCTCGGTGCCGGACCACTCGCCGGGCTGTGTCCACTTCCACCCGCCGGGGATGACGATCCGGCGGGAACTGGAGGAGTACATCCGCGAGAAGAACCGCGAGTTGGGGTACGACGAGGTGAAGACGCCGGAACTGAACAAGGCCGAACTGTGGAAGCCGACGGGCCACTACGACGCGTTCAAGAAGGACGGCGAGATGTTCGCGTGGGAACAGGACGGCACGGAGTACGGGCTCAAGCCGATGAACTGCGCGAACCACGCCCACGTCTACGGCGACGAACGCCACTCCTACCGCGATCTCCCGTTGAAGTTCGCGGAGTTCGGCACCTGTTACCGGAACGAACAGTCCGGGGAGCTGTCGGGGATGCTCCGGGTGCGCGGGTTCACACAGGACGACGGCCACGCGTTCCTCCGGGAGGACCAGTTGCGCGAGGAACTGCTCGCGCACGTCCGGGTGATCGAGGAGATCTACGACAGCTTCGGCTTCGACGTGGAGTACGTGTTGGAGACGAAGGGTGACGACGCGATCGGCTCCGACGAGATCTGGGAGACCGCCACGGGCGCGCTCCGGAACGCCCTGGAGACGGAGGGGTTGGACTACGACGTGGAGGCCGGCGAAGCCGCCTTCTACGGTCCGAAGATCGGTGTCAACGCCATCGACGCGCTCGACCGCTCGTGGACGATCGGCACCGTCCAGGTCGACTTCAACATCCCCGAACGGCTGGATCTGGCGTACGTCGGCGAGGACAACGAGGAACACCGGCCGGTGGCGATCCACCGCGCGCTGCTCGGCTCGTTCGAGCGGTTCATGGCCGTCCTGATCGAGCACTTCAAGGGGAACTTCCCGACATGGCTCGCCCCCGAACAGGTGCGGGTGCTCCCGATCTCCGACGACCAGTTGGAGTACGCCGACTCCGTCGCGGCCGACATCCGCGACGCCGGCTTCCGTGTCGAGGTCGAGGACCGCGACATGACCGTCGGCCGGAAGATCCGGGCGGGGCACGACGACCGCGTCCCGTACATGTTGATCGTCGGGAGTGACGAGGCGGACGCCGAGACCGTCTCCGTCCGCGACCGACAGGAACGCGAGGTGAACGACGTGGAACTGTCCACGTTCGTCGACCACCTCCACACCGAACGCGACCAGAAGAGCGAAGATCCGTACTTCGTCCCGATGCAGAACCACTGACTCGCGGCTGTGGTTACGGTGTCGGTCGGGAGTTTTCGCCGCAGGGTGTACAACAGATTCGGACCACAGTCGCTCGCACTGTTCGGTCCGAACGAGAGAAGCTGCGTGGGACCGGATTCGAACCGGCGGACCTCTACAGGACAGCGCCCTCAACGCTGCGCCGTTGGCCTGGCTTGGCTACCCACGCGCTGCGGTCGAACGTACCCCGGTGAGGGATAAATGGCTTTCCATCTGCTGCGTCGGTCGGCTCAGTACTCGTGGTAGACCCGGCCGCAGTCCTGACACTTGATCTCCGTCTTGCTGAAGAACCCGCCGCTCTTGACGATCGGCCCCCGGCAGTCGGGGCAGACCCCGACACCGTCGTTGTCCGCGAGTCGGGCAGACAGGTCCATCACCATCTCGTTGAGCTCGTCGATCTGGTCTTGTTGTCGCTCGACTGTCTCCTCGAGCTCCTGCGCGACGGTCTCGTACTCCGCGGCCGCCTCCAGGTCCACGACTGCAGCTTCCTCACCGACGGCCTCCGACTCCGCTTCGGTGGTGTCGGTCGTCTCCGTCTCTGTCGCCTCGTCGGTAGTACTGTCTGTCATACTACCACTGTACGTGTGGGTCACTCTTCAATATGCACACTCGAACGGGGGGCGACACCACCGTCGCGACGGAACCGTGTCCGTCCAACACGGGCAAGTGGAACGAAACCGACGTGGACGAGCGACGAGCCGGCGAGACGACGGGACGAGTGGGCCAAACTGAGCCCGCACGCGTAGGCGCGAGCGCGGTCGCACAGATTCACCTCGGGGGTGGGCAGTGTCGACTCCGCGAGGTGGGCAGTGTCGACCGAGACTCCGGCGTCGAGTGACCGACAGCCACGGGGCTGGGGTCGACACGGGAGTACGTGTCACGCGGCCCCGTCGAGCGCGCGCGCGAGCGGTGAGCGTGCGCGCTCGGCGGTGCTCGAAGGGGGGAGACGTGTGTGGCCGTCCACGCCGCCGGCTCGGCCCGTCACAGCCGGCGAGTACCGTTACGCGGAGAATAGCGAAGAAACGAACACCGTCCGAGGAGAGACGACCACCACTCGAGCCGACCCGGGCGAGGACGACAGAAGCCAGAAACGGGCCGTTCGGTCACCTCTCGCTGCAACAATTTCCACTCCGAGACGTGTGGCAACATCCACCGTGAGAGTGGATGACACGTTGACAGATAGATTATAATTAATCCAGTCTGACAGCCGGAGCGACGGCGAGAGGGAGGGAACGGCCCGTGCGGGGGATGTCGGAAGCTACCGCCCCAAAGACATAACAAGGGAGTTAGGGTTTAAGTGGGAGGAACCCGTGGTACTCGGATGTACCATGTCGCTAGCTGGCTCCGCCGGTGTGCTTCTGCAGGAGGGCAGTAGAACACTGGCTGGTAATCCGCTCGAAGTTGGATCGCTCGCAGTCGGGTTCATCGCGATGCTCCTCGGTACCTTCTACTTCATCGTGAAGGGCTGGGGCGTGACGGACCCGGAACAACAGGAGTACTACATCCTGACCATCATGGTGCCCGCAATCGCCGCGGCATCGTATCTGTCGATGTTCCTCGGCTTCGGGTTCTCACTCGTCGAAGTCGGTGGTGCCGAGCTCCGTATCTACTGGGCTCGGTACGCCGACTGGCTGTTCACGACACCGTTGCTCCTGCTGGACCTCGCGCTGCTCGCCGACGCAGACCGTAACACGATCTACGCACTCGTCCTGACGGACGCGTTCATGATCGTCACGGGTCTGGTCGGTGCCCTGGAGAACAACGTGTTCGTCTACCGGTACATCTGGTGGACGGTGAGCACGATCGCGTTCGTGTTCCTCCTGTACATGCTGTACGGGACGCTCACGTCGAAGGTCGCAGATATGGACTCCGCGACCCAGTCGACGTTCAGTACGTTGCGTAACATCACGTTGGTGTTGTGGACGGCGTACCCCATCGTGTGGATCGTCGGTACGGAGGGTGCCGGCATCGTCCCGCTCGGTGTCGAGACGCTCCTGTACGCAGTGCTGGACGTGACCGCGAAGGTCGGGTTCGGCCTGATCCTGCTGCGCAGCCGCGCCATCATGGGCGACTCCTCGGCCCCGACGCCGTCGGCCGACGAGCAGGCTGCAGACTGACGACACGACGACCGACCGACACGCCGCTTTTTTCGACGCCGACGACGTACCAGTCGACAGTGCCACACTCGCAACGACGACTCCGACGAGGACCGAGGAGGGCCGACCCGTGAGTTTCGACGACACTGACACCGGAGGAGAGGACCTAGACGTACAGTCACTCAACAGAGTCGCAGTCGTCGGGCTGATCGGATCGTTCGTCGTCGCGCTGGCTGGGTTGTTCGCCCTGCCGGCCGCGGGTGCGGTCGGCCTGAGCACTCGGAACGGGTTCTGGATCGTGCTCGGCGTCGAGTTCGTCGGGGCGGTCGGCGTCGGCCTGTCGGCACAACGGCTGTACGACTAGTCGCGCGACCGACTCACGACATCCTCGACGACCGCCTCGTAGTTCGCCAGCGTCTCGTCGGTCAGAGACGGGCCGACCCGACGCAACGCACGGTCGAACTCGGCGGG
>P_A23_Liq_3_FmtDRAFT_1000284_pt1 | contig 11060 bp, 13 predicted proteins | sample PonA233FremontCA_FD_10237 | JGI IMG/M metagenome (IMG submission 10237)
GGCGTTGACGAACGGACGACCACCGATACGTTCGTGGACGAACTCAAATCCAGAGTCGTTGTCGGCTGCCGCAATTGAGTCGCCGCGGGAGGTCGCACCCGTCTCTCGATCACCAAAGTCGCTCATTGCTCCACCTCAGAACCGAGCAAGCGGATGATAAGCGATAGCTCAACGGGTTCCGGTGACAGGTTCTCGATCTCCCACTCGATTGTCGGTGGATCGGCCAACGTCTCACCGATCAGGTTGGCGAACTCCTTGATCTCCGATAGCTCGGCGATCTGGGCGAACTGCCACCCAGTCCCATCATCGTAGACAGCCGACTGTAGATTGCCTCCAACCTTGGGTTTGATCTTCACTGGCCCGGTCGCAGACAGTGCGGTGAGGGTCGTGACGGCGTTGACACCGGGGTCGGGGTCTATCGGGCCTTGGTTTGCGGCAAGGGCTTGTGTCGGTGTTGCGCCGCCGTTGAGTGCTTCCTGATACCCCTCCAGAAACACCAACGAGCGAGACTCGCCCGGTTGAAGTGGCTGCTGAACGTAGGGGAACCCGGTTGCGGGGTCTGCATCCGCGCCGCCATCACAGACCAACGCGAAGGTGAGGCGCGATTCGGTTGCCCCAAGCTCCGAGCGGAAGCGGACGTTCGAGACGTTGAGGCGGTCTCCTTGTGAGATTACAGACGACCCATCCTCGCGGGATGGCGGGCCGCCGGGGGTTGGTGGGCCGCGAACCATTAGACACTCCGCTCCTTGAGGGTGATGATGGTCGCCGCGTAGTGGTCTGTTGTGTCGGTGTTGATGTACTTGGCCTCCACGATGTCGTCTTCCTCTGTGTCTACGTTGATTGAGAACTCGTTGGGGTTGTCGTCCAACGGCAGGAAGACAGTCGAGTCCTGTGGGTTCCGGGGCACCCAACGCCGCCCAGAGGCCGACACCAACTGCCCGCCGACGCGTTGGGCAGCGGCGTCGGTCGAGACGATAGTTACGTCAGTGATGGTTGCATCGTATGGCACGTCCAACTGGACGGTAGCTGGGTTAGACTTCGGCGTGCTGGCAGGTACCTCCAACTCCAGTACGAACGGAAACGACGACAGCCGTGTTGGTGTGTCAACACCCTCCGTCTGGGAGGCGATGTCCTCAAGCGTGGTGAGGACTGCCGCGTTTTGGCTGTTTAACTGATCCAACTCTGTCGTGAACTTGTCGCCTACCTCCTCCAGCCGTTCGAGCGCGGGCCCGAGGATAAACTCCCGCACAGTGTGGGCTGAAATCTTGTCTTGATCTCCAGAAGCTCCCATACCGACGTATTCGGGTACTGCTACAAAAAGCGTTGGGCCGCGCCGCTACCGTCAGAAGTTGGTGATCGACTTGCTGGGCACCGCAACCGCCTGCCCACCCATCTGGTCGGCCTGCCGGTCGGTGATCGGCTCGATCTGGTACTGATACCCCACGAACGTCGGGGTGTAGCTGATCTGCCCCGCGGTGGTGTTTCGGACGGTGAAGTACGGGACATCGTCCTCGAAGACGAACAACTCGGTGAACAGGTCGAGGTGATCGTCTTGTATGGCCACATCGCTATCAGGGTCATACGAGTACACCGCGCCGGTCTCGTTGTCGTAGAACCCACGGCTGGCCTTAGCCTCAAAGGCGGGGGCTTGCTGGCCGTCGTGATCGACACGAACCTCGACACCGTCGGGGAGTTCGTCGGCGAGACGCGGTTGCCGGAACTGTGCGAGGTACCCATCATCCTGCCGGATGTCGGTCAACTCGACTTGTTCCGTGTCGTTTGCTGAGACGGTGATGGTGGTGTTGATACCGGGTTGGAGTCCGAGGCGTTCAACCTGATACATCCCGCGTGGCTGTACGTCAATCACGTCGCCAACTCGGGCGACTGGCTCAAAACTGCTGTTGAAAGCTCCTGCTGGCATGATCTATCGGCCAAGTCACACTCGGCCAGCTACACCTTCGGCGAGATGCTCCAAAAAGCCTCGGGTGGAGTTAAGCCCATCCAGACGGATGTGTGTGTATGAACCGCACCCGCTTACGGCGAAAGCCCGGTGCCGACGAGCTTGCCTCGATAATGACCGACGCGGACGACACCATGCGGACGATCATCTCCGAGACCGTTGCATCGGCGAAAAACGGTGCGATCAAGGAGTCTGGGCGGACGGTCTGTCCGCAATCGGTGTCGGTGAAAGGCCCGCTTGGCCGGTTCCGGCGATCTATCGACCTCGCCGCGTGCCCAAGCGACAGTGGTGGCACGTTCCACACCCACGTCTCGCCCGGAGAGCTGCGGACGCCGACCAACAGCCTCCCAGACATGGCCAACGTCGTCTACGGACTGATCGACGTGAGCGTGGTCGCTGGGACGCGGTCTGCTGACGTGATCGTGGCCGCAGACGACGACAGAGCAATGGTCGAAGCCTTTGAGAACGCCGTCGGCGAGCGGTTCGGTAACCCACGATCACTGTTCCAAGCTATCAAAGAGGGTCGTATCAACCCACCTGCCGCACGCGAGCGTGTGCGCACACAGATGTCAGAGTTGGTCTCAACGACAAGCACTGGCTACACCGACCTCGAACCCGAGATTGAGGGTGTGCCAGCCGCTAACTGGGCCGCGCCCAGTGTCTCAGGCAGCGACGAGTCCTTCGCCGGACAGGCCGCCCCGCTATATCACGACCCCGAGTCGGTCGATGCTGCGGCGTCTAAACTCAGCGAGGTGGCCGACGGGTCGAAGCTGACCAGCCTTGTCGTCTCCACCACCGTCGGTACCGTCGTCGGTGGCGTAATCGACAGGCTGATCTTCGGAGACTAACCCTCGGCCCAGTCGGGTGTATCAACACCGACAAACCGGGCGTATCGGGCAGTAGTCGAGGAGGAGACGTGGCGCGCGCGGCGGTAGACTTCCCCGAACTCCGCGCCAGCCTGAAACATATGCATGATCGGTGTGTGGCGACCCCACGAGTGGCTGCCAGCATCGACGTGGTGCCGTCCAACGTGTGTCGCCCACGAGCCGGGGTTCCACTGATCGTCGTATGTGTTGCGGAACAGCGCACCCGAGTTGTGGTCTGACTCCTCCATGTACTCCTTCAACAACTGGAGTGTGTTATCAGAGATGGTTAGCGTCGAGTCGCGCGAGCCCTTCATTGCCGTGACATCCACCTCGCCGTTGTCGAAGTCAACGTCCGAGACTGTGAGGACGCCCATCTCAGAGGCCCGCAAGACAGCGTCATACGACAGCGCAAGGGCTGCCGTACACGCCGGGCAGTTGCACGCACCGTCTGCCTCCTCGATTATCTCATTGACCTGCTCGCGGGTGAGGTACGTCGGATCGAAGCTCTTGGGCGTGCCGCGGACAATGTCTTGTGGTTGTTCTGGGATGTTGTGGTCGTAGTGGCGTCGAACCCACATCTTCACCCCCGAGATGGCTTGGTTGCGAGACTGATAGGAGTACGAGTCGGGTGCCTTCCGCCCGACATCGTTCGTCCAGAGATAGCTGGTCGTGGATTCGGAGACAAGCATCGTATCGAAGTCCTCCAGATCGCGCAGCGTCGGGTGGTCGCTGCCGTCGTACCACGCCTCAAACCGCTGTATCCACCGCCAGTAGGTGTGGAAGGTGTCCTCTTTGATGGATCGTCCGACAACTCGCTCTTGGAAGGAGCGTTTGTCCGAGTCTGAGAGTGTAGTGTCCATACCGTTACTACCCCGAGGCGGCACTTCAAGCTACCGCCATTATTATTACATTGGCCGTTGTGGGGTCTAACATGGCTGAGACTGCCAAGGAAGACGACGGCGAAGCCGGTGTTGATAGAGAACAGTTCCAAGAGCCAATCGACAGGGACAGGATCAAACAGACAGACCACCGCGAGTTGAGCCGCGCGGAGTGTATGGCCCAGATCGGTTTTGAGATCGCCATTAGGGGATACGAACGAACCGAGTTAGGCAAGCAAGACCTCAACAGCATCTACTGGTCGGTCACAGGCGACGAGTTCGCCCCGTGGATCGACTTTGGGACAGAACGATCCCCAGACATTGTTGACCTTCGGGAGGCCATCGCCGAGGCTGCTGGGTTCAAATACGGGCGGCTTGAGAGTCACGCCGACTGTGAGGGGTTGTGCTGGATGAAGGAGTCTGAGACAATCAAGTACGCCAGAGGCGTGAGGGCTCGGAAGTTCCGGCTACCGGAACTGCGGGCTATCGTGTACAAACTACGATCTTCTGAGGATAAGCGAAGTCGGTGACGGGTGTGGGGTGAAAAAGCCCACATCCCGGCTCATAGGCAGGTTAAGACTGGCAACACTGCGAAGCTGGTGAAGCTGAGGCGACCCGATGCTGAGTTACGTGCCACAGTGGTAGACACGGGCTCAACGGATAGTCCGTCTCGCCATCTGAGTTATCGAACCTCACCAAGAAAAAAGTGTGGGTCGCTACCCCGTGATCGGTGGGAGGTACCTCTCGCAGTAGTGATACTCGTCACGGAACACGAGTAGGTTCTCAGCGGCCCGTGTCACAGCCACGTACCAGACGCGGCTCTCGGCGTGCTGTGCCCGTTCGTCGTTGTGGATGTTGCGTTGGACGGCTGGCGGGATGCCGTCATAGAGGGCAACTGTGTCGGCCTCTCGACCCTTCGCAGCATGGATCGTAAGCACGTCCGGCACGTCCGGTGAGGACAGCGAACCAACGGGCTCGTCGTTGCGCTCAAGGGCAGCCCGCAGCGTTGGCTTGGCGTCGTAGCTCAGGAGGTTGTCAACCGAGCCTGCCCCTTGGGTCAACGCCTCCCAGAAGGTTGGCTCGACGTAGCCGGACATATCCGACCCCTCCAGTTTCGACTTCGCGCTCACCGTCGTTGAGAACTCTCTCTTGGTGTCAGAGAAGTGTTCTGCCGGGGTGAACCGAACCAGTGCCGAGGCCTCCTCAGACGTTAGAGTAACCATCGCCGGAGACGTTACGCCCGTCTCGACATCTTCCTCGTCGTACCGCCCGAGTCCAGACTGCCCGGTGTCGGGGTTGACTTTGAGGGCTGGCTTGACACCGGAGAGCTTCTGGAGGGCGTTGTACAGGTTGAGCCGCCGCTTCGAGTGGTTCCAACCGCCGATACCCTCCTGTGATCGGAAGATGATGCCGCTGGCCTTCAACGAGTCGGCTACCTCGTATAACTGACTCTGCGTGCGTGCGAGATACATCACCGACCCGTCGCCGTACTTGTCCACAACGGCGTCTGGCTCACCGCGCGCCGCGGTGACCTTGCCACCCTCAGCGTCGGGCCGGATGTCGGGCACGTCATGTCCGATCACAGACCGGGCGTACCCCCATATATCCGATGGGACGCGGTAGGTGCGATCCAAGAGTACCTCTGGGAGGTCGAGGTCGGTGAAGAACCTCGGAGAAGCACCCTTGTACGAGTAGATCGCCTGTAGAGGATCGCCACCCACGATAACGGTGTCCTTGTCGTCCATCCACGACTCAGCGATAGAGGCCATGATCGGCGTAAAGTCGTGGTACTCGTCCACGATCAGAACATCTCCGGGTGCGACGAGGGAACCTTCGTCCACGGAGCGAAGCATATCATCGAAGTCCTGTAGGAGGTCACAATCCTCGCCGTTTCCACCCCGCTGCTTGTACTCCGACCACGCCTCGTCAAACTCCTCGAAGCTCGGACAGCCGGGCCAGTCGTCGCGGATCTCCTTGTAGTTGGGTGCCCGAGGGAAGGAGTGTTGCTTGTTCTGGACACACCACGAGTAGGCGTCAAACACCGCCTCGCCGACGTTTTCGGCGTTCACATCCCGGCCTCCACCCTCGCCGCGGCCATCGTAGCACACCATGTACTCACCCCAGAGGAAGTCACGCCGATGGTGGTCTTCAACCGTCTCCGCCTGTGGGGTGATCCGGTTGCACACACCGTGAAGCGTGCCAAAGTGGCGTGTGTCGTGTTGCCACGGCTCCTCAACCTCCTCTGGAGAGCAGTAGCCTTGGTCTGCGAGCCGGATCAGGAACTCCTCGGCCATCTGCGTCCGGTAGGTGACAAACGTGATGTCACTAAGCTCGTACCCACTGTCGAGGAGATCAGTGAGCCGGGCGAGTAGCTGGGTTGTCTTCCCTGTGCCGGGTGGGCCGTTGAGCTTCACGGACGACTCGGGAGGGTGGGCGTCAGCGGCTTTGACTTCCGGCTGGGTCATAGCTCCTCAACCCCCTCGTCTTCAACGTCACCGTCGCTGCTGGGAGCCATATCAGGCGACTCGGTTGGCTCTGGGACGGGCAGTCCCTCGGCTTCGATTGCCTCGACGCTGAGGGGCCACATACGTTGGTGCTGGTCGTCTACACGCTTGTTGACAGTCGTTCCCGACATGATTGGGTCGAGATACTCGCTGATCTTGCGAAGGTGATAGTCGTCGTCAGTCCACTCGTCAATGGCCTCAGACTCGACAAGGATGGTATCGTCGCCATCGAAGCCAGCGCGGATGTGTGGCGTCGTGAGGGCGTCTTTCCAAGTGGTTGAGACATCCGACTTGTTGAGCCCGGAAACGACGTTCTCGCGGGCGAGCCCCTCGGGTGAGAGTGGGTCAACCTCGGTGACTGCGACCTCCTGTAGCCACTCGTTGACCTGATCTACCCACTCGTCGGCGTCAATGTCCGGTAGGAAGTTGAACGCAGCCGCGTACTTGTTACAGAACTCCTGATTGGTGCGGCGTCCGCGGATGTTGTCGAGTGTTATCTCAGTCCCGTCGGGGAAGATGAACGTCCACTCGGTATCGGCACCGGATGTCTTCTCGACTTTGACAGGCTCGATCCACCCCTGCTGCTCCTCGTATCGGTACTGCTCGCGGACGAGTTTGCGGAGGGTGCGCTTCTGGCAAGATGTAACCTCGGAGAGAGACTCCACGATCCTGTCTGCGCGCGGTGTGTTCGGCTCTACGGTGGAGCATACCTCCTCCAAGACAGGCGTGGTCTCGCCTCGCTGTTCGATGATCTCTCGGGCTGCTGGCTGGGGGTCAAGCTGGGCGAACATCCCCCCGGCCTTGAAGAAGTCGTTGGGGTCGTCACCGTCTGGGACGAAGGCAATGTCGGTCTGGACGCCGGTACGCATTAGCTTGACCGCGAGGTCTGTGGCCTTCTTCACACCTGAGTCGTCGTTGTCGAAGCACACGACGACTCTACCCGCCTTTCCGGCTTCTTCGATTAGCTGGTTGGTCTGTTCAGTTGATGGGTTCGTCGCCACCGCAGAGATGGCGCGGACGTTGCCCTCCTCAGCGGTCGAGATGGCGTCCTGTATCCCTTCGACCACCCAGACATCATCGCTCTGCCGGGGGTCGGATGGGTCATACGTGTAGATGGGCTGTGAGAGGTCACACGACGACGGTGCCTTGTCGTACTTCTGGCTCTTGGGTGACTGCTCGGTGCGGCGGGCTATCCAGAACTCGGGGAGCCCTGCCTTCTCGTATGGGTACACGATCCGGTTGCGGATACGCAGGTTGTCGTCCTCGGAGTGAAGGCCGATGGACTGTAGGGCCTCGTTTGACAACTCCTCCAGCAACTCAGCGTGGGCTTGGTCGTCTATGTAGCCGATCCGAGCCTCGTCAATGGTGTCGTTGTCGAAGCCACGTTCCTGTATCAGCTTGTGGCGGATGGTCGTGCCATCAACCACCGTATCGAGGTTGTCGTGAAGTATGTCGAGCGCACTGTCGAGCGCGTGTTGGGCCTTCCGTTCGTCGGATAGATCCTCATAGTCAACATCATCGGGCGTGAGATCAACACCAGCCCGGTCAGCGGCCACGCGGAGGGTCTCCTTGAACTGCTCGTCGTCAAGTGGGAGGTTGCGACAACCGCAGATACCCTCCTCAACGGCCACCCACTCAAAGATACCGCCGCCGGTCTCGTGGGAGTAGCAGTACCACCCGTCGTCGTTGGTGACGATCATGTTACGCGATCCGTCACTGTTACCCGACGTGTGGCCGTGTTCGGGATGGGTGCATCGTGCTTTCCTGTCTCCACCACTGTCAGATTGCCAGTCGGAGGCTTGGGATCTGACAGCACTTGCAACGTCCAATGCATCGCGGATCTGCTCTACTGGGTCTGTTTCTGGCATAATACGGGATAGAAGCGTCTACGCAAAGGTTAAGACCCCAGAACGCAAAATGCCGGGTGTGATTGGCCCGGTAGGGGTCTTCTCCCTGCCGTCTGCTTCTACCCGGTAGTTACAACCACGTATCCTAAAGGTTTGCGTTGGACAGCCACGCTGGATGGGTATAACACGTTGTGTTGCGTCTCGTTTGAACGCATGGAGATCTATTTCCACCTCACAACGTATAACGCGCGTGTACAAGGGGGTATTTACGATTCTGTTATACGTGCATACGTATCTTGTGTTCGCGTCATTCGGGACTCGTGTTTTCTCTGTCACCCTTGTAACACACGCGCACGTATTGTGTGGGGACTGCTGTGGCTGTCCGGTTGGTTGGTTGAAAGAAAAAGCCTCCCGCGTGTGTCCTGTTGAGCTATGCGGTCAGAGCGATCACGGTGACCGAGTCCCCCGTGGACGTGGTACCGCCACCAACGTCGCTGAGGGTCTCGACTGTCACATCCGCACCGGAGACACCGGTAACGTGTGCGACAACGCCAGCCGTGTCAGTCGTGGCGAAGGCGGCGTCTGCGACCACGTCGCCGTCCATCGTGATCGAATCGCCGCTGTCGATTGTCTCAGTGACAACCGACCAGTTCTTCTCGCCTGTTGAGTGTGCTGCCGACGGGTTCTGGGTTGAGCCTTCAACTGTCATTGTTGGCTACCTCAGACCTCGTTCGCCAGATCGCTCAGGAACCGCTGACTCGATTCGAGGGTCTCCGAGGACTTCTCGGCGACGATACCGTGGTAGATCACGTTGTCGTCGCCAGCCTCATCGGCGTACTGCTCGATCTCGCCGGACTCTGCACCGCCGAAGACGACGGGGTCTTTGAGGAGCAGGGTGTCGTCCTCGTCGGTGAGGAGACCCTCGATCTGGAGACGCTCGAAGATACCGCCTGTCTGACTGGAGAAGCGAACCTCCGTGGTCAGCGGGTCGGCGGCGGCGTTGGTCACCGCGAAGATGGCGACGATCTTGGAGTCGGCGTCCAGATCCGAGTCAACCTCGTAGACCGAGTTGTAGCTGTCCGCCGAGAGGCCCGACTGAACCCAGACCGGGCTGTCTCCGCTCCATCCGCTGTCGCCGCCACTCTCCAGATCCTCACCAGCGATTAGCTGGCGAACGTCGATCTGGTCTGGAGTGGAGCCATCCACTTCCGACGAGGAGATGGCTGCATCTTCGAGGAGCGAGCGGACGGCACGCTCGTAGGCCGCAATGTCGGCGTCTGTCTGGGCGACGGCGACACCGCGGTTGTTCTCTGCGTTACCTCCAACACTTACGCTGGGTACTGCTGACATTCCAGTTCGACGTAACAACGCCACGCCCAAGTAGGCTTGGTGCAAAGTGTCACCTATGGCGCGACGTGAGAAGACAGCCACCATCAAGATTAGGTGTAGACCCGAAACCAAACGCGCGTGGGAGGCCCACGGTGCTGGGTTCGACAACCAAGCCCAGCAGCTACGCGCACTGCTTGAGGCCTACGCAAACGAGACGAATCGCTGCCGCTCTACGACGTTCGACTTCTCAAAAAACTGGTGAAAACTCCGAAGAAGCTCTACGAGAGGAGAGCTTCGAGTTCGTCGGTGTTGGCCGTCGGCTGTTCTGCTGAGACCGACGCGCCCGTCCCGTTGGACTTCTGGGCCGTGGTCGTGGAGCTACTGACAGGCTGCGCACTGACGTTTCCCGAGCGGGCCGTAGTACTTCGCGCACGCGGGGCCGACGAGGTGGTCGAGCCGCCCATAGTGAGCGCGGCGTTGACCCAGTCGCCACCACCGAGGACGATGGTGCCGAGACCGGCGATGGAAAGTAGAACGCCGGGGACGCCACCGACTCGCGTGCCGAGGAAGGCCATACCCGCGCCCAGAAGCATCTTGATGAGGCCGACGCCGAAGGTCTCCCGTGGCGTGTTCGGGTTCGGTGAGAGGCCGATAAGTGGTGCGACTCGGTTGACAACTTGGGTGGCGATAACGCCGCCACCGGCTCCGGCGAGGCCGAGGCTGGCGAACGAGACTACGTCTCGATCCTCCACGATGTCGTTGAACTCTGTTGCGAGGTCGTCAAGGTCTGCTGTGACCATACCCGAGATAAACACGCCCCAGCTAATATAAGTTGGGTGGGAAGCTGTTAGCCCTGATCGCTGTCGGCACCGACACCGAGGCTGTCCAGAACGGCGTCTGGGTCTTTGTCCGGGTGGAACTGCTCTATCATATCGCGTGCATCCCCGCGNGTGTAGACCTCTGGGATAACATGAACGCCGACGTACTTGAGCCANCCCGAGGCGTAGTCCTTCCGTTCAGACACCGCCTCTGGAGGCATCTCGTCGTGGTCAAACACGAGGAGCAGNGCCTCGACAGTCCACGGGTCTCGGAGNCGTTCCTTGAGCTTCTCCATGCCGACTGTCGGTTCCTCCCGCAGCGACACCATNGTCTCCATGATGTCNGCNGCNGCTTGGTTGAACCGTTTGGTCTGTTCCTCGTCGGAGAGGCTCTCGTAGTGTGCGCGCACCTCCTCGGCTGGCTCGTCGTCGTTGACCGCCCGCTGTCGCACCTCGTGGAGGTGTGGGACGAGTTCCTCCTCGATACCCGTCGAGAGGGCAGTCTCAATCATTTCCTGATCGAGGTTGCCGATGATCTCCGAAGCCTGCTCGCCGTCCATACCACTGAGTAGTCGGTCTATCATCGTCACTCCCCCTCATTGCTGCTGGCTTCTTCATCTTCCGGTTCTGGGTCGTCGTCGGGTTCGTTAGCAGCATCACCGTTTAACTCCTCACGACCCTGCTTCCGCAGCGGCGAGGAGGTGTCTTCGTCAGACTCAGTCTCCTCGGTTGGTTGCGGATCAGCACGTTCGAGGGTCTGCTCGGCCCGCTCTACCTGCTGGGGTTGCTGTTGGGGTTGTTGTTGGGCCTGTTGTGGCTGGGCTTGCTGCGGTTGGGCCTGTTGTCCACCCTGTCCGG
>P_A23_Liq_3_FmtDRAFT_1000285_pt1 | contig 11049 bp, 9 predicted proteins | sample PonA233FremontCA_FD_10237 | JGI IMG/M metagenome (IMG submission 10237)
ACGGGGAGGAACTGTGGCGAGCGAACCTCGGCGTTCGGCTCGACACCCCGCCGGTCGTCGCCGACGGGACCGCCTACCTCGCCGCCGAGGACGTTCTCGCTGCCGTCGGCACCGCGAACGGGGGACTCCAGTGGCGGACTCGTCGGGAGGGGTCCACGCCGGCGGCACCTGTCGCCGTCGACGACCGACTCTACGTCGCGGACTGGAACGGGACACTGGCCGCCTTCGAGTGACCGAGGCGCGTCGGCCGGTCCCCTCGCCTGCGACACGTACACTCGTCACGCGGTCGGTCGAGAACGACTGCCGGTCGAGTGTGACGGCAGCGCCGGACACGGCGCTGATCGCCCCGTCGCGGACAATCGGTGACGCGATCTCGACGGAGCACTGCTGGTCGGCGGCTCCCTCGCGTCGGTCGACGGACGTGTCGTCCCCGGCTGGGGACACACCGGTGGTACGCCTCGTCGCCCCAGTTCGACCCCGGTTGCACACGACACTCGCCTCACTGACCCCCGTTCGAACCGACGGCACGGAGCCGGCCGTCGGAGGCACCGACGTACACCCGACCGTTCGCCACGGCCGGCGAGGACTTGACGTACGGGGCGGTGTCACTGCGGTCGGTCTCGAAGCTGTGGTGCCACAGCGTCTCACCCGTCGTCGACACTGCCGCGAGGCCGTCGTTGCAGCCGACGTACACCGTTCCGTCGGCGACCGCCGGCGACGAACGGGTGTCCGTCTCGATCGACGCCGTCCACTGTCGGTCACCCGTGGTCGTGTCGAGTGCGTACAGTTGTCCCCGTGTCGTCCCGTAGCAACTGTCGCCGGTACAGGCACGCATCGACGACGCTGCGACGTACACAGTCCCGTCGGCGACCGCTGGCGACGTTCGCAGCGATATGTCGTCGATCCCCGCCTGCCACAGCGACTCACCCGTCGCCGCGTCGAGCGCCCAGAGTCGTGCCGGTGTGTCGCCGGTCTCTGCCGGGCCACCGTAGTACACCACACCGTCGTCTACCGCGGGCGACGACTCGGAGTGGGCGGCGATCTCGCGTCGCCACAGTTCGCTGCCGTCGGCAGTGTCGACGGCGATGAGCGCGCGCTCCGTGCCGAGGTACACCGTGCCGTCGGCGACTGCCGGGGAGGCAGAGAGGCTCCCTCGCTTCGGAAACTCGCCGAAGCGCCAGCGGCGGCTGCCCGTCTCGGCGTCGAGTGCGAGCAGTGCCGGCGCTTCGAACGCCTCGGACTCGTCGCCGGTGACGAAGAGCGGCCCGTCCCCGAGCGTGGCGACGTAGACGGTGCCGTCGACGACGGCGGGCGAGGACCGGCCGAACCGGTGACCGATCTGACGCTGCCAGCTCGCCTCCCCGGTCGTGGCGTCGAGGGCGTGGAACTGCCCGGCGAACGTGCCGAAGTAGAGCGTGTCGTCGACCAACGCCGGCGCACAGGTGGCGTACCCCGCCGGCTCGGTCGCCCAGAGTCGTTCTCCACTGGCGGCGTCGACCGCGTGGACGGTGCCGGGCGCACCGCTCCCGGGAGCGTAGACGACTCCGTCGGCGACGACGGGGGAGGCGTTCATCGTCGGTGTGCCGGCGTCGTACCGCCACGCGAGTGTCGGGTCGTCTCCCGGCCCGGTGACTGGGGCGTGACCGGTGTTCCGCGGTGTGACGCCGAACTGTGGCCAAGCGGCCGTGCGTGTCGCGGGCGGCGCTGTGGTGGGCTCGTCTGTCGTCGTAGCTCCGCCGGAGGCGGTCGCGGCGCTCCCGTCGGACCGGGACGCAGGCCGACGGCTCGTGCAGCCGACTGTGGTCGCTACGGCCGCCGCGAGCACGCGACGACGAGTCGTGTGTGTCTCGGAGGGCATCGTCTTCCGTGGCCGGTTACACACACAAAATCTTTCTGCTAGAACCGTTCGATCGGTGTCTCGCTCGGCGGCCGGAGAGTGGCGGGTGGCGACGCCGCAACCCACGTACTCTTGTCGGCTCCGGCCGGAGTCGGACACATGACGTTCTCGATCGTCGCACGCGACCCGGAGACGGACGCGGTCGGTGTCGCCGTCCAGTCGAAGTTCGTCAGCGTCGGTAGCGTCGTCCCGTTCGCCGCGGCGGACGCGGGCGCAGTCGCCACCCAGAGCTTCGCGAACGTCGCGTACGGCCCCGACGGATTGGACCGACTGCGCGAGGGGCACGACGCGGAGACGGTCGTCGCGGAGTTGACCGACGACGACGAGGAGGCACCCCAACGACAGGTCGGGGTCGTCGGCCAAGACGGCTCCGTGGCGGCGTTCACCGGTGGGGAGTGTTTCGACTACGCCGGCGACCGACAGGGAGACACCTACACCGTCCAGGGGAACATCCTCGAAGGCGAGGCGACGATCGACGCGATGGCAGAGACGTTCGAGACCGAACGGGACGCGGGCGCGGGGCTCCCGGAGGCGATGCTCGCGGCACTCCACGCCGGCAACGAGGCCGGCGGCGACAAGCGGGGCCAACAGGGCGCGGCGTTGTACGTCGCCAGGCCCGAGGGGGGCTACGACGGGAACAACGACCGGTGGATCGACGTGCGGGTCGACGACCACGCGGAGCCGATCACGGAGCTGGAACGGGTGTTCAAGCTGTACGACGTGACTTTACTCGAACGCGAAGAGCCCGCAGAGACCCGCGAACTGACCGGGGAGACTGCGCGGGCAGTCACCGAGACGCTCGCCACGGTCGGGGTGTACGACGGGGACAGCTCCGAGGACGACACGGACACCGACGAGCCGTTCGGCGAGGCAGAACGCGAGGCGTTAGAGGACTTCCGCGGGCTGAACAACTTCGAGAACCACCCACTACCGGCCATCGAGGACGCACTCGTCCGCGGGTGGGACGACGCCGACGGCGAGGGGGAAGCGCGGATGGTCGACGCGATCTGGCACGGGCTCCAACACTACGACCGGGTGTGAGTCGGGCGACACACGACCTCGCAGCTGACGCCGTCGTCACTCCCCGTCTGCCCGCTCGACCACCCGGTCGGCGATCTGGTTCGAGGAGAGGACTTCCCCGTCGTAGTCCGGATCGCGGGCAGACGCTCGGGTCACTTCACAGTCGAGTCCGCGGTCGCGGAGTTGGCCGCGGATGGCGTCGGCGTCGTGGTGTTGGTCGAACCCCAACACGATCACGTCCGGGTCGATCCGCTCGACCGGGACGAAGTAGTCCTCGGGGTGGCCGACGTGGGCGGCGTCGACGACCGCGAGCGCGTCCAGTACGTCGCGTCGCTGGCGGTCGGGACACACTGGTGTCGGCTTGTGGGTGACGTTCTCGCGACGGGCGACGACGACGTGGAGTTCGTCCCCGTGTGCGGCCGCCTCCGAGAGGTAGTGGAGGTGGCCGGGGTGGATCAGGTCGAACGTGCCCTGTGCGAGAACGACCCGGTCGTCGTCCGGCTCGTCTGGGTTCGTGGCGGTCGGATCGTCGCGACCGTCGGTGTCGTCTGTCATTGCTCGTCGGTGGTCGGTCGTCGATCACTACTCGTCACTCGTCGATCACCGTCCGTCGGTCCGTCGGTCACTGCTCGTCGAGTTCCGCGTCGATGTCGGCCTGATCGAAGTCGAAGAACGCGTCCTCGTCCGGCAGTTCGACGTCGATCACGTCGAGGCTCGTCCGGTCGCCGTCGCGGTCGAAGGCGCGCCAGTCCCGGCGGCCGTACGGGTGGCCGACGATGACGTGGACCTTGCCGGCGTGGAACGTCTGGAGGTCGGCGTCACTCGGCTGTAACACGCCGTTCGGGTGGGAGTGGACGGAGCCGACCGTCTTCCCGCCCGTCGGTATCTGGTGTTCCTTCACCGTCGCCGAGTAGGGGTTCGTCTCCGTCCCCGGGACGACGAGTACGTCCGTGATGACTGTGCCGCGTCGGTCGAGTCCGAGATCGCTCGCCGGAGTGTCGGCGAAGAAACCCATGTACTCGTTCGGGTGGGCGTCCCGCGAGGCCTCCAACACGAACTCGAGCGTCTCCCGGGCGATCCCCAGTAGTTCACTCGACCGGAACAGTCCCATGCCGTCGGCTCCGGTCGTTCGAATAGTAAGGGTGTCGGTCCCCCCGTCGGACCGGGGTGACGGGGGCCCGAGAACGCACCGCGTGCCCCGGGTGCCCGAGAGGTTCGATATAAATGTTCGTACCACCGTCACCGGTGTAGCCAGAGAACCGCAAGAGGGCGGCGGGGTCGATCGGAACGTCTCTCCGGTCGATCCAGTAACCTTTAACCGGCGCAGGCCGGTAGAGGCGGGTAAGATGGCGAGCGACAAGATTCTCGGGATCGACCTCGGGACGACGAACTCGGCGTTCGCGGTGATGGAAGGAGAGGACCCGGAGATCATCGTCAACGCAGAGGGGGACCGCACGACCCCGTCGGTAGTGGCGTTCGACGACGACGAGCGACTCGTCGGCAAGCCGGCCAAGAACCAGGCCGTCCAGAACCCGGATCGGACGATCCAGTCGATCAAGCGGCACATGGGCGACGACTACACCGTCGGGATCGACGGCGAGGAGTACACGCCCGAGCAGATCTCGGCGATGACGCTCCAGAAGATCAAACGCGACGCCGAGGAGTACCTCGGCGAGGAGGTCGAACACGCCGTGATCACGGTGCCGGCGTACTTCTCGGACAGCCAACGGCAGGCGACGAAGGACGCCGGCGAGATCGCCGGCTTCGAGGTCGACCGGATCGTCAACGAGCCGACGGCGGCGGCGATGGCGTACGGACTCGACGACGAGTCCGACCAGACGGTCCTCGTGTACGACCTGGGTGGCGGGACGTTCGACGTGTCGATCCTCGATCTCGGCGGCGGAGTCTACGAGGTCGTCGCGACCAACGGTGACAACGATCTGGGTGGCGACGACTGGGACGAGGCGATCATCCAACACCTCGCCGACGAGTTCGAGGCCGAACACGGGATCGACCTCCGCGACGACCGGCAGGCGCTCCAACGGCTGAGAGACGCCGCCGAGGAGGCGAAGATCGAACTCTCCTCGCGCAAGGAGACGACGGTGAACCTCCCGTTCATCGCGACGACGGACGACGGTGCGCTCAACCTCGAACAGTCGATCACGCGCGCGAAGTTCGAGGCGCTCACCGAGGACCTGATCGAGCGGACGGTCCAGCCGACCGAGCAGGCGTTGAACGACGCCGGCTACTCGAAGAGCGACATCGACGAGGCGATCCTGGTCGGCGGGTCGACGCGGATGCCGCAGGTGAAACGACAGGTCGAGGAGTTGCTGGGAACGGAGCCGCAGGCGAACGTCAACCCGGACGAGGCTGTCGGCCTGGGTGCGGCGATCCAGGGCGGTGTGCTCTCGGGCGACGTGGACGATCTCGTCCTGCTCGACGTGACTCCCCTGTCGCTGGGGATCGAGGTGAAGGGTGGGTTGTTCGAACGGCTGATCGAGAAGAACACCACCATCCCCACCGAGGAGTCGAAGATCTTCACGACCGCGGCGGACAACCAACAGTCCGTCCAGGTGCGCGTGTTCCAGGGTGAACGGGAGATCGCCGAGGAGAACGAGCTGTTGGGTGCGTTCCAGCTGAGCGGGATTCCGCCCGCACCCGCCGGCACGCCACAGATCGAGGTCTCGTTCGACATCGACGAGAACGGGATCGTCAACGTCTCCGCCGAGGATCAGGGGTCGGGGACGGCCGAGGACATCACCATCGAGGGTGGTGTCGGGCTCTCGGACGACGAGATCGAGCAGATGCAGGAGGAGGCCGAGGCACACGAGGAGGAAGACCAGCGTCGTCGCGAACGGATCGAGGCCCGCAACGAGGCCGAGAGCGCAGTCCAGCGCGCCGAGACCCTCCTCGAGGAGAACGACGAGGAGATCGACGACGCGTTGGCCGATGACATCCGCGACGAGATCGACGATGTCGAGGAGGTGCTCGACGACGAGGACGCGACGACCGACGAACTCGAGGACGCGACGGAGACGCTGTCGACGGCGCTCCAAGAGGTCGGCAAACAGATGTACGAGCAACAGGCCGAAGCCGGCGCGGGCGGTGCCGGTGCCGGGCCGGGCGGTGCCGGCGGTATGGGCGGCATGGGCGGTGCGGGCGGCCCCGGTGCCGGACCGGGCGGTCCCGAGGGTGACGCAGACGACGACGAGTACGTCGACGCCGACTTCGAAGACGTGGACGAGGACGACGACTCGTAAGCGTCTGTAGCGTGTTCGGCTCGCTGGACGAGCGAACTAACTCCAGCGTAGTCCGGGACGGTGGAGCGACTTCGGGGAGAGAGCGGGTTCGAGATTACGAACGCCGCGAGTAGTACCGAGGAGAGAGCGCCGGCGACAGAGTTCGAGAGAACGAACGGAGTGAGTGTCTCAGAGCCGGTCGACGTGGTCGGCGGTGATCTCCTCGTCGTCCGGCAGTCGTTCGATACAGTCGTAACAGAGGAACTGGTCGGTGCCGTCGACGAGTTCCAGGTCGATCCCGCCGGTCGCCTCCTTCTCCAACGTCCAGAGGTTGGCGACGCCGCCGGCGACAGTGACCTGCTCGCCACAGCCGTCACACGCCTGTCGTGCCATCCCCGGCAGTAGGGACCGCAGTGACGAGTGCGTTACGCCCGTGTCTGGACGGCCGACACGGATTAGTCGTGGGATGCACTACCACACACCGTGCAGACGAACTGCGAGGGGTGTGCCGGCTGTTGTATCGACTGGCGACCGCTCGGAGGCGCACCGGACCACGAGCGTCCGGGTCGGTACCGGGCGCTCGACGACACGTACAATCTCGCGCCGCTGACCAGCGACGAGGTGCGGGCGTTCCTCGACGCCGGGTGGGTGGACGCGCTCGCGCCGCGGTTGTTCGTGGTCGCCGGCGGTGCGGACGGTGACGCGGACGACGGCCCGACACCACCGACAGTCGAGATCGACGGCTACGAACTCGCGGCCGCCGACGGCAGACCGTTGTTCGCGGTCGGGCTCCGGAAGACCGCGAAGCCGGTCGCGCCGTTCGACGACGACCGGCGGTGGCTGGAGACGTGTGTGTTTCTCGACCCGTCGACGCTCCAGTGTCGACTCCACGACACCGACCAGTACCCGCAGACGTGTGCGACGTACCCGGGCCACAACCTCGCACTCGACGCCGAGACGGAGTGTGAACGCGTCGAGACGGCACACGGGGAGCCGGGTGAGCGACTCGGCGACGCCGCGCCGCCGGAGGACCGGCCACCGCTCCCGTTCGGCCCGCAGGCACTCGGCGGGACGGTGTTCGCACACCCCGACCCGGCGGCCCTCGCCGGGCGTGTCGACCGACTCGCCGCGGGGGAGACGACCGCCGACGACCGGGCGACGTTCGTCGGCGTCGCGGTCGCGTCGAGTCCAGGGTCGCTCGCGGTCGACGACGACCGCCGGACACGGGCCGTCGAGCGGGCCCACGAGACCACCGACTCGTCGTGGATCGCAGCGGCTGCCGACGAGTGGGAGACGGCAGCCGAGTCGAGGGGAGGCGACGAGATCGATGTCGGGAGCGACGCAGACGACCCGCCCGACCCGGCGCGTGTCGAGGGGGCAACCGACGCACCGCCCACACCCGGGTGGGACGCGGTCGAGTGAGGGCCGACCGACAGGTTACGTTCCGTGCTGCCAGGAGCCCATGTACTCGCGTTGGTCGTCGGTCAGGTCGTCGTGGTCGACGCCCTCGGCGGTGAGTTTGACCTCGGCGACCTCGCGGTCGAGTTCGTCGGGCACCTCGTGGACGCCGGCCTCGTAGGAGCCGCCGTTCGTGGCGAGTTCGCGCACACAGACGGCCTGGACGCCGAAGCTCTGGTCCATCACCTCGACAGGGTGACCCTGTCCCAGCGGCGCGGCGAGGTTGACGAGTCGGCCCTCGGCAAGGAGGTTGAGTCGGCGGCCGTCCGGCGTCTCGAACGCCTCGACGCCGTCGCGGATCTCGGTGTTGTCGACCGCGTAGTCGGCGAGTTCCTCGACGTTCACCTCGACGTCGAAGTGGCCGGCGTTGGCGAGTAAGACGCCGTCGTCCATGACCTCGAAGTGCTCGCGGCCGATCACGTCGCGGTTCCCGGTGGTCGTGACGAACACGTCACCGACCGCGGCGGCCTCGGCCATCGGCAACACGTCGTACCCCTCCATGTGGGCTTCGAGTGCCTTCCGAGGGTCGACCTCGCAGACGATCACGTTGGCGTTCTGGCCGGCGGCCTTGCTGGCGACGCCACGGCCACAGTCACCGTAGCCGGCGACGACGACGTTCTTCGAGGCCAACGAGAGGTTGGTCGTCTGGACGATCGTCGACAACGCAGACTCCCCGGTGCCGTGGACGTTGTCGAACAACCGCTTCATCGGGGTGTCGTTGACCGCGAACACCGGGTAGTCGAGTTCGCCGTCCTCGTCCATCGCCCGCAAGCGGTGGACACCGGTGGTGGTCTCCTCACAGCCGCCGACGATCGTGTCGATCAGCTCCGGGTAGTCCTCGTGGATCGCGGCGACCATGTCCATCCCGTCGTCGACGGTGATCGTCGGCTCGTGGTCGATCACCGACTCGATAGCGGCGTAGTAGTCGTCGTCGCCGACGCCGCGGACGGCGTAGGAGGTGATCGAGTCGCGGGCGTTCAGGGCGGCACTCACGTCGTCGTGTGTGGACAACGGGTTACAGCCGGTGATCGCGACCTCGGCACCGCCGTCCGCCAGCAGGGTGACCAGGTTCGCGGTCGTCGCCTCGACGTGCATCGCCATCCCGACTGTCTCGCCAGCGAACGGCTCCGACTCGCGGAACTGGTCGCGCAACTCGGCGAGGATCGGCATGTGTTGACGGGCCCACTCGATCTTCTGGTCGCCGGACGCGACGGCACTCTCGGCGTCGTCGAGGTGCCGGTCAACCGGCGCGTACGCGTGTGTGCTCACAGACAGTCGTTGGCCGCCGGGCCTCTTGAACGCGCCGGAGACGGGCCGGACTGTCGGTCACGGACGACACGGGTGGAGTCGATCTGGCGAACGCCACGCTCGTGTCCGAACGGGGAACGGTCCGTGGCGGCCCGTCGACAACGGCGACGAGCGTGACGACAGCCGTCGCGGCGAGAGAGACGGGGACACCCAACGTTCAACTACCGAGCCGGGACCACCCGTCACGTGCTCGCAGTCACCGGCGGAAAGGGCGGGACCGGGACGACAGTGTCGACACTCGGACTGGCAGTCGCGCTGGGTGCCGACGCGTTAGCCGTCGACGCAGACTGGACGCTGCCGAACCTCCACGCGCTGGCGGGCGTGGGACGTAGTTGGGGAGCCGAGACGACACCGCCGGAACGGGACGCACCACGGCGCGCGTCGCCACGACACCTCCGGTGTGTGCGCGCCACGGCACCGTCGGTGTTGTCGGCACCGCCCGTGCCGGGAGACCACGACCGCGGGGCAGTGTTGCGCCGACTCGCGGGCCGCGAGTCACCGACCGTCGTCGACACACCCTCGGGCGTCGGTCCCCCGGCTGTCGGTCCGCTCCGCGCCGCGGACGGCGCGATCGTGGTGACGACCGAGTGTGCAGCGGCTCTCCGGGGTGCTCGCAAGAGCGTCGGCATCGCCGACGCGGTCGACACACCCGTCGTCGCCGTCGTCGTGACGCGGGCGGCACGCGTTCCGGGGGCAGTGAGCCGACAGTTCGACGCGCCGGCCCGGGCGGTCCCAGCGGCGGCCCCGCCGGTGCTGGCCGACGAGCGGGTGGCTGCCGGGTACGACCGGGTCGCCACGGTCGTCCGAGAGTTCGAGGCCGACGCCTGCACGGAGTGAGTGTCGCCTGCGACAGTCGCGGTCCCGTCGCAGAATCGTTTTGTCGCCCGCTCGTGACGCGACTGTATGGACACCTGGAAGCGGCGCACGGGACTGTACGTCGCCGCCGTGGGAGTGGTGATGGTCGTCTTCACCCTCGTGTACGACTACGGTGTGACGGTCTTCGAGGGACGAGAGACACCCTTTCTACGCTCGTTGCGGTTCGTCGTCGAGACGTTCACGACGACCGGCTACGGCTCGGAGTCGCCGTGGGACACCGACGTGATGCGCGTGTTGGTGATCGTGATCGACATCACCGGTGTCGTGTTGATCTTCCTGGCGTTGCCGGCGCTGATGTTCCCGTTGTTCGAGGAGGCGATCGCCACGACGCCGCCGACGAGCCTCGACGAGCCGTTGTCGGACCACGTGGTCGTCTGTAGCCACAACCCGCGCTCGGAGACGTTGTTGTCGGAGTTGGACTCTGCCGACGTGCCGTACGTGATCGTCGAGTCGGACCGAGAGACGGCGACGGAACTGCACGAGAACGGCTCTCGCGTGATCCACGCCGAGCCGGACACGATCGACGGGCTGACCGGCGCACGCGTCCGGGAGGCCCGCGCGGTCGTCGCGGACGTGTCGGACACGATCGACACGAGTATCGTGCTCACGGTCGAGGAGATCGCGGAGGACGTGCGTGTCGTCAGCGTCGTCGAGGAGCCGAATCGGGCGCGGTACCACCGTCTCGCGGGGGCAGACGAAGTGTTGTCCCCGCGGCGGCTGCTGGGCGAGAGCCTCGCACGGAAGCTGACGACTGTCGTCTCGGCAGAGTTGGGCGAGGTGTTGGAGTTGGGTGAGGACTTCGACATCGTCGAGTTGCCCGTCGGGCGGGGCAGCGACCTGGCCGGGACGACACTCGCGGAGAGTGGGCTCAGAGAACGGACGGGCGTCAACGTCATCGGGACGTGGATCCGGGGGGACTTCCAGTCGCCGCCGTCGCCGTCGGCGCGGCTGGACGGCTCGACGGTGTTGCTCGCCACCGGTCGCCGGGAGCAGTTGGAGCGGCTCCGGACGGAGACCAGTTCGCAGGTCCGGCAGTTCACACCCGGGGAGACGGTGATCGTCGGCTACGGCGAGGTCGGCCAACGGATCGCCGCCGCGCTGGCGGAGGCGGGGATCGAACACACGATCGTCGACAGAGTCGACCAGCCGGGTGTCGACGTGGTCGGTGACGCGACGGACCCGGAAGTGTTGGCGGAGGCGGGGATCGCCGACGCACGCTCGGGGGTGTTGGCGCTACCGGAGGACACGGCC
>P_A23_Liq_3_FmtDRAFT_1000289_pt1 | contig 10981 bp, 14 predicted proteins | sample PonA233FremontCA_FD_10237 | JGI IMG/M metagenome (IMG submission 10237)
CGTTGACGTAGACGTTTCGCTGGCCGGTCATGACCTCTCGTACTGCGGTGACGCCCTGAATCTCGCGGGCGTCGGCGGCGAGGCTGTCGCGTTCCGGTACCGGCGCGGTACAGATGATCTTGGTGTACAGCGGGTAGCCCGCAAGGTCGTAGTCGATATCGATGTGATAGCCACGGATGATCCCGCTGTCTTCGAGTGTGTTGAGCCGGGTGCGGATCGTACTCGCCGAGAGATCGAGTTTGTCGGCGATCTCGCTGGAGGAGGTATGCCGGGCGTCTTGTTGGAGGTGATAGAGGATCGCCCGGTCGACCGCGTCGAGTTCGCCGTCCTTCATTGATTGTGGCTGTCGAACGGCAGCGATATGAGTGTTGGGTAGTGGTTGGCGACAAATCCGACGGACGCGTGGCGATGGAGGATCCCTCAACACGAGAACTGTGTGCTTCGCTAACTCAGCGAAACAAGCTCACCTACTGACTCTCCACATAGCATAACTATTGATCGCTGTGGCTCCTATTGCCATAAGCCCGAACACAATTGGTGTCATAAGAACTGAAATCCGGATATAGTTGATTTCCCAGAAGAATTCATATTTGATGATTGAGCTGTATATTCCAAATATAACTCCGAAGGCGAGAGCTCTAGTACCAGTCGAACAGATTAGCGTTGGCTCAGCACCACAAAACCACCGTGTGTATCCTTTTTCTTGCTCTTCGAGTCCAAATTTGCTAAGATAGCCAGTTGTAATTGAGTCCCCTATGAACCCAATAGCCAAAATGCCCCAAAAGAATGTCTGAAACTCCGCTACAGGCAGTGTAAAATATATTATGGAAGCGAATACTAACGAGACAACCGATATAGTTGTAGCAGGGCTCATATTGGAGATCTTTCCTAATAACTGAATGTTCTTCATCTGATTGGAACAATAGAAAGGAATACAGATAAAATACAATCAACTCAGCGCATATTCGGAACCGAGTCGAATACGACGATAAGCATGCCTAGTCCACCAGCTAATTCACCGCTGGTCTGCTGGAAAAAGCAGACATGCTGCACTCATCTTCTATATTCCGCACACCTCGACCTTCCAACTCTAAACTAAATCGCGCTGTCTGTCTTCGACAAGAGCCACTGCAGAATCAGGACAGCAGTGACGGAACTATCCCTATATATCCCTAACACTGTCAATACACCTTATATTCAGACTATATTTTGACGGTTCGTCAATAGAATCGCCTCACTTATACGGATGCGTCACCAACGCGGCGATAGCTACGACCCTCCATGAAAGAACTCGAACGCGACCTTGGATTGCTGTCGGTGTTGGCGATCAGCATCGGGGCGATGATCGGCAGCGGGATCTTCATCCTCCCCGCGCTCGCCCTCAAAATCGCCGGCCCAGCCGTCATCCTCGCGTATCTGCTGGCCGGGCTGTTGGTCGTCCCCGCCGCGCTCTCGAAATCCGAGATGGCGACGGCGATGCCCGAGGCCGGCGGCACCTACATCTATATCGAACGCGGGATGGGGCCGCTGTTGGGGACGATCGCCGGCGTCGGCACGTGGTTTTCGCTCTCGTTCAAGGGCGCGCTCGCGCTCGTCGGCGGCGTTCCCTACCTGCTCTTGCTCTTTGATCTCCCGTTGCAGCCGGTCGCGCTGGGTTTGGCGACGCTGCTCATTCTGGTGAACCTCGTCGGCGCGAAACAGACCGGCCGGCTGCAGGTCGTTATCGTCGTCGTCATGCTGGCCGCGCTGGGCTGGTTTGCCGCCGGCAGCGCGCCACAGGTAGGGACGGCCAACTACGCGAACTTCTTCGGCGACGGCCTCTTTGGGCTGCTTGAGGCCACGGGGCTCGTCTTCGTCTCGTATGCCGGTGTCACCAAGGTCGCCAGCGTCGCCGAGGAGATCGAATCCCCCGGTCGGAACATCCCCCTTGGTATTCTGGGGTCGCTGGCGTTTACGACCATCCTCTATGTCGCCATCGTCGCCGTCCTCGTGGGCGTGACCGATCCCGGCAGCGTCGCCGGCTCGCTGACGCCGGTGGCGGTCGCCGCCGAGGCGACGCTTGGCCGATTCGGCGTTATCGCTGTCATCCTCGCGGCGATCCTCGCGCTGATCTCGACGGCCAACGCCGGCATTCTCTCGTCGTCGCGGTACCCCTTTGCGATGAGCCGCGACCAGCTCGCGCCGCCGTCGCTGTCGACGATCAGCGAGCGGTTCGGGACGCCCGTCACCTCGATCACGCTCACCGGCGCGGTGCTGTTGTTGTTGATCGCCTTTGTCCCGATCTTGGAGATCGCCAAGCTCGCCAGCGCGTTCCAGATCCTCGTTTTCGCGCTGATCAACCTCGCGGTCATCGCCTTTCGGGAGGGGAGTATGGAGTACGAACCGGAGTTCGACTCGCCGCTGTATCCGTGGATGCAGCTGTTCGGCACGGCCAGCGGGCTCCTGTTGTTGACACAGATGGGAACGGTCGCCCTTGTCGGCGCGGTCGCCATCATCGTCGGCAGCTTCGTTTGGTATCTACTCTATGTCAGCCCGCGGGTCGACCGTGAGGGGGCGGCAACCGACGCGGTGCGGCGGCGCGTCGGCCGCAACGTACTCGCCGACACCGAGTCCGCCGTCGACGAAAGGCCACGGGAGGTGCTTCTCGCGCTCACAAAGGATCTTGCGACCGACCGCGAGCGGTCGTTGGTCGCCGCAGCCGCCGACATCGTCCGGCCCGACGACGGCCGGGTCGTCGCCGTCCGGTTTCAGGAGGTTGCCGATCAGGTGCCGCTCACCGAGGAACAGACGATCCAGTCGTCGGCGGATCGCTCCTTTGAAACCCGGATGAGCGATTACGCCGACGAGCTGGCTGTCGATATCGAACCCGACGAGATCGTCAGCCACGACACGAAACACGCTGTCGTCAACTTCGCCGACGACCGCGGGGTCGACACGATCATCGCCGAACACGAGCCGCTCAGACTCCGCTCGCGGCTGTTCGGTGACCCCATCGACTGGGTCGTTCGCCACGCGCCGTGTGACGTGCTCCTCGTCGACAACCTCGGCTACGACGCGCCGGCGCAGGTCGCCATCGCCGGCGACGGCGGCCCGTACCCGCCGCTGGCGGTCAACCTTGCGGGTGCCCTCGCAAAGGCCAACGACGGCGATGTCACGCTGTGGCATCCGACCGGCCGACCCGGCACCGACCAGTACGAGCGCACGATCGACGACTACCGGTCGGAGCTCTCGGGGCTGCTGTCGGTGCCGGTACGGGCGGAATCAGTACGGGCCGACGGCGGCCAGCCATCGACGCCGGATGTGTTGGTTCGACGCGGCGCGGTCAGCCGCATCAGCAGCGTCGGCGACGACCGACCGCTGTTCCCGAGTCCCGGCTGCACGGCGATCACGGTCTATCCACACGAGTCCCGCCGGCCACCGCTGGGTCGCCGGCTGTTGGAGCGGCTGACGTTCAACCCGTGAGGGTCTCGCCGTGGCTGCAACCGACAGCTACACCGTCGCCATCACGGACGTTCAACACACGACCTACCCATCGAGCCCCCCGGCTGGCTCCTCGTCGACAACGTAATGTGGCCCCAGCGGGCCGTGGGTCGGGCAGACGCCCGCGATCGTCGTCGCGTTCAGACAGCAGGCCCGCTGTTCGCTCCCGATGGCTCCCAGCCGGATGGCCGCGCCACAAAGCCGACAGTAGCCATCGTCGCTCATGAGTAGTAATGAAACGGCCGGCAGATAGCCCTCACGGTCGCCGCCAGCCGATCGCTCCGGCTCACTCGACCAGATGCCGTGTTGCCAGCCCGACCAGATGGGCGGCCTCCGGGAGGATGATCTCCTGGGTTGCCAGCGTGACCGCGTTTGTGCTCCCCGGCAGCACGAAGACGGGCGTATCACGGGCGATGCCGCCGGTCGCCCGGGTAGCGATCGTCCGTGTGCCGATCTCCTCATACGAGAGCTGTCGGAACAGCTCGCCGAACCCGGGGAGTTCGCGATCGAACCGCTCGCCGACGGCATCAGGGCTCACATCGTCGACGGTCGCGCCGGTGCCGCCGGTCGTCACCACGAGGTCGACGGTGTCGTCGTCAAGGAGGTCGTCAAGCACCCGTTGGATCGCCCCGGTTTCGTCGGCAACGAGCCGGCGGGCGACGACCCGGTGGCCCGCCTCCTCGAACAACGACTGAATCGTGTCGCCGCCGGGGTCGTCGGCGTCGTCGGCTGCGGCCCGCGAGGTTGATACTGTCAGGACGGCCGCTTGTAGCGGGGTCACGAGATCGTGGCCGTGGTCGTCGGTGGTGCGTCGCTCGGGGTCGGTTGTCGGTGTGACCGGCTGATCGCTCATGACTGCTTGGAGGGAAGCCGGTGACATAGCCGTGGCGGCTCCGGATCGTTGCCCNGCCGAGACGATCACGCCGACAGAGTCTATTCCACCGTTACAAGATAGACGGCGATCACAGCTAGGCCGATCCCGACCGCCTTCCGTGTGGTCAGCGGCTCACCAAGCACGGCGATCCCGACAACCGAACTCGTGACCAGAAACATCCCAAACACCGGCGTAACAACGCTGACCGGCCCCAACGCCAGCGCGCGGTAATACGCGAGAATGCCGACCGCGAGACAAAGCCCGCCGGCGATCACATACCACAGCTTCGGACTCGACAGATGTGTTGTCACCTGCTGGTCGGTTCCGATGACGACAGTTGTTGCAAAAAAGAGTAATACGGTATTTGAGATGATCACCGCAACATCGCTCGGCACCGCATCCGGGCCGGTTGTCGCGATCCGAAGCAACACCGGCACAAGGGTATAGCCGACAAGCGCGACGATTGCCCACGGCAGATAGCTCATACCGGATTAAGCAGGCCCACCGAGGTAGGTGTTCTGAACCCAACCGACACGGCGTGTCGCAAATCCTATGCAGCCGCGACCCCCACCGTCTGTATGGAGACGAAACGCGAACTGCTGTCGCTGTTGTCGACCGACGCGCGGGAAAACGTCGCGGATATCGCCCGCCAGCTCGATGTCGACCCCGAGACGGTTGACAGCCTGCTCGATGAACTGGAGGCGGAGGGTGCCGTCCGCGGCTATCAGGCTGTCATCGACTGGGATAACACCGACACCGACCGGGTCGCCGCCGTTGTTGAGCTCAACGTTGAACTTGACCGCGAAACGGGGTATCAGGAGATCGCCGACCGGATCGCCCAGTTCCCCGAGGTCGAGTCGCTTCGCCTGGTTTCCGGCGACTACGATTTTGCCATCGAGGTAACCGGCGAGTCGATGCAGGCCGTCTCGCAGTTTATCGCCGACCAGATCGCGCCGATCCCGGAGATCACCCAGACGGTCACCCACTTCATCATGGAGACCTACAAGGATGCTGGCATTGACTTCGGCGACCGTGACGGCGATGATCGCCTCTCCGTTTCGCCATGACGCTGCAACCAAACGAGCGCGTCGCGACCACGCCGGAATCCGGCATTCGGAAGTTTTTCGAGCTTGCCGAGGAGCGCGACGACGTGATCTCGCTGGGCGTTGGTGAGCCGGATTTTTCCGCGCCGTGGGCCGCCCGCACCGCCGCGATCCACGCCCTTGAGGCCGGTAAAACGTCCTACACAGCCAACCGCGGGAAGCTCGAACTCCGCCAAGCGATCGCTGACCACGTCGACCAGTGGGGGCACGGCTATGACCCCGCAAGCGAGATCCTCGTCACAACGGGCGCAAGCGAGGCGGTCGATCTTGCCCTGCGGACATTTGTCGACCCCGGCGACACCGTCGCCGTCCACCAGCCGACCTACATCTCGTATAAGCCTGGCGTTCGCTTTGCGGGCGGTGAGCCGCTGGCGGTGCCGACAGGGGCCGACAACGACTTTGTGTTGACACCCGAGGCGTTGCGCGCGGCCGGTGCGGCCGACGCCGACGCGCTCATCTTCTGTTACCCGAACAACCCGACCGGTGCGGTGATGGACGAGTCGGAGGTGGCGGCTGTCGCCGACTTCTGTGTCGACAACGAGATCGACGTGATCGCCGACGAGATCTACGCCGCGCTCACCTATGACGGCGACCACACCTCGATCGCAACGATGCCGGGGATGCGGGAGCGAACGATCGTCGTCAACGGCTTCTCGAAGGCGTATGCGATGACCGGCCTGCGGCTCGGCTACGCGCTGGGGCCGGCCGATGCGATCGAGGCGATGAACCGCGTCCATCAGTACACGATGCTCTCGGCACCAACAACGGCTCAACACGCCGCGATCGAGGCCTTGCGGAGCTGTGGCGACAGCATCGAGGAGATGGCGACCGCGTTTAATCGGCGTCGACGGTTTGTTATCTCACGGTTCGAGGAGATGGGATTGGACTGCTTTACCGCCAAGGGCGCGTTCTATGCGTTTCCGGCCTGTGGCGGCGACGACGAGGCTTTCGCGGAGAACCTGCTGGAAGAACACGGTGTCGCCGTCGTTCCGGGGAGTGTCTTTGGCCCCGGTGGGGAAGGCCATCTCCGCATCTCGTATGCGACGGGGATGACAGAGCTCAAAGAAGCGATGAACCGGATCGACGCATTTGTTGCTGATCGGTAGCTACAACTGCCGCGCTACTCAAACGAAACCTCGTCGTCGGCCTCGTCGAACTCCTGATAAAATCCGGCGTAATCCTCGTGGTCGGTAAAGGCATCCATCGTGTCGTCGAGGTTCTCCCGGAGCCCGTTGATCTGTTCGGTCAGCTCCTGGTACTCCTCGTTGTCCGCAAGGGCGGACTGGCTCTTTTCGGATTCGAGTAAGGCCTTTTTCGAGGACAGCGAGAACAGCTCCTGAACGCCTTGCTCGTAGGAGTTTCGTGAGAGTAGATCCTCGATCGTCTCCTCAAGTGTCTCCCGGGTGACGGGTTTGACGAGGTAGGTGTCGAACCCCATCTCGATGATATCAAAATCCGGCTCAACCGCGGTCACCATCGACACCCGACAATCGATCTCGCGCTCGCGAACCTCCTCCAGTACCTCGTCGCCGGAGAGCCCGGGCATCCGCCGATCGAGGAGGATGACATCGATCTCGTCGTCAAGCTGTTCGACAGCCTCCTCGCCACCGTAGGCCGTCCGGACGCGGTAATCTGCCCGGAGCCAGGTGGCATACAGATCCGCAAGATCGGGTTCATCCTCGACAACAAGCACAAGTGGGGGTTCGTCAGTCATATATCGGTGGATCCCTCGTCGCTCATAGTGGGTATGGTGGCCGAGGATATATGAAAATACCCCTTCCGGCGACGGGTGACAAACAGTGTTTTCAAGCCCCTCCCGGGTTATTGTCGTGCATGGAGCAGGACGCCGCGGAGATGATCACGGCCTACTACGAGGCGTTGGAAGCCAGCGAGCCGCTTTCGCCGTTTTTTGCGGAGTCGCTGTCGACGGTCAAAGTTGGCCTTAGCGAGCAACTTGTAGGCTACCCCGAGGTTGCCGACGGGTTAGCCGAACAGACGGCAACGACGACCGACTGGGAGNTCAGCGGTGCTGATCCGGCCGTGACCGAACGCGCGGCGTTCGCGTGGTTTTACGATCAGCTAACGCTCGCCTGGACGGACACAACACTCGATACCGACTACGAGTTTGACACCCGCTGGACGGGAACGCTCGAAGCCAACGACGATGGAACCTGGCAGTTTGTCTCCGTCCACGTCTCAGCCGCCGATGAGGAGCTGCAGAACGCCGAGGACGACCTGTTCTCGTGGGACGACTGATGGTCGGCTCAAGCCTCACCGACGACGAGCGATCACTCGCAAACACGCGACTCAAGATCGGGTTTGTTCTGTTGGTCGCCGTCTCGATGGGGCTGATGGCACTCCAAGTCGATCCGACACCGCTCCAGTTGACTGTCGTCGTCGCTGTCGGAGTTGGTGTTGGTGTCGGCCTGCTGTGGTTTGTTCTTCGGAATCTGGCCGCCTATCGGTCGTCGCTCCGATAGCAGGCGAGACGGCCGTAGCTGCGATCGCGCCGCGTTGTTGACACACTCCCTGTATCGCTGCACACTAAGTGACACAGTTCCTTTGGCAGGTATGGTTACGTTTGGAACTGCTGGGGTTCGCGGCTCGGTCGCCGAGACGGTCACCCCTGCGGTCGCGCTCAGTGTTGGCGGCGCGGTCGGCCACCTCGCCGTCAGGGAGTCGTCCGNCGATCACCCGGAGATCGCGATCGGTCGGGATGGCCGGCTGACGGGGCCGGCCCTTGCCGCAGCAGTCGAGGCGGGGGTTGCGGCCGCGGGCGCGATCCCGATCCGGGTTGGGACTGTACCAACGCCAACGCTTGCGTTTGCCTCTCGTGATCGTTATGGGGTGATGCTTACGGCCTCACACAACCCACCAGCCGACAACGGGATCAAATGTTTTGTCGACGGCCAGGAGTTTGACGACGATCGCGAGGAGCGGATTGAGTCGCTCGTTGCCGACGATGTGGCCTCAACCCCAGCCGACTTTACGGAGTGGAGATCCCCACAGCACCGCGAGCCGCTGGCGGCGTATCGAACTGCTGTCGCCGACTACGTCCGCGAGCATCTCCCGAGCGATGGGGAGTCAGGTGTCTGTGATGGCCTGCGTGTCGCCGTTGACTGCGGCAACGGGATGGCCGCGCTGGCGACGCCACAGGTGCTGGATNCTCTGGGGGCGACTGTCGTCGCGCTCAACGCCAACGTCGACGGCCGGTTTCCGGGGCGACCGAGCAAGCCGACGCCCGAAACATTGGGCGATCTGGAACGCTTTGTCGCCGACGGCGCGTTCGATCTGGGGATCGCCCACGACGGCGACGCCGACCGGATCGTGATCCTCGATGGCGACGGTGGGATCGTCCACGAGGACACGATCGTGGCGATGCTGGCGGGCTACTATACGCGCCGGAGCACCGAGGGGCACGGTGTGGACGACCCGGTTGTTGTCACGACACCAAACGCCTCCGGCCGGATCGACGAGGTCGTTGCCGACGCCGGCGGGCGCGTCGAACGCGTTCGCCTCGGCGCGCTCCATGAGGGGATCGCGGCCGCCGAGAACGGCGGTGAGGTCGTCTTTGCGGCCGAGCCGTGGAAACACATCCATCCCGCGTTCGGCGGCTGGATCGACGGCGTCGTCAGCGCGGCTCTGTTGACCGGTCTCGTTGCGGCCGATGGGCTCGCTGAGCTTCGGGAGCCGATCACCGAACGCCCCTACCGGAAGGTCAGTATCGACTGTCCCGAGTCGGCCAAGGAGCCGGCGATGACGACCCTGGAGTCGTCGCTGTCCGAGGCGTTCCCTGATGCGAGCGTCTCGCTGGAGCATGGCGTTCGGCTGACGCTACCCGACAGCTCATGGCTACTTGTGCGGCCCTCCGGCACCGAGCCTTACATTCGGCTCTACGCCGAAAGTGGATCTGTTGACGAGATCGTCACAACAGCAACCGGTCGCATCGAAGCGGCTATTGGTGACACAGACGGGTCGGTTTGACGGCGACGAGGTGGTCGATAGGTGGTGCTGTACCGAAATGATGTTGTCTACCACAACGAATATGTTGATGTGGTGCATCACAACAGTTGTTGATGCCGCTCGACGAGGCACACATCGTGGAGGATACGGATCGGCGGTTTGCGGATGGGTTCGTACTCCGCGTCCGTGTGCTGGCCGTTCCGGAGTCGAAAAAGTTCCCGGATGGGATCAAATATCGGCTCCACTACGGTACTGATACCGGGAAGACGGTACTTCGCTACGACAACTCCCACGGGTTTCACGAACGGCACACCACCGAGGGCCGCGATGAGGACTACGAGTTTCCGGGCTACGATGTGATCCAAGCGCGGTTCTGGAACGAAGTCGAACGCCACCGCAGCTAACAACGATACCATGTCACAGAATACACTCATTGTCACCGTCGAATCGATCGAGGCTGTCGAGCAGCGGACGGCCGATGCCTTCGAGACTGCCCGCGCCGACACAGGGTTTGAAAATGACGCCTCGCGTCGGCTGAGCTTCGAGACGACCGATCAGTTGGGACAGGTCTTCACCCCCCGAGCGATCGACCTGCTTCATGCGATCGCCCAGGAGGAACCCGAGAGCATCCGAGCGACCGCTCGGCTGGTCGATCGGGACATCAAGCAGGTCTCTGAAAATCTGGAGCGACTCGAAGCGTATGATGTCGTCGAGTTTGTCACGGAGGGCCGGGCGAAACGACCCGTTGTCCCCTACGACGAGATCGACATCCAACTGTCACTTCGGACGGCCACAGAACAAGATGTGGCTCCGGCGTAGTCATCCTTGACCAACGTTCTCTCAAAACAGCCACAATCACATCTATCTCTCTCCGTTACGCAGCAGGCCGCTTGGCTCGCTTCAATAAAAATCTGAAATCTGAGATCGGCGTCGCGTTAGGCGTCTTCCGCGGCGGCGACGAGTTCCTCGTAGTCGGGCTCGTCGGTCGGCTCGTCGGCGACCCAGTCGTAGGTCACCGTGCCCTCGTCGTCGAGCACGTAGACCGCGCGGTTGGCGATCCCGTGAAGGCCGAGATCCGGGATCTCCATCTCAAGACCGTAGTCGCGGATGGCGTTGCCGTCCATGTCGCTGACGAGCGTAAACGAGAGGTCGTGCTCGTCGCTGAACGCGCCCAGCGAGAACGCCGAGTCGGCACTGACACCCAGCACCGTCGCGCCGGCGGCCTCGAACTCTGCGAGATGTTCCTCAAGGGCGACCATCTCGTTTGAGCACGGCGGCGTGAACGCGCCGGGGAAAAACGCGAGGACAACGGGGCCGTCGCCGAGATGCGCCGAGAGCTCGAAGTCCTCGTGGTCGCTGGTTCCGATCGTTGCGGAAATGTCGGGGGCGGTGTCTCCGGTTGAAACCATAAGCGGTCGGTAGGATGAATGCGATCATCATAAGCCCGTTGTGCTAGCTGATCGCACACGCAACCGATTCTCGCTACACCACGGGTTCGGCCGATCACGCCATCGCCGCTTTCGATGCGATATCGCCGACACGGAGCCGCGTGTGTCGCCAT
>P_A23_Liq_3_FmtDRAFT_1000294_pt1 | contig 10774 bp, 11 predicted proteins | sample PonA233FremontCA_FD_10237 | JGI IMG/M metagenome (IMG submission 10237)
AGTCGGGCTCATGATGAGCTGTCTCGGAGAGCGTGGTTTACGAACGGTTCGATGCAGTGTTGATTGGTCGACCCCAGACCTGCACGCACGAACACGACCCGGGTGTGAAATCCCGTGAGGCGTATCGCGAACACCAACGGTCCATCATTCAGGATATCGTCCACACATACAACCCCGGTGCAGCCATCGTCTCTGGTCTCGACTTTGCTCACACGAGTCCAACGGCTCCAATCCCAATCTGTGACCGAGTCGTGATAGACCCAACAACGAAGACGATCAAATTTCCCAAGTCATACTGACAGCCATAGGTCTACTCGAGCATTGTCTTTCGGTCAACTCAACCGTCTCTCACATCAGTTCTCTCTGCTCGTCGTGTACCAACAACTCAGATCGGTCTTGACCACTCCAGTGATTACGTGATCATGCGCGAGACCATCGCAACCGACAACTGTTGAAACTTATTTATATATAATTTCAGACATTAACATCTCGAAAGATATTCCAGCAAGAATGCTCCCTAGCAGATGAAATGTGGAATCAAAAAACAATATCCCAATGAGATGAATATCACTCAGTCACTGGACGGTTTCGAGATTAGGGATACAGAGATTGCACACTAATTTATCAGATCCGTCTGAGTGTGTTATATTCCGAACATAAATGTCATAATACGTCTGCTCCTCCCCATCAACGGCACCGCAGTAAACGCACTCACTTTTGTTTTCGTCCTCAGTCATGATTGCCATTCGTCTGTGACGGACAAATGACCGTTGATTCTCGTATTCAAATTTCGCTTTCATATATGAAATCAGCCAATCCGTAATCGTGAGTATGACCGCAACTGGCGTATGCACTATTATTACTGTGATGAATTGAAGAAGACGGATTAACTAGATACTCACATTCGTCTGAATTCCACCTGCGTTGGCTTACACTAAGAGCACATGTGATATCCGAGATACTCATGCAGTGCACCCATCAAGATACGTCAATTGTATTCTGAGAGATAGAGACAGACTGGACCGAGCAGTCGAATCTATCTCAGGTGTGATAATGTCTGAAGGCGCGATATCCATCGTTTCCGATGGCATTTATACATCTGATTCAAATGTGATAATTATTCCGGATTATCATATTTCCAATAATAGAGGACCTAACCTGCATATCACTCATACTGAGATCGTTGCATTGACACTGCTATATCAAGTCCATGCTGGGAGTCATCCATCGATTCCTATCACAGTCCGAAAGATGGTTAGCACGAGTGCTCCGAAAGTATGAATTAAGACGGTAACCGGGAGAAGAAAGCCGCTCGCAGCAAGCAGGCTAAGATTCCAACGAAACACCATCCGAAGGGCAGACGCAGACCCTGACACAGAGGTATCGCTGAGACCGGGGATAGCAGTACTGGTGGCGGTCGCGGTGAGCGCTGAGATAATCCAAATGAATAGAGATATCAAGAGTACTCCAGCTATGAGTGTTTTGAAAAATTGAATCCCGGCATGTGCAATGGATGCACCGTCATGCATCTGATCAAAAAACAGTCCCTGATGACGGATCTCAAGAATAGCAGAAACAACCGCATACACCGCCAAAAGAGTAACAATAAGAAATCCAGCAACGACGATTATCGTCCCAATGTCGAGTATCGAGGTATCACCGCCCAGTGCGGTAAACGTGCCAAAGATGATAATTGGTAATGCGACGATCCAGATACCAACTGACACGACAGCCAACAACGTCTCAACCCAGATTGAATTGGTCAAAAACCATCTTTGAACTTGCTCATCGCTAAAGTGCAATGAAAAAGATAACTCCAACTTCGGTAATAACATATCTTTCCTTGTGAGGAGATATATATGATTTATATCACGGGCTGCAGCGGCTGCAACAGACACTATTCAAGCCATTATTTCAGTTACTCTGCATAGTACCTCGGATATCTATATCGCAACGTCTTTGTTATTGATGTGAGTCCTGGATCAAGCTGAGTCTGATTATCTTTTACCGCCATTTTTGATGCACTGTCACCCCTAGTGTACCGATTTGTTCGAGTGTAACAGAGTCCGCTGGGATAGACTCTTCTGGTCCACCCATCACAACCCACAATAGACGACAGAACACGTTTGCATCCCGCATTTTGAGTAGATTCTGTGTCTCTTCTTGATTTTCACTCTGCCATGCATAAAACATACTTTCAACCCCAATTGCTAATTCTCGAGATTCATCTGGCTCGACTGTCTGCCCCGTGAGATATTCGGGATTCATTTTTGCATACCTTTCTTCTGCAGTGGATACCTCAGTTGCTTTTTTTACTGAGAGAATGATTCCCTCTGTCTCTGTACTGTCCTGTGAGGTTGGTCTTCGAAATACCTGTCGTGCGATTCTTTGATTAGCGACAGAACTTTGTTGTTTCCATCTATTCCCGGGGAGGTCCTCGACTGTTAGAATCAGTTCTTCTGGTGCGGATTCAATTAATTCAGAGTCATTTCCCTCTGTTGAGAATTGCGGGTCTTCATCCCCGCCGCCAATACACCCTACGATTGTAACTGCTCCAACAGTACTCAGAGTCGACAGCAGTGTCCTTCGCTGCATGAATCTCATCCCAATTACTCTTTTTATAAGACAAAAATCACCGAGCAGTGCTTCACACTGAGAAATGATCAATGGGAGTGTCGAACTCGACTGTCCCAAGTTACGACTTCGGTTCGATCAGTCTGTTGAGAGCGATGTGCCGAGGTTGATGATTCAGCTGATATGCGCGATTGTCAACGACTGTGGTATGTGATGATTGTGGCTGTCATGACAAATATGATTATTCTGTACAGCTAGTTCAATATACACACAGTATTAATCATAAAAATGACTGTTGCAAGGAGAGTAACTCATGTGTAAATATTATTAGACAGCAGAGTGATTATGGGATTGATGACACCAATTTTGAGTTCTCTCGTCCCGTTACAGAGCGACGGTGGCGGTATTCTTGGCGTGATCGCCCCTTTGGCTGTCACTGTCGTTATTTTCGCTGGACTCTGGAAGACATTCGAGAAGGCAGGCGAACCAGGATGGGCTGCAATTATTCCAATATACAATTTCTATATATTGACAAAAATAAGCGACAACGCGTGGTGGTGGGTGGTTCTATTTTTCATNCCGGTGATCCAACTCTTCGCTCTAGCGAAGGTCAGCATTGATGTAGCTGGCAAGTTCGGCAAAGGCATCTTATTCGGTCTTGGACTGACGTTTTTATCATTCATTTTCTTCCCGCTTCTTGGGTTTGGTGGCGCCCGGTATCAAGGCGCTACACAACTCGGCTGAAACTGCATCTGGATAATCGCCGAAGCGACATCTCTCAGACTCAGAGTGAGAAGACACTNAAAAAACAATTGCTGTACTCAGCAACTGGGCTCTCTGAATGATACTGAATGACGGAGGAGACAGATGAATGGCTTTGTTGAAATTCTTAAAGAGTTACATGCTTGGTCTGTTATCCCCCGAGATGAAGGCCCTCCTGAAGTCACAGATCCTCCGGGTGACTGATAGTGATCAGTTCGAATAGTTTTACCGATGGTGTCGAATGAAGCGGGTTCAGCGGCTCACATCACCGACACGCATGATCACGGCGGTAAAGACTTGCACTAATCACTATGAGAAAGCAATCCATCTGGCACACCGAACGGTCTCCTGATACTCCACACACCGCTATACACTTCCACAACACGTTTTTCTGCTGTGTCTCACAGTGCGGAAGAACACGACCTATCGTGGTTTGCTTGACGAGCTGATCGAGTCACGTATCTGTCGAACCCTTGGCTTATCTGAACTTCCTCCGGTATCAACGCTCTGTCGGGCTTTCAATCGAGTGGATATGACCGTGTGACGTCTCTGAGTGACTCTCTCAGCGACGCCCCTGCCGACGTGAGCGAGACAGAACCGACACAGTAGCTGCGGCAGTAGTGCCGTTGGAAGTTTCACAGAGATGTGACAGGGGCACTGATTTTAGCTGTGTTTCTCCGCCCGAGACACGGAGCAGGAAGTATACGGGAGACGACCGATCAGCCGGCATGACAGAGGATGTCTCAGCGGGCAGGTCCAGCCCCGAGGTTGACTGAGCGACGTCACACTTCGACACTTACTCGAATTGTACGTATACGTTGGTTTCACGGAACGGGCTCTATCTCTGGGTCGGGACTTCCGTCGTAGCAATAGCGCTTGGAGCATTTACTATCCCGCTTTTCGATTCGGGTCATTAGCAGCAATCGGCGGAGAAGTCGATACTCGCTGGCGGAACCGCCATCGTTCTCCTCTGTGCTATCTTACTACTCGGCTTAGCAGTCATACTATTCAGTTACGTATAATTAGAGGAATATCGTCGGGGGCGGTCCGTTCGTCGGAAACGGCGGTACGCGGACGCTCACATATGATGGGATCCGAGCGCTAGAGACGGTCACGGTGGGAACGTTCATTAGCGGACTCTTTAGGATGCTCGGACGGGTAGCTTCAGTGGGTACTGGTTCGACAATACTCTCAGTTACCGTGGTAGCAGCCGCGATCGGGCTCCCGGTAACAGTGTTAGTACACGCAGCCGGGCGCTTTGTGTTGCTTGTCGTTGACACGGGCTAGGAACCCGCTGTCAAATAAACACTCGTGAAACTCCTCGGTCCTGTTTAGCTGGTCTCGTTTGTCTGCGCGAGATCCGAGAACGACTCTCCGACTCGAAGCGCGATTGGTTCACTTTCCTCGCTTGAGCCAATAGAGATAGCNACGATTTCCTCTTCAATACTAGTAATCGAAAATTGCTGATTCAGCCCTGAATTTCCTGCTATCACGCTATCCGCGAGCTCCAAATCAACATGATACTCGCCGGTGGTGGTCCATACGTCGGCGTAGGCGACGATATTGCTCTCACCGTCTGACTCGGTAGAGGGAACGTCGAAGGAAGTATCAAGGACCGTCTCGCCGTCGGGATCTACAACCTCAATCGACCCGCTAACCTCCTGATTCAACTGGTTGAAGAGGTTGACCTGTTCGAAGATTCGATTGCCGACCGCGTCAAGGACTGTCGAGCAACCGGCGGTGGACGCCACGGCGGCGCTGGCACCGATTGCGAGGGCTTGACGACGCGTAACGGAGTCGAATGGCGAACGTATGTGTTGATTCATCGTTAGGAGGCATATTGCCATTGATGTGATTTTGGATTAAATCCGTTTGGAGTGTCTCTGGCGGTGAAATCGATTGATGGAGTCTGGGAAACGACTGTGATTGCGTCCATCAACAGGAGCTCACGGTTCTCCTGCGTGTTGACCGCGAGTCCCACGAGGTGACCCCAATGTCTCGAAGCTTGATCGGAGGCGAATGCTGAATGCGTCCGCTGTTTCGGCGTAGATACCGGTGACCGTCAGCCTAGCACGTGTGGTAAAAAAGGTGTAGGGCAGTTCTGCCATGGGCAAGCCGTTCAAACTCGAACAGTCACCGAGTTGCAGAACACCACAGTTGACAAGCCAGATCCAGAGGCAGAGACCGATTCCGTGACTGTGCTGAAACAGTGACTCACCGTCGTTACGTACCGTGATTCGCGTCTTATCATTGACCGTCGACGGCATCGTCTCAATTTCGACTTCCGAGGAGTCATTACCGTGTCTGGCGGCGTTCCCGACGAATTCACTTACCACCAACCGAAAGGTAGCTGTATCAGTCGGTGGAGGAGCCTCTGTGGAGTACAGTTGAGTCGTCGCTTCGTCGTGAGACTCACCGAGGTCGGCGACGACAGACTCCAGTACTGTTCCGACTCTACGACTTTCCGGTCGTTCGTCGTCCTGAAGCATCTGACTGGCGGCACGCGCCTTAGCTCAGTTCTGAGAGACTGTTCGCCACATGGTGACTGCTTTCGGCGTATTCTCGGATGACCTCGTCTCATACACGGTGGGTACAGAAACCGCAAAACAGGGTATGACCCAATCTACCTGAAGATTCAACGCTCGTAGCCTCACGGGACCGTTGACGACTTCGCATATGATCTTGAGTTTATCTCATAAATGAACGGACAGGAGAGTTCTGTCTTCACGACGCTTTCTGGTCTCAGATAGATAATAGTGAACGCAGGAAACTGTTGCAGAAACTTGATTTTACATGCTGATACATCGGGTGAAACGACGTGGTGCCCGGTAACCATAGCACCCGTGCTGACCAATCCGATCTGATCTGATCGAATCGGAAACAATTCTGTATGAGATACGCACTCTGCATCTAGGATGTCTCTAAGAATATATCGCTGACCGAGGATTTCAACAAAGCCAAATGAGTGCGTGGTTGAATTCGATAGGGACTATTCGTTATCATCCACATTCTCGCTTGATTTCTCGGTTTGAGTCTGAGTCTGATCTTGAGTGAGAGACGCAGAATCATGATTCGTTTCAGCGTCCGTGTATTGATCATCGTGGTTGTGGTTACTCTCTTGTTCACGAACGGTCGCAATCCGCTGTTGTGCGTCAGCCACCGCATCGAGGACGGTAAATATCCGATAAAATCCATAGACGCCCAGCGTTAACATGAGCATCAAAAGCCCACCCAGTAGAAGTTGCGCAGTAATGATGAGTGAGTACACGAAAATGAATAAGCTGATTCCTCCGAGAATGATTCCTGGCTTTGTTCGAAGGGCCTCTGAGGGCGAAAGCGGGTCGTGGACCATGTGCAATCCTCAGATTGAATTCTAAAAAGTGACTCGAAGCATCCGGGCGATCACCGACGTCATGAGAGCACCACTGTTACACCTCACAGTCATGTGATGATTGCTGTGACCGTGACAGAGGTCAATACCAACAGAACTGTGAACTGTTTTCTTACCAGTCGATGGTCATATGACCAGCGTTTCTATCCGAACCCACACCCACACTCAAACTGAGTTCACCTGGAACGCCCGGTGACGCGTTTCGCTGCAACTTTGGATGCAAAAATTACAGTCCCAACAATTATTAAACGAACGCTCAGAGACGCTCGCCTCGCTCATCTGTCAAAACAGCTGTGTCTTGATTGATGCGTTCACCGTGCACAACAACAGCTGTTCTTCCAACTTTTTTCTGTATCAAATGAATCCCGAGGGATACCTGTGGAGAAAGACTCCTTTGGTTCGTGTATCACACAGTGTGGTTCCATAACGACCTTTTATATGGCGTAAATATCAGCGAGTGTAGTGACTGTCTCGTGGCTCGCAGCCGGAGCACTCGCTTCCGGCATCGCATCGGTCATTTTCCTCCGGTATCTCTGGGAGTACCGCTCGAAGCCAGGCGCGCGCTTTTTCATTGTGACCATCGCATGTGAGGCGCTCTGGTCGTTCTCATATGGCACCGCTTTGCTCGTATTTGACCCACTCATTCGAGAAATCCTGGAGATTCCAGTCTGGATTGGTGTAAATTTCATCGGGGTGTCGTTTTTCGCTTTCGCATTAGAGTACACCGGTCGTGGATCCCTCGTCCGGTCGCGGTGGATGGCCGCGGTTGTTGCGCTTCAGACTATTCACACCGGAATCATCGTGACGAATCCGATACATGGAATCGCTTGGAGTGAGTACTCAATTGAGCCGCTATTTGGCGCCGCGACAGTTACATACACACATGGACCGTGGCTGTTCGTGAACGTTACCGGTGTGGTCATCATGATTGCTGCCGCATCCTTTGTCCTGTTCGATACGTTTTTTAGCTATGGTCCCCTGTACCGCACTCAAGCCGCAGCAGTTGCGATATCACCTGTTCTTCCTGGCGTAGCTTTTCTCCTCTGGCTGTTCCAAATCGGGGGATTCTGGCGGGTGAATCTGACCCCGCTTACCTTTCCGATTCATCTCGCCTTCGACGTATATGCCTTCTTTTCCCGGGAGATGTTTGAGATAACCCCTGCCACGCGACGTGCCGGCGAACGCGCCGCGATAGACGACCTTGGGACAGCAGTACTAATTATTGATGAAGATGCACGGCTCGTCGATCTCAACGTCGAAGCCCAGCGGATTCTTGAGATTGCGGATAAGCCAACCCTCGGTCACCCTCTGAGTGAATATCTGAACGGCATCGATCCGTCTGAGACGGAGACGGAGACTGAGACTGAGACGGGGATTGAGATTGGGACTGACGAGGTGTTGTCAGTCACTGTTGAAGGCAAAACCCGGCAGTACACGGTCACGACATCACCGATTGAGGATGCTGGCGGAACACATGTCGGTCATACAGTCGTCCTGCAGGATATTACCGCCGAGCGCCGGCGCGAGCAGCGTCTTGCTGTGCTCAATCGAGTGCTCCGACATAATCTCAGAAATGACTTGGGGGTCGTCAAAGGATACGTTGAGCTTGCAGCGGACCGCACAGACGACGACAGCGTCTCAAAACCATTAACAACAGCAGCGACGACGACAGCAGATCTCATGACTCTTGGAGAAAAGGCACAGGACATTGAGCAGATGTTTTCGTCTGCAGGGCGCTCTCCCAAACCGGTGGATGTTCCGGAATTCCTCGCCGAAATTACAGCCAAGTGTGACAGCGATGGAACAATCCGGGTCGATGTCCCCGATGGTTTGCAGGTCCGCGCGGATCCAACAATCCTTGCCCAGATATTCCGGAGTCTGATTGAAAACAGTCTTGAACATGCCGGGACCGCTCCGCGAGTTGAAATCGAGTGTATGGCTGTCGAGAACAGTCGCGCGACTTTCGAAATTAGAGACGACGGACCGGGAATCCCCGATCATGAGCGTGAAGTATTAACCTCTGGTGAGGAAACACCATTGCAACATGGCAGCGGTCTCGGTCTCTGGATTGCCAAGTGGGGCGTGACCTCGATTGGTGGAACCCTCCGATTCAAACCCGATAATAATGGGGCGACCGCTGTAATTACGATTCCGCATGAGCCGGATTTGAACCTAAAAATCCCGGAACTGCGTGATGCTGGCTGATGCATCACAATCCTCGTCACTGAAATGTTGATAGTGGAATCTCTGTCCCCCATCCTCACCCTCCTGCGCTCCTCGCTTTGCTGCGTTGTTTGTTAAGGATGAGGGATGAGCGCCGACAAACTGCCAAACATGAGGAAATCGGAGGTGGGTATTGAGACTAATGTCTGCGATCCCGCTCGCGCTTCAGTGCTGTGAGTCGCCTCGTGGTCACATCGACATCAGCGTCAATATCAATATCAATGTCACAGTCCCGAGACACTCGCCTTGCATTCTCTGTAGAACCACTCACAGTCACCACAGTGTAGTCGCAGCGAATACGAATACGAATACGAATAATAAAACCAATACTATCAGTATTGCTGTCTGAATAAGGTGATATCTCTATTAATATGAAGCAGTGTTTGAGGGGGGAGGCGGTGTCAGAAGTTATACCTTAGAGTCACATAGCATTTATTCAACTACAATGGTGATATTACTGGCAGTCGTCGGTATTATCGTCGCCATATTCGTCGGATTCAATATTGGTGGATCATCCACGGGGGTGGCATTCGGTCCTGCAGTCGGTTCGCGGCTAGTCCGAAAGACAACTGCGGGGGCATTATTCGTTGGATTTGCCTTTTTTGGGGCGTGGACCGTCGGTCGGAATGTCATTGCAACAATGAGTAGTAGTATAGTGCCGGCAATCCAATTCACGCCCATTGCCAGTGTCATTGTTCTGTTTTTTACTGGCATATCACTATTAATATCGAATCTCTACGGCGTTCCAGCATCGACCTCAATGACCGCTGTAGGTGCTATTATTGGATTAGGACTTGCAACTAGCACGCTCAATCAGGCATTAATGTTTGTTATCCTCTCAGCTTGGATTGTGTCCCCATTAGTATGCCTGACAATTGGGGTTGTTATCGGTCGCTACATGTATCCCTATGTTGATCGGTACGTTGCGTTCACGACGTTCGATCTTCATTTTATCCAACTTAATCGGTCAAACACAATCCCACGGTTGATAATCAATCCAAATGCATCATTGCAGGATATTATTGGATCATTCCTGGTAGTTATCATCGGCTGTTACATGGCGTTCTCTGCCGGAGCGTCGAATGCTGCGAACGCCGTTGCTCCACTTGTCGGCTCAAGTGGCTCGCTCACGGTTAACCAGGGCGTCATACTTGCGGTAGGAGCTTTCGGGGTAGGGGGCCTCACTATTGCACGTCGGACGCTTGAGATGGTTGGAGACGATATCACGGAGCTCCCGATTCTCGCGTCATTAATCGTTTCCGTGATTGGTGGAACGGTCATCACCATTCTCTCATCGTTTGGAATTCCTGCGAGTCTCGCTGTGAGCACGACATCAACGATTATTGGGCTTGGATGGGGACGAGCAAGCCGGGTAGCGACGCTAGCGGAGTTGGTGACGCCATCTCCTGACCGTCCAGATGTCGCAGTCTCAACTGGCGCATTGGCTACCTCACGCGCTGAGGATACTCCGTCCGGACCAACCATCGGAGACGTTGCTAGTGGAGAAGAATCAACTGAGAAACTAGATGAAGTCCCGGGTGTCCCAGATATTGGTAGTGAGGGACCAGCGGATATCGATGAAGATAGCCTGTTCAATCCGGCTGCGGCTAAGCGTATTGTGACAATGTGGCTACTGACTCCGTCGCTTGCGATTATTGGTTCATACCCAGTGTTCATGTTCCTACTGTAAACTGCAACGACTGAGCAGTTTGACATCCTCCTCCGCGTAAACACGGAGGAATCCCACGGCACCGCACCGCTGGATTGGGATATTAGGGTTTGCAGTCTACCACTTGACCCTGCGGTTGGAATCCGCTGGACAAG
>P_A23_Liq_3_FmtDRAFT_1000295_pt1 | contig 10770 bp, 9 predicted proteins | sample PonA233FremontCA_FD_10237 | JGI IMG/M metagenome (IMG submission 10237)
CAAACACGATCTATTTCCCCCCCGACGACGGCGAAGAGTTGGTGACACGCCCACAGGAACTCACCGATAGCTCGACGCCGTCGAGTCTCGGTGCGACCGTCGACCTGCTCTGTGAGCTTGACGGCTTTGTCGCCGACGCCGACTACCGAGAGATCGCTGGTGAGGTGTTGGCAACCCACAGCAACCGTATCACCGGCAACCCGCTCCAACACGTCTCGCTAACGCTGGCAGCCGACCGCTACACCAACGGCGGCGCGGAACTCACCGTTGCGGCCGACGACCTCCCGAGCGACTGGCGTGACACGGTAGCTGACCGCTATCTGCCGGGCGTCACGCTTGCACACCGACCCCCGATGGAATCCGGGCTACAGGAGTGGCTCGATGAACTTGGGCAGGAGACCGCGCCACCGGTCTGGGCCGATCGGGAGGCCATCAACGGCGAGCCAACGGTCTACGCCTGTGAGTCGTTTACCTGTTCGCCGCCACAGACAGCCTTGGAGCCGGCCTTGGAGTGGTTGGAAGCAAACAGATAATCGGTAGCGACTCTTCCTTCATCCCTCTGCGAGCGCAACGAAGCGACTTATACGGGTCGACCTAGGCATCACATATGTAGATGGCCACCACTTGTTGGGTTCGGCAGTCGGGAGGGAGCCAATGATTCCGCTTGCTGGTGAGGCTGGAACCAACATGCTACTGATTGTCGCGGTCATCCTCGGGTTGGGTGTCACCTCGCAGGTGTTGGCTGATCGATTTCGTGTCCCAAGCGTCCTGTTTTTGATCCTTGCTGGGGTCGCTGTCGGCCCGAAGGGGCTCTCGATTGTCACCCAGGATGTGTTTGGCGGCGCGCTCACGACGATCGTTGGGCTGAGTGTGGCGATCATCGTCTTTGAGGGCTCGTTTCACCTCAAAATAGAGAAATTGCGAGAATCACCCTCCGCAGCATTCCGGCTGATCACACTCGGGGCTGCGATCTCATTTATCGGGACGACACTTGCTGTCCGGTTCTTTCTCAATACGACTTGGGGGATCGCGGCTCTCGTTGGTGCGCTACTCATCGCCACCGGGCCAACGGTCATCACGCCGATCCTCGCGGTCGTCCCGGTGCGTGACCGCGTCGCCGCCGCGCTTGAAACTGAGGGCATCGTCAACGACGTGACGGCGGCGATCCTTGCGGTTGTGATCTTCAAACTCCTCGCCGCCCAGGGGGCCACACCGCTGGCGTATCTGACTGACTTTGTTGAGCGATTGAGCGTCGGCGTCTTCATCGGCCTCGTCATCTCGGCTGTCTTGTGGTTTCTCCTCGCCCGTGTGCGGACGCCGACGGGCTGGACACCACAGAATGCACGGTTGCTGACGCTTGTCGGCGCGATTGTCGCCTACAGTACCGCGGATACGATCGTGACCGAATCCGGGGTCGCGGCGGTGGCGACCGCCGGGATCGTCCTTGGAAACGTTGGGTTGCCGTATGAAGCCGAGATCGAGGAGTTCAAAGGCGATATCACGATCATCGTGCTCTCGTTTGTGTTTATCGCCCTTGCCGCCTTGATCGAGTTTGAGACGCTGCTGGATCTTGGTCTCGCCGGGCTGGCCGTTGTCGTGGTGGTCGCGCTCGTTTTGCGGCCGCTGTTGGTGTTTATCTCGACAACCGGCGATCGGTTCACCCGCGGGGAGAAACTGTTTATGAGCTTTGTCGGCCCGCGTGGGATCATCCCCGCCAGCGTCGCCACGCTGTTTGCGATCCAACTCGGGACGCCGGAAGCCCCCTCGAACCCGGAGGGTGCGAGCATCCTCGCGGGCACAGTCTTTCTGGTAATCCTACTCACAGTGGTGTTTGAGGGCGGCTTTGCACGACAGCTTGCGGAATGGTTCAAGGTGATTCCAATGCGTGTACTCATCATCGGCGGCGGACGTGTCGGCACAGAACTGGCTGAACGACTCGAAGAACGCGGCGAAAATGTTGTCATCATTGAGGAGCGAAAATCGGCGGCCGAGGAGCTCCGCAACAAGGGCTTCNGTGTTCGGGAGGGCGATGGCACAAACGTCGAGTTGCTGCGAAAAGCCGGCGGCGAGCAGTCGAAAACGATCGTCGCGGCGACCGGCGACGATGATACCAATCTTTTGGTGTCGCAGCTTGCGGAATCGACGTTTGACACCGAGACAGTCATCACCCGCGTCAACGAGCCCGAAAATGTCGACGCCTTCGAGGAACTCGGGGTCAAGACCATCTCGGCGTCGGCCTCGACAGCGTGGGGGATCGACAACCTCATCGAGCGACCGGCGATGTCGCGGTGGATGACGGAACTTGGCCGCAGCGGCGACGTACAGGAGGTGGAGGTGACCGACGAATCGCTGATCGGCTGCACCATCGGCGATGTCAACGAGACGCTCCCAGAGGGCTGTATGGTCGCCCTTGTTAGTCGCGGCGAAGAAAATACCGTTCCGGAAGCGAATCTTGAACTGGAGGATGGCGATCACCTGACGGTTCTCGGCCGGACAGACGCCGTCCATGAGGCGATCGATCAGTTGCATCCACACGACTGACGCCAGTCGCGTCACGAGCCATCTGCGGTAGTGTCGTCACGTTGTTGATTCGGTCACTGCACCGTCGTTGATTTCTCCGAGCGAGATACCGATTGTGTCGGCTCGTTTCGTGGCTATCCCCGGGATTTAATATGAGCTGTCAGGTACGTGTGGTTGAATATGTCACACAATATACGACGGCGAGATGTCGTGAAAGCACTGGGTGCAAGCGGAACGATCGCGCTGGCTGGCTGTGCCGGCAACGGTGGCGGTGGCGATGGCGGTGCCCGGACGCTGAGCCAGGGTGTGTTGATGCCGCTGTCTGGCGGCCTCAGCAATCTTGGCCAGCCGATCCGTGACGGTGCGACGTTGCCGTTCAAGCTCCTTGAGGGGAACACGGACTTCACCATCGACAGCCAGGTTGAAGACACTCAGACCGATCCGAACGCCGGCCAGACAGCCGCAAGCGCGCTCGTCGACGCCGGCTATCCGGCTGTCACCGGTGCGGCCGGGTCTGAGGTCACGATCCAAGTCGCCGAAAACGTCTTCATCCCCAACAACGTGGTCGGCTGCTCGCCGGCTTCGACATCACCGGCCATCACCGACCTCGATGACAACAACCTCATCTGGCGAACGCCGCCGACCGACGCCCTGCAGGGCGAGGTACTGGCACAGGTCGCCAGCGACAACATCGGCGCGTCGACGGCGGCGACGCTGTACGTCAACAATTCCTACGGCCAGCTTCTCTCCGAGAGCTTTGCCTCGGCGTACGGCGGAACTGTACAGAATCAAGTGTCGTTCCCCAAGGGCGCAAGCTCCTACAGTTCACAGCTGAGCCAAGCCCTCAGTGACGATCCGGGCGTCATTATCGTTGTCGGCTACCCCGAAAGCGGCGTCCAGCTGTTCCGCGATTTCTACTCGGAGTACGCCGGCGAGACCCCGTTCCTCGTCACCGATGGCCTCCGAGACTCGGCCCTGCCGAGCGATGTCGGCAACGCGATGTCGAACGTGCAGGGCACCGCACCGCTTGCGGCCGGCCCCGGCAACGAGTTCTTTACGACCGAATATCAGAACGCCTACGATTCCGAACCCGGCGTTTTCACCTCACAGGCCTTCGACGCAACGGCTGTCTGTCTGCTCGCTAACGCTGCTGCCGGCGAGAACAGCGGCCCGGCAATCGCCGAGCAGATGCAGGCGGTCGCCAATCCCGGCGGCGAAGACGTGACGCCATCGACGCTGGCTGATGGGCTCTCGATGGCTGCCGAGGGCACCGAGATCCAGTACAAAGGTGCATCCAGTGCGGTCGACTTCGACGATAACGGCGATCTGAAAGCCGCGACCTACGAACTGTTCGGCTTCCAAGAGGGCGGTGGGGTCGAAACCGTCGAAGAGATCGCGTTCTCCGCCTAAGATCGCGCTCACCCGCCGAGGAACTGCTTTCTGACCTCCGGGTCGTTCAACAACGCGTCGCCGTCCTCCTCGTAGCGGTTCTTGCCTTGGACAAGCACATAGCTGCGGTCACAGCGTTTGAGCGCCTGTTTTGCGTTCTGTTCGACCATGAGGATCGCCGTCCCATCATCGTTGATGCGGTCGATGCGGTCGAACATGTCGTCGACGAGGTCGGGCGCGAGGCCGGCACTCGGCTCATCGAGGAGGAGGAGGTCGGGATCGAGCATCAACGCTCGTCCCATCGCCAGCATCTGCTGTTGGCCGCCCGACATCGTCCCCGCTTTCTGACCCTGCCGCTCTTCTAAGATCGGGAAGCGGTCGTAGACGGCCTGCATGGCGTCGGCAGGCACGTCATCGAGCACATACGCGCCCATTTCGAGGTTTTCCTTGACCGACAGCGACGGGAAAACGTTGTCCGACTGGGGGACGTAGCCGATGCCGTGGTGGATGATTTCCTCGGGGCGGAGCCCGTGGATCGGCTCATCGTTGAACTCGATGCGGCCGTCCATGTAGGTCGTCAGCCCAAAGACTGATTTCATCGTTGTCGACTTCCCCGCGCCGTTGGGGCCGACGATGGTGACGTATTCGCCGTCGGCGACATCGAGGTCGACGTTTTCGAGGATTTGGAGATCACCGTAGCCGGCATCCAGCGATCGGACACGGAGCAGGCTCTCGTCGTAGGTTGTCACCTCGGTGGTCGCGGTCGTCTCGCTCATTGTTGCTCACCAAAGTAGGCATCGACAACGCGTTCGTTGTTCCGGATCTCCTCGGGGCGGCCCTCAGCCAAGACTTGCCCTTGATGCATCACGATAACGGGATCACAGTGCTCCATGATGATGTCCATGTCGTGTTCGACCAACAGGAAGGTTAGCCCCTCCTCGGCTCGCAGCTGATTGATGCGGTCGAGCAGTTTCGTTTCGAGCGTCGGATTGACGCCGGCGAACGGTTCGTCCAGCAGGAGCATATCTGGGTTGGTCATCAGCGCGCGGGCCAACTCCAGCAGCTTTCGCTGGCCGCCGGAGAGATTGCCGGCCTGTTCCTCCGCAAGGTGGTCGATCTCGAAGAACTCCAAGGATTCCCAGACCGCCTCGCGCAACTCGGTTTCCTCCTCGATCACACCATCCCTGAACGGCGGCAGTACCGACCGAAAGAGGGTTTCGCCCTGTTGTCGCTGCGGGGCGAGCATCAGGTTTTCGAGGACGGTCATCTCGGCCAACTCGCGGGCGATCTGGAAGGTTCGGACGAGGCCGCGGTTGGCAATGACATTCGGCGCGAGACCGGCGATATCTGTGCCGTTGAAGTAGACCGCGCCGTCGGTCGGCTCGTGAACGCCGGTAATGCAGTTGAACGTCGTCGATTTCCCCGCGCCGTTCGGCCCGATNAGNCCTGTCAGCGACTCGTCGGCAACTTCGAACGATGCCCCGTCGACGGCGGTGATGCCACCGAACTCCTTGCGGAGATTCTCGACGCGGAGCGGCGGCTCGTCGTCAGCGTCGGAGGCGATGTTGCCGCCAGCGTCGGCGGCCGCTGAATCGCTACTCATCGTCGACACCTCCCCCATCGGGAGCGGTCAGATCCGACCCGGTTCGACCGCCCGGGGTGTGGCCCTCGCTGAGATCGACGGCCGCCGCCGTCTCGGTGCGGTGGCCGAGCAGCCCCTCTGGGCGATTTTGCATCAGATAGACCAACAGCACACCGACGAAGACAAATCGGAGCGCGGGAAGCCGTTGGTTCAAGATGTAGCCCAACAGGGGGGTGAGCTCGCCGGCCGCGATGGGGCCGACCGCGGCGATGAAGTTGTTGGGGTCGGCTTGGATGGAAAACGTCTGTTCGATGATGTTCGGGAGATACTGCGGCAGGAGAAAGAGAAGGTTGGCGAAGACCGCACCACCGAGAACGCTGCCGGTGTTGGAGCCAGCACCGCCGATGATGACTGCAATGAAGATGTAGAAGGTGAGCTCAGGGCGGAACGCCTGCGGGTAGACCGCGCCGGTGCCAAACCCCTGCCAGAGCACGCCGGCCAGTCCCATCAGCGCGCAGCCGAGCATGAACGTCTTGATCTTGAATCGGTTGGTGTCCTTGCCGAGTGATTTGGCGACGACCTCGTCTTCCCGGATCGCCTTGAGCACGCGGCCGAACGGCGAGTTGCCGACCCGAGCCAACAGCGTGTAGACGACGAAGACGATGACCGCAAGCACCAGCCCATAGGTGAGGTCGACGATGACAGCACTTCGCACGACGCCGAATACAGCCTCAAAGACCCCAAAGATAGCCCCTCCAACCGGCGTTGTTCCTGACGCCGCACTGCTCGGATCAACGTAGTAGATCGCCCGGACAGGGTTGCTCGGGAAGGTACCGATGCCGCTGGCCCCGCCGGTTCCAAGCGCGATCCCGCCGGGTAGGGTAAACGTGCTGAACGCCGGGGAGTTGTACGTCAGCCGGATGATCTCCGAGATGGCGACCGTGACAATGGCGAGGTAGTCAGCGCGCAGTCGGAGGGCCGGCAACGCGGTCACAAGCCCAACGAGTGCGGCCGCCAGCATTCCGCCGATGATCCCGACCGCGACCGGGAGGCCGAGGCCGGGCGGCGACCCCGTCGGCGGCGCGGTCAACATTGCCATCGTGTAGACGCCGACGGCCATGAAGCCCGCAATCCCGATATTGAACAGTCCGGCGTATCCCCAATGGAGGTTCAACGCGAGGACGATCAGCGCGTAGACCGCGGTGAAAAAGGTGACTTGGCCGAGAATCGAGAGGAGCCCTGCGACATCGTAGCTGAGAATCGCGCCGATGCCGAGGAAAAGGAGGTAAAACGCGGCCATCACTGTGAGGACGAGTGCGGCATCGGAGCGTTCGAGCAACTCGCGGAATCGCTTGAGACGACCGGTCTGGAACTGGTCGGTGCTCATGCGGTGCTCACCCCCCCAAAGATGCCCTCCGGCCGGAACAGCAGCACGAAGATCATCAACCCGAAGGCGACGGGCTCGGCGAAACTGGAGAGGTCGCCGGTCAGCCAGATCAGCGAGAGTCGGCTCGCCAGCCCGATGACGAGGCCGCCGACGATCGCGCCGTACACCGAGCCGATCCCACCCATGATGACAGCAGCGAAAATCAACAACAGCAGCAGCCAGCCGAGGTCGTAGGCGATAGTGCCCTGCGTGAGGACGACGAGGTAGCCGGCCGCCCCGGCCAACCCGCCGCCAAGGATCCACGTCGTTCGGATGACGCCTTCGACCGGAATCCCTGTCACCTGTGCGAGATCTCGGTTGTCGGCCATCGCCCGCATCGCTTTGCCGAGTTTGCTCCGCTGTAAGAGGAGATGGACGCCGACCATCAGCGCGAGGCCGATGGCGACGATTGTAAGCTCGTGGGCGTTGATGACGACGCCGCCGATGTCGTAGGAAGGAACCCGACTAATGTCGGTGACACCCTGTCGACCACTATAAAAGAAAAAGACGATGAGATACCGGAGCGCGAAGGCGACCCCGATACTCGCAATGAGCAGCGTGATCCCGTCGGCCTCGCGGATCGGCCGGTAGACCAGTCGATCGACCAGCAGGGAGGCGCCGATCGTGAAGCCGACGGCGACGACGAGCCCGGCGAGAATGCTGGCCGGTGTGTTGGTGATGCTGACGCCGACATCACCGGGTGCGGGACCATCCCCGGCGCCGATAAGCAGCAATCCGCCGGCCGCATACCGATCGATGCCAGCCAAGAGATAGGCAACCGCCCACCCTGAGAATGCCCCCCAGGAGATGTAATCACCGTGGGCAAAGTTGGCGAACCCAAGGATACTGTAGGTCAATGAGAGGCCGATCCCAGCCAGCCCGATGAGTAGCCCGATCACCAAGCCATCCCAGACAAAGCCGCCGAACCGCGCGGCGGTGAGGCCGCCGCCGAGCAGCTTTGCGAGGAGGTCACCGACCAACAGCAGGGCGGCGACCGTGACGACCACAAGCCCGGGTTGGTCGCGTAGTAGTTGTCGACCGCGTGCGTATGGCTCCATTCGTTCGCCCGGAAAACAGGAGTGCTACTAAAAGAATCTTCCCACCAGCTGTGCGTGCTGGAATGGCTGTTCCTGGCCGGTCGACCCCAAGAGACTTTTTATGCCCCGCACCCTACGGATGGATACTTGAATGACGGATCACGAATCCCGTCCTCCCGGCGTCGATCCCGAAGCCGACTTCGCGTGGTGCCACGAGGCGGTGCAAGGGGTCTCCCGAACGTTCGCGCTGACGATCGACGCGTTGGACGAGCCCATGTCGACACACATCTGTCTGGGGTATCTCCTCTGTCGTGTCGCCGATACGATCGAGGACGCAAACCACATCCCACCTGGCCCACAGGCCGACTTGCTTCGCACCTACGACGCGGCGATCGACCCCGAGACTGACACTGATATCGACGCGTTCCGCTCGGCTGTCGACGAGTGGCTGCCGCCCCGCGAGGAGCAGTCAGACGACTGGATCGTTGTCGACGAAGCACCCCGCATCGCCGCCGCCTTTAGCGAACTCCCCGATGATGTCCAGGAAGCGATTATCCCGCCGGTACGCGAACTGATCGACGGGATGGCGATGTTCGTCGAGCGGCATGCCGACAGCGGTGGGCTCCGGATCGACGACGGCGAGGAGTTAGAGGAGTACTGCTACTACGCCGCTGGCACCGTCGGGACGCTCATCACGAACCTGTTGACCCGCGGCGAGATCGCCGCCGACCGCCGCCAACAACTGTACGACACGGCCGTCGACTTCGGCCTGCTGCTGCAGTTGGTCAACATCTCGAAGGATGTCTACGACGATTACACCGAGGAGAACAACGTCTATCTCCCCGCCGAATGGCTCGCTGAGGAGGGCGTCGAGCAAGATGCTGTCGTCGACCCTGCCAATCGCGACGAGGCGGCGTCAGTCGTCAGCCGCACCGTGAGCCACGCCCGATCGTTCCTTGACGATGCTGAACGCTACCTCCAGGCGATGCCGCTGCGACACGGCAACACCATGGCGGCGTGGGGCGTGCCCTTCCTGCTTGCGGTTGGGACGCTTCGTGAGCTCCGAAACCGGCCGGAGGATGCCCTCACCGACCGCGGTGTGAAGATCTCCAGACAGGAGGTCGGCGCGGTGATGACCGCGATGCACGGCGAGGGTGGCGACTCCTTGCGTGAACTCCGCGAGCTGATCGCTGCCCAGCCGTACCATACAGCGGTCTCCAACGCCGACTAGTGCAAATCCACGCGCTTTTGTCGGTGCTCCCGGAACGTCAGGTATGAGCTTCGAGAAAGACGATACAGTGGTGCTGGACGACAAACACAGCGACTACGACGGCGAGACGGGCACGATCACTCAGGTCGTCGAGAACATGTTTGGCGATGCAACCTACACGATCAGCTTCGAGGACGGCCAAGAAACAGGCGTCCCTGAAGACGATCTGGCGGCTGCCGACGGTGAGGCGGCCGACGAGGCCTGAAGCCACGGAGTTTTTAATACCACACCCACAACGGGTCGATACCACCGAACCGGAGACTCGCTCGGTCATTTGGTACTGCGACGGCCGTCTCAACACGGCACGTCCGGCCGGCGTCTTCGCCTGCGCGCTATCAACTATGGATACTCAATGTCCACCGCGCGAGCCGACCACTCGATGGGGGATCCCTGTCTGGGCGTGGCTCACTGGCGTCGGCTTCGGTCAGCGACAGTGCTCCGAACGTGACCGAGCACGCCACCGGGAACGAAGCTAACTGGTGACCTAATGACCTCAAACACAACCGAATCACGGGTATTGGCGGCGATCGACGAGCGGCGCAGCCGCATCAACCAGGCCATCGACGAGGAACTCCCACTGAAAACGCCGGAGCGACTGTATGAGGCCTCCCGATACCTCCTGAAAGCCGGCGGCAAGCGACTTCGACCCACCGTCACGCTGCTGGCCGGTGAGGCTCTCGCCGATGTCGAGCCAGCCAGCCGGGAGTATCGGGCGTTTCCGACGCTGGCCGGCACTGAGATCGATCTGATGCGGGCGGCGGTATCGCTGGAGGTCATCCAGTCGTTTACGCTGATCCACGATGATATCATGGACGACGACGACCTCCGGCGGGGGGTGCCCGCGGTGCACAACGAGTACGATACCTCGACGGCGATCCTTGCCGGCGACACGCTGTACTCCTCAGCCTTCGAGATCATGGCCGAAACCGGCGGCGAACCGGCTAACGCGTTGGCAGCGATGCGGCTGCTTTCCTCGACCTGTACGAAGATCTGTGAGGGTCAGGCTCTCGATATCGCTTTTGAAACCCGAAGCGACCTGCTGCCGGAGGAGTATCTGGAGATGGTCGAACACAAAACCGCCGTCCTCTACGGGGCCTCCGCAGCCGTCCCGGCAGAGCTACTCGGGGCCGACGACGAGGTAGTTGAGGCGATGTATCAGTACGGCATCGAGTCCGGACAGGCCTTCCAGATCCAAGACGACGTGTTGGATCTCACCGTCCCAAGCGAGAAGCTGGGCAAACAGCGCGGCTCGGATCTCGTCGAAGACAAGGAGACGCTGATCACGTTGCATGCCCGCCAGCAGGGCGTCGATGTCGACAATCTTCTTGATACCGACAGCGTCGAAGCGGTCACCGAGGCTGAGATCGACGACGCCGTCGCCGAGCTTGAGGCCGCTGGCAGCATCGACCACGCCCGCGAAAAAGCCACCGAGCTAACCAAGCGTAGCAAAGATCGGCTCTCGGTGCTTCCTGACAACGACGCCCGCGGGCTGCTGGAAGATATTGCCGACTACCTGATCGACCGCGGCTACTAAGCGGCTGTTTTA
>P_A23_Liq_3_FmtDRAFT_1000297_pt1 | contig 10671 bp, 9 predicted proteins | sample PonA233FremontCA_FD_10237 | JGI IMG/M metagenome (IMG submission 10237)
AGGAGTCCGTGGAGGTCGGCGGCTTCACTCCGCCCGTTGAAACCCCCGTCGCACCACCATAGTAGCGGATTTTGAGAGCGGCCACATTTCCAAACTGTCAAGCGACCAGCGAAGGAAATGAGGTCTTCATTTCCATACTTTGATGGGTTGTTTCTGGTCGTTGTCGCCATGTGAAACGCTAGAAATAATTAAATTTGTGGCATATAGTGACGGCATTCACCCTCGGGGTCAAGCCCCGAGGCACTCTGCCTGTTAATCTGTAGCTGTCGATTGTGATCATATACCTAATCAACGAGGAATTGAATGATACTGCCAACATTCTTTATTCATGATTGCTATTATGGAGGTTTCACAGCATGAGTATGAAATTCTCACACGCAATCTCAAAAGCTGTTCTTACTCACCGATTGGCATCTAACAGCGAGGACGGGTTCCCCGGTCTACCGGGTCGCTTGCCGAGCAGAGAGTGCTATTGCACGGCTGAGGGAGGAAATAAAAGCTTCGGGGCATAGTAATCCATAGAAGAACTGGGTGATTAAGTAGACATGCATCGACCAGGGTAGTTCTCTCGCATCGAATGAGTGAATCAGTTCACACAGAAGTTTGTTGAATCACTAGCACGCCCGAGGCTGCTTACTGTGAGTCGAACAGAGAGACACAGTAGTGAATATATCACATGTAAAGTGAAATAACGAGCCCAAACAGTATGTCACCGTATGTAAATGCAATAACCGTACCAAGACAGATTGGGACGAGGAACGGGATTCCTGGAGAAACCCATACAGTCTGTCGGTCGGGAGCTGAGAGTAGCGTCAGTGTGTCTCGGAGCTGTGTAGGTGAACTTCCATACGCGCGATGATTGACAGCCTCAAGGAATCTATCAGCACCCCAGACGTCTGTTGCATCGACTGAATCGAAGTCCGTCAGATTGGAGGACCTCATGTCCGTGTGAGATTTAGCAGATGTTCTTTCTACGGATGAACGATCTGGCGTGATACTAACAGCACCATCCGTCGGGGCGTATGTTTGAATAATGCTCGCAGGGTTGCGATGTGTCGTCGGTGACTCACGAATTGCACTGAGTGTCGTACCGCGCCATCGAAGATACATCCGGAGCGCGTCAAGATCAATTCCGTTTCGAGTGATACGATCTGATGTTTCAGCCAGTTGCCCGTGTTCAGTATTAAGATCATCAATACTGACCGGTCGGGCAAAAAGTGCCGCCGGGAATTCCCACACCCGGTCAGTGATGTTATGAAGTATCAAATTAATTGGATATGCGGTGGTAAGTACCACTGTATTTGTGAGGATTGTCAGTGAGAATACGCCCAATGGGGCTGTAACCACAGGAAATGTCATGCCTAGAAACTGATAAATCGGCACTGTCGGAATGAGGATTGCGAGTGTCATCAGCACTTTTGCATCTGCCCCGCCGAAGCCACCGATAGCCCAGAGGCCATACGAGAGTGGGATAATGATTAAACAGCTAACACTAACGCGAAAAAGAAACGCAATAGCAATTGGGGTATATATAGGCGAAAGTCCCGAGAAATACACTGATGTATCCCAGACAAGAAGCACCACACCGAGCATAACAAGCGGTGGCCAGAGATATGATGGGAGACGACGAGTTTTCACATCACGCCAAGCAGCCCACACGAGAATAGGCATGATACATAATCGAAGGAGATCAGAAATACTAGCAATCATACTGGAACCGCGAGAGGTGTCATATTGTAGTTTCCGTCTCCCCAGTAATCACTGATATATTTCGAGGTCATCACAGGGAATCCATCATGAATAGTTGCTTCCAACAACATCACGAATTCGGGCTGCAGTGACAGCACCGACACCGTCGACTGCTGTAAGGTCATCTTCACCTGCTGTCATCACAGCCTCAACAGTACCAAACGCATCAAGCAATGATTGTGCAGTCACAGGACCGATATCGGCAATTGAAGAAACAACATACTCCTGTTGTTCTTGTAATGTTTTGGCGCTTTTCTCTCCATGCACACTTATGCTTCGATCGCGTGAGGTCTGTTCACGGGTTGCGATTGTCTCAAGCATATCCGCTGTATCACTATCATCGCGCGTCTGAAGAATACTTATGTCAAAATCAACTGCAAGCGATGCAAGTGCCCCTTGAATTGCGCTTGGATCGATATTCCGTTCTGTATATAGTGTGGTCAATTCCCCTTCAAGAATAAGCACTGGTCGTCCATACGCTCGAACAAGATCACCAGTTTGTTCGAATAATGACCGATTGCCATCAAGTAACGTATCAAGAAAGTCAGTTGCTGATTTTCGCTCAACAGCAACACGATCTGAGAGCACATAATCACCGACAGCAAGCGTTTCTAAGCGAGTCTGAATAGCATCACGGGTCGAGAGGCTTCGTGGGACCGTCGAGTCAAGCTCACGCTGGTCAACAACAATTTCAATCGTATCCTCACTGATGTCAACGTCCGGTGTTGGAGGAGACTCAGAGACAGCAGTATTCGTCTCAATGTCTGTGGAATATACTTCCTCAGATGCTGTCTCTGCTGATTGTGCCTCTGTCTCTGTCTCTGTATTTGACAGTTCGGAATCGCTAGGAGCAAAGTCTGTGATCCCTGATTGACTGTCCTTCGCAGAATCTGCTATTTTTTGTTTGGATATATTAGAGTCTGAGTCTGAGTCTGAGTCTGTTTCTGCATCTGTGTCCTCATCCGACGCTTTAGCGTCGGTTTCGGTCGATGAATCATGGTTGTATGTTGTCAGTTCTTCTTGTGGGGAGATAATCGAGGACTCAATATCGTCAACAGATTGTTTGAGCGACCGTAATTCAGATTCCATCTTTTTTTGTCGTCGTCGCGAGATCCAAAAGTAGGCTTCATCTCGTGTATCTTCAGCAAGAAGGACAACCACACGCCCCTCAGTTTGGCGACCTGTTCGACCCTTTCGTTGTATTGACCGAATTGCTGTCGGAACGGGTTCAAAAAATAACACAAGATCAACTTCAGGAACATCAAGCCCCTCTTCTGCGACTGAGGTTGAAATAAGCACCTCAAATTCGCCTGAACGGAATGCTGTAAGTGCCTTTTGCTGCTCGCGTTGGGTCATGCCTTCGGAACGACCGGTGTCATTTTGTCCGACAAATCGCTGGACATCGAATGACGCTGAGAGAAACTCAGTAAGCGCCTCAGCGGTATCTCGTGATTCTGTAAAAATAATCACGCGCTCACCACCCTCAATACCAAGTGTTTGTGCAAGAAGAATCCGGGTCCGAGAAAACTTCGGATGCGTCCCATCAAATGATTCCGCAAGCTGCATTGATTGACGAACCTTCGGCTCAGCAATAAGTCGTTGACTAGCTTTTGAGGCTCCCGATGATTGTGCTGCATTACGCTGACGTTCGAAATACCGACGAACGGATTCAACTGACTGAGTCTCAACAAGTTCAACAGCGCGACGTAATTTCATGACCTCTGCGTGCGTTGACATCCCAGCGTACCCATCTGAATTATCTGCGTCAATCAGCTTCTGTAATTTCCCCCGCATTTGGTTCAGTTGCTTTTGTGAAACATCAGGCTGGGTCGTGTCTGCAACTCCGAGGGATTTCAGTTGTTGCAGTCTATCACGAATTACATCGTTGAGCGCGTCTCGAATCTGTATAATCTCATCAGGAAGTTCAATATGCTTCCACTCGACATCCGTGGTGTATGTATATTCAGCTACATCCGCATCATCTTCTGTCATCACCTCAACCGCTGAGACACCGATATTGTTGCATACGGTCACGATTCCTTCCTTATCACTGCCTGGAGAGGCGCTCATACCGGTCACACGTGGATTTGTCGCGTCGTCGTGATATCGCTCTGCAATGTAGACGTATGCATACTCGCCGGTCGCGCGATGGCATTCATCGAATGTTAAATGCGTGACTGAATTGAGCGAAATTCGATTGCCAATAAGATCATTTTCAATCACCTGTGGGGTTGCGATGACGACTTGTGCGTCATCCCAGAGCGCTGCTCTATCATCTGGACTTACCTCTCCGGTGAACACAACGATATCTTCGTCAGGAATTGTAAGCGCATTACGATAAAATTCAATATGTTGACGAACAAGCGGTTTCGTTGGGGCGAGAAATAACGCAGTGCCACCGATAGAGTTCAGTCGGGTTGCTGTAACAAGTAAGCTTACGGTTGTTTTTCCAAGCCCTGTGGGGAGACAAACGAGAGTATCCGTCTTGCGGGCAGTTCCTGCAAGCTGAATTTGATACAAGCGTTGCTCAATGAACGACGAGACAAGAAGCGGATGGTCCACATACGCGGAGTCATCGGTGGCAGCCATCGAGATATATTATATTAAGCAGGGACTAACAGTTATCGGTTAATTATACATCCGGTGGTGTGGGTAATATGATTTAGCATAGTAAAAGAGAAGTCTCCCCCACGCTCAAAGGGTGAACGGCAAAAGTCGTGAGTAAGCATAGGGGTAGTTCAGAGATAGCAACCGGATAACCGCTCTCACCAGACTGCCTGCATTCGATCCATCCATGAAACGATGACGACATGCGGTGCAGTAAGCGCTGCAATGCCGACTAAATAGAATGCAGCAAGAGATTCAATATTGTTTGGCTGACGAGGAACAAGAATATATAAACTAGCAAAAAAGAGGAGAGCAGCAGCAGTAAGGGGTGCTGCATCGCGAACGAATCGCCAGACTGCAGGGCGAATATGCGCTGAGTCNAGCGCCTGCCGAGACGGNTGATCAATAATCGCAAGTCGGGCAATATGCCGGAGTGAGTGCCAGATGCAGAAATAGACGCCAACAGCAAATATAGGGGGCAAAGCAATAAAAAATGCCCATAACAGACCAATTTCACCGGCATCAATGAGATATGGGCGAGCACTCGCCCCTGTGTAAACACGCCATGCACCGGCAGCGATAGTCATTATAGTGAGACCGATAATCACAGCAGTGACAACGTTACGAATCGGTGATGAAAATAGAAATCCAATTGATACGGTGTTCACACTGAAGAGTTCAATAAACCCAATTAGGACACGCTGATACGACATCGGATGTGCAATGAGTGGAATAAGCATTGGCATCGCCCCGCGAGTTACAATTGAGAGCGCTCGCTCAAATCGGGTTGGAAGGTGATCAGCGTCAAGAAATGATAAGATTGCATAAAGATCACCTTGTCCCCAGTGAAGTAACGTAATGAATACAAACATAATCGCAGCACTGGTTGGAGCGAAGAACCACCAGCCAAGATACACTCCACCGATGCTGAGATATAATCCACCAACAGATAGCATTGAGCGAACCGTGACTGGTGTATTAACTGTTCGTGCTGGTGTAAGGTGGTCAACCGCACCATGTGGAAGTCCAAAAATAAGCAGACTCAAAGCAAACGGAAGATAGCGCAACCGCGGCGAGAGTGATTCGACAAGTGGTGCAAGGAGAATGCAGCCTATCAGTATAAGCCACGCAGGTATGAAGACACTGCGCTCAAGCACCTGACGGGTAGTGTCTGAGAGCGATTCACTTACAGCCACTCTCGGGACACCTCCGGTCCAATAGCGTCTGGGTGGTGATACCAGTAATCGATAATCCACTCAAAGAGAATTAAGCCATATACAATGAGTATATTCGTTATAAGAAAGAATACAGCTTCTTCAATTGGAAGACCGAGAAGGTTAATCCCAGTTGAATACTGATCGGAGATTGTCCAGACACCAAGGGCAATGGCGATGCTATCTATCATCCATAGATATACTGTTGGGATAGCAATAGCAAGCGACCATTCACGCCATCGTCGAGTAAGATATCCGCCACCAACAGCCCACTGGAGTGCCACAACTGGACAAGCCCACGCTAAGATTGCACCGAGATAAAATCCGGACTCAACTGTAAGAAGGACAGTACCAATAATACCAAACCCAAGCCATACGAGAGCACCGAGTGTTCGAGGTCGACGATCAAAATCACCATTACGATATGTGGCATCAGGCGTGAGCGTTGTAACCCACAGTCCAGTGAGGATTGGTTGAAGAATAAAAAATAGATACTCACCAACGGGTGCCTTCCAGATACGAGCAAATATATCACCTGGACCATACCACCACACGCCGCGCTGTATAAGATAGTTGTCCCACGGTGTCGTGTATATCACCGCGACGACGGTCATAAGTATAATTCCGACACGGGCAACTCGGCGGGTCGGAGTCGTCCCAAACACAAAGAGGTACGCAAGTGGCGGGAGTGTGAATAAGACATGAAACCCCGCATATGAGAGTCCACTCACAAGTGGCTGAACTGATAACGACAATTACGGAGGTAATGCATGAGTTGAGATAGGGATGGTTCAGCAATAAATGTAATGTTAACCGATGAGTTCGGTTGAAATAAACATCAAGATAATACTGAACTACCTCAATCTGCCCCGGTTTGCTTCTTGAGGAAGGGGACTTAGCCTGTATTAGTTAAAATATGGACAGCAAGCGAAATATTATTTTGATAATTTATATCCAGATTTATATTGACGGGTAAAGAGCGTCACTAATTACCACTCATATCACCCTCGACTATGCTCGATTAATTTCAATTTCCGATTTTGATTCCGGGAACTCAGAATTTTCTGTATCCCCAGAGCGAATAAAGAATCATCTCAGATTTCCACAGTACTAAGAAAAAAATCGGTTGTGCTGAGTGAACGACCCCGACCTGCTCAGCAGTCAGAATCTGACCAGATTTATGAGCAGAGAGAATTATCCGTTGTGGGGCGTCCACGAGCCGCTGTGGATTCTCTTTCTCAAACATCTTGTTCAAGAGACTAAGCGTACCTGTTTGAACAGTGGCGAAACGACAAGAACGAATGGTGTTGCCGTCTGTGTTAGTAGTTTGAATTAGTTCCACGTTAAGGGAATAACTTGTCTGTTAGCTTAGATATTAATTGTTGTAGTCTGTCAGGTGTATCCCCTCGCTACTTGTTCGTTTCACTCACTTCTTGATGAGGGGTCTTGCCCTCAAATTTAGATAATCACGATCCGCCACAGCATATAAATTGTGAGAGGACAACATGTTATGTGGGTATGGCGACACCAGGCTCAGAAGCGACCTGGCTGTGGATTGGAACCATCGGAATGGTGCTAGGAACAGTGTATTTTGCAGTACGAGGGCGAGGATCAACTGATCCCGAACAGCAGACATACTATATTATCACAACCCTGATTCCAGCGATTGCAGCAGCCGCCTATCTCGCAATGGCGACTGGACTGGGGGTCATTTCGATGCCAATAAGAGGAACTGAAGTGATCGATATCTATTGGGCACGATATGCTGATTGGCTATTGACAACGCCACTTTTGATAATTGATTTAGCATTAGTTGCAGGCGCGAGAAAGCAGACACTGTATAAATTGATTATCATTGATGCAATCATGATTCTCGGTGGACTCGCCGGGTCGATGATGCAGCAAGGTGCCGTCATTAGAATCGTATGGTGGGCAGTGAGTACTGCGGCATTTATTATTTTATTATATTATCTACTCGGTGAACTCTCAGAACGCGCTAGAAGCCGATCAGCAGAGACGGGTATAGTATTCAACCGACTTCGTAATATTACACTCGGACTCTGGGCACTATACCCAATCGTATGGATTCTTGGAACAGGCGGTGGATTTGGTATAATCGCTGTCACCACAGAAATAATGCTATACGTTATGCTTGATATTGGAACAAAAATTGGATTTGGTGCTGTTTTACTAGAGAGTCAAGATGTTCTTCAGGCTGCTAGTCATCCATCGTCGACGAACGATATAAAATCACACTGACACTTGCGGAGATCAATCGAGATAGTCATAAGTGGGAATTTAAACTGTATGACAGGATTATAACAGCGCTGTGTCTCCGCCTCACTCACTCATTTCGCTCGTTCCTTGAGGACGAGGAAGAGGGGTTAGCGCCTATTAAATGCTAGAATATTGAATGATAAATAAAAATATGATTCATCAGTTTATTTTGATACATGGCTCAAAGCCATGTTGATCCCTATATGTGAAAATATTAGACGATTTGCTCGCCATCGTCATCATACACTTCAATTGCGTCAACTGGACAGACACGGGCAGCAAATTTCGCTTCGAATTCCACATCTTCAGGAACCTCACGCTCAAATATCCCATCTTCGACTTCATCTGCCTTGGCTAATTCAGCCTTTCCAGCGTCAATATTTTCCTCAAATGCATCCCATTCATTAACACACTGAAACATTCCAATACATGTTTCACGATTATATCTGATTCGCATATCTGTTATCGACGATGTAACAGTATAGTGGTGACGCTGTAGGGCGTGCATCAGAGCGTATGCAAAGCGCCTGGAGATTCCGGTTTCCTGATATCACTAGATACTATCCAACAGTCAGTCGAATATAACTTATTCACTATACCTCGGAACTCAAACCTGAAAATTACTAATGTACCGAATGCATTACCCACTAATTTTCCATATAAAGAGCAAGTCACCGACGACGCAGTCCGACAGTCGCCTGCAAGGATGAGTATCTTGAAGATAGTAAACGAGCGGATATTAGATGATAGTCACTCAAAGTGTGACTCTGGTGAGCTGCAAGAAGCGTATTAACCCCTGAATTACTATCAGCTTTCAGAAGAAGCGAGAAAGATTATCGAGGAAAGAAGTCATAGACTGCCTCAGGATCAGCTATGTGGTATTCGCCTTGTAACTCTGTGAAGTATGTCGAGTCCCCCGAGAAAAATTCAATTTACAGACTAGAAATTATATCTGCAATAGCGGCTGTGCACTCGATGAAATAAAATAATAACCCAATATTAACGGCGTTAATATTCGTGAAAGACACGTCCGCAATCAGAACATTTTATTTTTGCACTGCGGAAGAACGGATTTGATTTAATAACTGGACCATGGCAGTCCGGACAAACGCCGGTTGCATCACCACTTGCAACGCGCGCTGAGAGATCCAACACAAGGTCCTCAAGCTCTTCAATTCGGTCACCTTGTTCCTCAACAGTATTTTGAAGCGCCTCAATGGATGCTTCTTGCTCAGCTGCTGCCTCAATATCAAGCGTTGTTTCTGGTTCAGTTTCGGTTTCGGTCTCAGTCTCAGTCTTTACTGTAGTGTCTGTCCGTGTCGTTTCATCTTCGGATTCAACTTCTGTCGTCTCATCTCCGCTCATAATTTTTTATTGGATAGCTAACCGCAGGGTTGATTTCGGATATTTGATAGTGCTCATTTGATTCCACACACATGAGTTGTCTCCAGTCTATATGGGTTTACTCTACAATTTTATTGTACGTACCATCTAAATTTGATGGGTACTGGACTTAAAATTTATTGCCGGGTCGGCGAATATCGTTAAGTGTGAGGAGCACATACTGGACAATGCAATGTCTCAGCTGGCGCTGCAAATGAGCAGTCTCGGAGTAGAAGGCGAGGGCATATGGCTAGCCCTTGGAACAATTGGAATGTTACTTGGGATGCTGTACTTCATTGCTGACGGATTGGATGTCCAAGATCCCCGTCAGAAGGAGTTCTACGTCATCACAATTCTCATTCCAGCAATCGCAGCTGCATCGTATCTATCAATGTTCTTTGGCTTCGGATTGACCGAAGTGACATTGGCGAACGGACGTGTCGTTGACGTGTATTGGGCACGATATGCTGACTGGCTATTCACAACACCACTGCTTCTGCTTGACATTGGCCTCCTTGCCGGTGCAAGTCAGCGCGATATTGGTGCGCTTGTCGGTATTGACGCATTCATGATCGTGACTGGTCTTGTGGCAACGTTGACAAAGGTCGTGGTCGCACGATATGCTTTCTGGACGATAAGCACTATCTCAATGGTGTTCCTCCTATACTACCTGGTTGCCGTCTTCGGTGAGGCAGTTAGTGATGCAGATGAGGACACGCGGTCGACATTCAACGCGCTTCGAAATATTATCCTTGTAACGTGGGCAATATACCCAGTTGCATGGCTTGTTGGAACTGAAGGGCTTGCACTCACCGGTCTCTACGGTGAAACGCTTCTCTTCATGGTTCTTGATTTGGTCGCGAAGGTTGGATTCGGATTTATCCTCCTACGCAGTCGAGCTATTATGGGTGGCGGCAGCGAGCCAACACCGTCAGCACAAGAAACTGCTGCGGACTAACGACTACCTAACAACAATTATCGATTGTTGCGGTAACAATGACACCACATATCGTGGTTGTCATACAGTATATGACCGCAATTCACTCCGAGTATAGCTTTTCATTTTTTGATTTGTCACACACGAGAGATAGCCCAGGCTCTGTGACTTAGCACAATACGTGCAGTAATCAAGCAATATGATCTTTTGATAGTATGCTCTATTCTCATAGATACTCATTTATGCTGTGCATCATCTTGAGATAACCATGAGCATAGCGAGTAGGTTCAAGTGTTCATGAATACATACTATATTTGTTGACTATCAAATGACCATGAATCAAAATGATGGCGAGAAAGAACCGCTTGCGCCGGAATCATTGAATCAGCAGGCACTCATTGGCTTAATCCTTTCTGTGATTATTGGCGTTGGAGGATTGTTTGCACTGCCAGCAATCCAGGTGCTTTTTCAGTTACAGTTTTTTCCAGCATTTACCATTGTGCT